>Ga0065721_10003902_pt1 | contig 57774 bp, 65 predicted proteins | sample Mesricmetagenome_FD_59108 | JGI IMG/M metagenome (GOLD analysis project Ga0065721, IMG submission 59108) | Mesophilic microbial community from rice straw/compost enrichment Sample: eDNA_1 v2 (version 2) | ecosystem: Engineered > Solid waste > Grass > Composting > Bioreactor | place: USA: Davis... | reverse complement strand
CATAGCTGCCGAACAGGATGATCTTCAGTATCTTGCCGTTGCGCTTGCCGGGCTGTGTCGCGCGCTCGATCGATCGCGCGAACTCCTCCATCAGCACCGCCTTGATGCGTTCGAGTTCGCCCTGCTGTTTTGCCGGAAGATGGTCGATTTCTGTTTTCATTTTTGCCCTGCGCTTCGGAACTGCCACAGCCCCTTATGCCGCCGTGTCTTCGCGGAACCGATCCATCTGATGCATGCGTTCGTGAAGGATCGTAACGATGCCCACAATTCCGTCGCCGAGCCGACGCCAATAGACATAATGATGTTCGCACTTGCCGTAGTAGCCATCAACACCGAATTCTGCCGGAATAGCTCGCCAAAGAACGTCCCGCCTGGCGATCCGACCAAAGCAGTCGAAGCGACCGCGCACATAGGCTTCCGCCTGCGCATCTCCCCACCTCTCCCGCGTATAGGCATAGATTTCGTCGAGCCGCTGCCCGGCGATCGCGGAAACCCGGAATTCGGCCATCGTCAGTTCCGGCGCGCCCGGCCAATCACCGCATCCGCATCGAGAGGCACGAAGTCGGAGTCCGGCGCTGCGAAGGCCCGACGCAACTCGGCCTGCAACCGAGCGAACTGCTCCGCTTCCGCGCGCTCCTTATCGCGCCTTATGAGATCGCGGACATATTCGCTGACATTCTCATAGGAGCCGTCGTCGCCAACATTGGCCGCGACGAAATCGCTCAGCGCGCCTCCAATACGGACATTCAGGGTCGTTTGCTTGTTCATAAAAAGCCTCGCGTTCGTCACAATGTAGAGGAATATTATGGACAATCAATCCTGATCATATTGACCCCGGCGTAGTCGGCTATCTTCCTACCTGTTGGCCGCAGCTTCGCCGACGGAAATAGACGCATTCGCGAGCAGGTTTGGCAACCGCCTCGAAGCCTGCATCGAGCCAGGCACGTCGATGGGGCGGCTCTGTTTCCGAGAATTCTGCCGCTGACCACCAATCGGCACCGAACGGCGCGCACGGAAGAAGCGCGTCAATGATGCTCTCGATGTGCGAATAGCTGAGCTCGACGCCATCGGCATCGTGGCGAACCCTCCATCGCCTGAGGAAGGCGCCCAGCGCATCATATTTTCCCATGGCGCCGTTTCAGGGCGGTGGCGTATCGAAGTCAAGGGCGCGGCCATCAATAGCTCCAGATCTGCCACCACGGCGGGGGCGGCGTGGTGATCAGGACATCGATGGCGCGCGCAAAGGCCTTCTCGATCTCGTGCATGCTCATGCCGTGTCTTACGGCCAATTCCTCATAGCTCGCATTCTCGAACCGGATCGCGAGAAAAATGGCGCGATCGAATGGCTCCATCCGACGGATCGCCCGCCGCGCGACCCGCAGTCGCTCACTCTCGCTCCCGTTGCTGGACATGATGATCCTCCTGCCAGACCGGCAGCCTGAGCGACCGCCACCACCTTTCCGACTCCCCCTTCCCTCCCTGCATTCCGGACAAGAAGCGCGCGCGCATCCCCCTTGCTTTTCCGAGTGTCCGGGCGCGATGAGGCATGGTCCGGCGGAAGTCTTGCTCTTGGAAAGCAATCGGTTATGCTGACCGGGCATCGGGCTGACAGGCGGCGCGATGCCGGGGCTTGAGAACCCTTTGAGCAAAAACACCTGTTCGCCATCCTGTCCGGGTGGCCGTCGCGTATGTACAAGCCTTCGGGCTAAAGGCGACGGCGCACGCGCCTCAAGTGTGTTCTCAACACCCGGCTTTGGGCCGCCTTTCCTCCCGTCCGGGAAGGCGAGACAATGGATTCTGACGAAGAGGCTGATGCCGAGGCGCGCCGACGGGCGGAGCCTGCATTTCAGCTCGAAAGCGATGACTGGGGCAACCAGCATCAGTCCGCTGCTATCGAGGCCATGTATCAAGAGCACCAGCCGGCGCTTTCCCGGCTCCTGCGCCGACGGACGAACTCACAGGATGTCGGCGATCTGGTCCAGGAGTGCTTCCAACGCCTTGCCGCGAGCGGCGCGGATATCGTGTCGCGGATCGAAAAACCCGGAGCCTATCTGGCACGCGCTGCACGCAATCTGCTCATCGAACGTGCCCATGTCGACCGGCGTCGCTTCGCCTCGGCGCATCATGAATATGACGACGCCGAGCATCCCGGCTCCGACCCGCACGCCGCTCTCGAAGCGCGCGACATGATGCGCCGTGTCGAGGACCGTCTCGAACGCCTGAAACCGAAAACGCGCGACATCTTCCTGATGCACCGGTTCGACGGTATGACCTATGCCGAAATCGCCGCTGCAACAGGAATGAGCGAGAAGGGCGTGGAAAAGCAGATCGCCAAGGCTATGACGGCAATCCTTCGCGTAAAAGGTCCGCGGTCATGAGCCGCGAAGTACAAGCGGGAAAATGGTTTGCACGCATGCGCGCGAGCGATGCGGCGGCTGATCGCGCCAAGTTCAATGCGTGGATGGCCGATCCCGAAAATGCCGAGGCTTATGCCGAGGCGGAAAGACGCTGGGCGGCTCTCGATGTCAATGTCGCGGGCCGGATCAGGGCGCGTGCGCCGCGCCCTTCCGGATCAAACCGGCTGCGCTGGGCAACGGCTGTCCTTCTCGTCGTCATGCTTACCGTCGGAGGCGCCTGGTATGCCGGGCGCGCCGGGACCGGTGCGCAAATGGCGACCCGGTCCGTAGAGGGCGAAACCGTTCGGCTGACCGACGGCACATTGATTGAACTTCTCGACGGCGCGAAGATAGAGACCAGATTTTCAGAACGTGGCAGAGAGGTCGTCATGACCGGCGGTCGCGCCCGTTTCACCGTTGCGCACGATGCATCCCGGCCCTTTCGCGTCGTCGCCGACGGATCCGAAATTGTCGCACTCGGCACGATCTTCGAAGTCGATCTAAGACGACCCAATCCGAGCATCCGGCTCGTCAGCGGCTCGGTCGATGTGCGGGCGACAGCGCCCGGCGGACGCACGGTCAGACTGAAACCCGGCGACACGGTCGAGGTGCGAGGCAGCGAACCGCTTCATCTCGCTCGCGGCTCTGCCGCTCTGTCGACTCCCGACACGGCGATGACGCTGCCCGTGGCGAACATACCACCGACACCGCGGGTCGTCGCAGACAAATTGCCACTCAGCGAGGTCACCGATCAAGCGAACCGGGTGAACAGCAAACCAATCCGGCTGGCTGACCCCGCGCTCGGATCGCTTGAGGTCACGGGCCGGTTCGATGTCACCGACAGCGCGTCGCTCGCGCGCAAACTCAGCGCGGTTTTCGGACTTTCGGCCCAAGAGAGTGACGGAGCCATCATTCTGTCCAGGAAAAAAGCGGGGGGATAATTCAGCCAGCCTCGTCTCGCCCTTCCAGACGGTCATCATGGCCGCGCGGGAGGGAAAGATGAGAGTGAGAATTCTGGCAGCGATCCTGGCTTCGACAACTGCGACGATTGGGCTTCCAGTGCCCGCCGCCGCGACAGAGACGGTCCAACAAAGCTATGACATCGCGCCGCAGGATCTGGCGGACGCTTTGCGGCAATATTCCGAGCGTTCGGGCCGGGACGTCATCGCCAATTCCGAGATTGTGGCGCGCAAGAAAAGCGCCCGCGTCAGCGGCACCTTTACAGCCGATGCAGCTTTGTCGCAGCTTCTTGCCGGTACCGGATTGATCGCCGAAAGCGTAGACGGAACACTCGTCATCCGCGAGGGAAAGGGCGACAGGTTCGCCGAAAGCCCGGCAAATCGCGCGCGCGAGCAGAGTGATAACACGCAGATCATCGTAACCGGCACGCGCATTCGCGGCACCGGCCCGATCGGTTCGCCCGTCACGATCGTTGACCGCGATGCGCTCGACCGGAGCGGCCGTACGACGCTCGCCGACTATCTCCAAACGATCCCGCAGAATTTCTCGGGTGGCCCTGGCGAGGCGACATTTGGCGCGACCGCGCGCGGCAATGCCAACACCAATCTCAACTTCGGTTCGGGGATCAATTTGCGCGGCCTTGGCAGTGCTTCCACGCTCACCCTGTTCGACGGGGTTCGTCCGGCCATGGGGGGCGCCTGGGGTGCGTTTACCGACCTCTCGTTAATCCCCTCGTCCGCCATCGACCGTATCGAGATACTGACCGACGGGGCGTCGGCCATCTACGGTTCGGACGCGGTGGCCGGTGTCGTGAACCTTCGCTTCCGCAATCGCTTCGAAGGCGCGGAAACGCGCATGCGCGCCGGGACGGCAGACGGCGATTTCAGCGAAATGCAGATCGCCCAGCTGCTCGGCAAGAACTGGAGCAGCGGTCACTTCGTTCTCGCCGCCGAATATTATAGTCGCGGCAATCTGCCGGCAACGAAACGGCGCTTCACCAGCGAGGATCTGCGCGCGGTGGGCGGCCCCGACCTTCGGTCGAATTTCGCCAATCCGGGGACGATCCTTGCGGCCAATGGACAGGTTTTCGCAATTCCAGCCGGACAGGACGGGCGCAGCCTCACCGCCGCCGATCTGATCGAGGGCAGCTTCAATCGCGCCGACGCGCAGCGGCTCATCGATATCCTGCCGCGCCAACGCAGCCTCAGCTTCTATGCCTCAGCCGAGCAGGAGATCGGAGCGATCACCCTTTTTGCGCGGGGTCTCTATGCGGACAGGCGCTACCATGTGAACCAGCGCCGGTTCGGGCCGGTTCCCGTCACCGTCACCAGCGCCAATCCCTATTATGTCGATCCGATCGGAACGGGTCAGCCAATCACGGTCTTCTACGACCCGTCGGCCGATTTCGGTCCCGAGGGCGCGCGCGGCAGAGCGCGCGCGCTCAACCTCTCGGGCGGGGCACGCGCCGATGTCGGTGACTGGTCGATCGAGATCAGCGGCGGCTACGGCCTGCAGCGCGAGCGTGCCGACGACATCAACATTATCCATATCACGCGGCGCGCCGAGGCGCTCGCATCATCCGACCCCGCGACGGCGCTGAACGTGTTCGGCGACGGCGCTGTCAATGATCCGGCGCTCGTCGACAGGCTTCGCGGCGGCCTTGTCTCACGGGCCCGCTCGCGAGTCTGGACGGCCGCCCTGCGAGCGGACGGCAGTTTGTTCGATCTTCCCGCGGGCACCGTGAAACTCGCCGTCGGGGCGGAGATTCGCGGCGAACGTCTCGACTATACATCGGTCTTTGATCTTTTCGGTAATAGTACAACCACCTCGCGTCTGCCGGGGCTTCCGGGCAAGCGCACAGTTCGTGCACTCTACGGTGAGCTGGTAGTTCCCCTCTTCGATGCAGGGCCGAGCCTCCCGGGAGCGCTGCAACTATCGCTCGCCGGACGCTATGAGGATTATTCGGACGTCGGCAGTACGAGCAACCCCAAGCTGGGTCTGCGCTGGACGCCCGTTCGGGGCGTCGTGGTCCGGGCCTCCTATGGTCATTCGTTCAGGGCACCCTTCTTCACCGAACTGGTCGGCGCCGCCAATGCGACCTACCAGCCCGTCTATCTGCCCGATCCACAGTCTCCCACTGGTCAGACACTGGCGCTCGCACTTCTTGGTTTCCGGCCCGACCTTGGCCCCGAGAAGGCGACGAGCTGGACGGCGGGCGTCGATCTCGAACCCGTCGCCCTGCCGGGATTGAGGCTTTCAGCCACCTGGTTCGACATTGCGTATCGCGACCGCATCGCGAGCGCCTCCTTCGACATTTTCAATTTCCTCGCGCGGCGCGACGTTTACGGCGAACTCGTCAACGAGACGCCCGATCCGGCGGAGGTCGAGGCCTATTTCGCCGATCCGAACCTTAGAAATCCACTCGGCGTAGGGCCTTCGGATATCGAGGTCATCGCCGATGCGCGAACATTCAACCTGTCGCGGGTGACGATCCGCGGCCTGGACTTCGACGCGTCCTACCGTCATTCCATCCCGAATGGCGCGCTCACGCTTTCGCTGGGCGGATCGCGCCTGTTCAACATCGACCAGCAGGTTACGCGCTCGGCGCCGGCGATCAACGCGGTCGGGACGCTTGGAAACCCCGTCAAACTTCGCCTGCGCGGGCGCCTCGGCTTCGAGGCGGGGCGCTTCGACGGCGGGCTGTCGCTGCTCCATATGTCGGGCTATCGCAACCAGACCGCGACGCCCGCCGAAAAAGTGAAGAGCTGGACGACCTTCGACCTCCAGTTCGGCGCACGCATCGCTGCCGCTCCAAGTGGTCGAGCCTTCCGCCTGGCGCTCAACGTCAATAATCTCTTCGATCGGGATCCGCCCTATGTCCTCTTCCGAACGGCGACCTCGGTACTCGGCTATGACCCCGAGCAGGCGAGCGCCATAGGGCGAACGATTGCGCTGCAGGGGATCGTCACATGGTGATGCTGGTGGCGACAATGGTCGCCGCCACTCCGCTCGTGACCGTCGAGGATATCGTGGCGACACGCGAGATCAGCGGCGTCACCATATCGCCCGACGGCCGCCGGGTTGCCTACCGTGTGAGCGAGCCTTCGGTGGCGGATAACCGGGTTACGCTTGGCTGGCATATCATTGGGGTCGATGGCGGCGGGCACCGCCGCGTCGCCGATGGGGGCGCAGCCCGCTTCAGCTTTGCCGGCGCGCTGATCGAGGATGCGCCCATATGGGACGCGGATTCGAAGGGCTTCCACTTTCTTGCGATGCAAGATGGCGCGGTCGGAGTCTGGTCGTGGCGCCTGGGCGGCAAGGTCCGGCTCGCGATTTCGGACCCTGCCGACATCGTCGATTTCCAGTTGGCGGACGATGGTCGCCGCGTCATCTATCATGTCGGCGCGACGCGAACCCAAATCGCGGCGGCTGAAAAGCTGGCCTATGATGAGGGGGTCCTCGTCGATCCAACGGTCGATGTCATGCAGCCGTTCGCCGGGGGTGCGATCGTCGACGGGAAGCGGGTGATGCAGCGGCTGCGGGGAGGATGGTTCGAACGCGTGCGCCTCCTCGCAGACACGCCGCTGGCGGAAAAATCGGCCGAGGTCGGAGGGGCCGGCAATCCCCATCGTTCGATGCCGCAAATATCGACGATCGGGCAGCATGCCATCGCCCCCAATGGCGCGGAAGCAAGGATTGTTCGCGATGGGAGCAAAACTCGGGTCGAAGTGTCGCGGCCCGGCCATCCGCCTCTCATGTGCAATATCGCCACCTGTGCGTCACCCATGCTCCGCGCGCTTGGCTGGCGCCCCGACGGCAAAGCGCTTTTGCTTTTCGAGGCTGGTCCAGGATCCGAAGAGACAATTTCGGTGTGGCGTCCGGATAGCAAACCGCCTGAGCGGCTCGCGGTCACCGACGGGGCGCCCTTCTCGCCGTTCAATCCCGAACGCTGCGCGATCGGGCCCGCCTTCCTCATCTGCGCCGAGGCTTCGGCCATCTCGCCGCCCAAGCTCGTCCGCATCGACTATGACGGCGGAGCACGGAAATTATTGGCGGACCCCAATGCGGACTTGCGGCGCAAGATCGCCACGAAGGTCACGCCTATGTCCTGGTCGATCGCCGGTGGGCAAAAATTAAGCGGCATCCTCCTGCGCCCCGCACGCACCGCGCCCCCCGTCCCGCTGGTGATTCAATATTACCACTGCGACGGCTTTTTGAAGGGCGGCGTCGGCGACGAGATCCCGATGCTGCCCCTCACGGACGCCGGAATCGCGGTTCTCTGCATTCGAAAGGCCCAGGGCAAATACTCCAAGGCGGAGGAAGAATATGATCTGGCGCTCACCGGCATCTCGGCCGCCATCGATACGCTCGCCGCAGACGGCATCGTCGATCGCCGGCGCGTCGGTATTGGCGGCCTCAGCTTCGGATCGCAGGTCGCGCTCTGGGCCATCCGCAAATCGGATCGCTTCGCCGCCGCGACGCTGTCATCGGCGCAGTTCGAACCCCATTTTTATTGGGCCACTGCGCTGCCCGGCAGCGGCATACCCGACACGCTGGCGAACCGTTGGGGCCTCGGCGATCCCGACACCGATCCCGAGGGTTGGAAGCGGCTTTCGGCGACAAGCGATGCCGCCGCCCTCGACACCCCGCTCCTGATGCAACTTCCCGAAGCCGAGGCGCGCCTTGTCATCGAGTTTCACACTCGCCTCAAACGGGTCGGAAAGCCCGCCGAGCTCTTCGTCTTCGCCGACGAGCCTCACATCAAGACCCAACCTGTGCATCAATATGCGGTCAATGCGCGCAACCTCGACTGGTATAAATTCTGGCTGGCGGATTTCGAGGATCCGGCGGCTGACAAGCGCGATCGATATGCGCGCTGGCGCGCATTGCGCGCGGGGCATCCCTTGCAACATCCCGCGCCATAGGTTCGTGCCGGGCGTCCGTTCCCGGCGGACGTCCGGCACGGGCTATTGGCCGCCAGAGGCCGGCGCTTCTGCAATCGAACGCGCCCATCTCTCCATGTCGACGAGTTGCAATATGCGAACATAGTCATTGTCGAGCGCGCCAGCAGGACGCGCGATTGCGGCGCCAATCGCGTCGCAATCGATGATTCCGAGGTCCGCCAGCAGTCCTTCCTGCAGAAAGTCGCGCAGATGCGCACGGTTTCGATCATAGGCCGGCACAAACAAGGATTCGAGTCCACCCTTCGTTCGGCGCTGCAAAACAAGCGCCGGAAGGTCGCCGGCAAAAGCCTTGCGCGCTAGCGAGCGATCGTGCCCGCCCGCCGACCATTGCCAGACCGGAACACCAAGGCCGTATTCGACCAATGGCTGCGAAAGCAGCGGCGCGATCACAGGCAAATGAAAAGAGCGGTCATAACCATCGAGAAAGGGCAGGATGCGCATCAACATGCCCACATAGGCGCGCTGACCGTCGCTGGCGGCGGGCGCATCGGCAAACCAAGGATGTTCTGGCACCGTCGAAGTGTGACGCGTGGCCAGGAATCGCTCATCGCGTGGCCAGGGCGGCGGCCGTTTGAGGAGGCGCTTGATGGCGAAGCGCCATGCTTCGAGCATATGGGTGTTGGTGAGACGGCCAAGGTCGGAGGCCGCTCGCCAGGCTGCCCCGAGTCCGGCAAAGCGCAGTGCATCGACGACGGGCGCCGCAGAGATAATATAGCCGAAGAGGTTGTCGCCGCCGACGCCGGTGAATATCGCGCCCGCACCATAGACGTCCGCCGCTTCGCGTAGCCTTATATCGCTCTCGTCGATCAGGCCGAAGCCGCCAGGTCTGACGCGCGGTTCACCGAGTGCGGCAAGCGGGTCCGGCGGAGCCTCGTTCAGCAATATTTCGAGAAGCGCTATATGGGCGTGATCGGCGACCGCATGGGCGTAGCGGCGTTCGTCGCCATCCGGACGCCGCGTCACCAGCGTCACCGCGCGCCACGTCGCACGCGTCCGGGCAAGCGAGGCGGCGACGATCGAGGAATCAAGGCCGCCCGAGAGCTCGAGTTGGATGCGCTCGAACCGCGTCGACCATGCGCCAACCGCCGCCATGACATGTCGGCGCAGCTCGTCGAGCGACGCCTCGACCGGTGGACGCACGGTGAAGGACCATGGCGACCAGGCCTGGCGAACAACCGCGGGCGGACCCATCGCGAGAGTTTCGCCGGCGAGAAGCTCGCTCACACCGGCAATGCCGGTCGCCGGGCCGCGCAAGATAGGGAAACGCAGCTGGGCGTCGATCGCGGCGGGATCGAGCCTGTCGAGGGGAAGGCCCATCGCCTTGCCAATGTCGAGGTGCGAAAATGCGCAGGCGCCGTCTTCGGCGAAAAAGAGCGCGGGTCCCGTCACCGGCGACCGTAGGACATGCGCATGACCCGATGTCTCCAGCCAGGCCAGAAGATAATTGCCCCACAAATGTCTGACGGCCCATTCAGCGCCGCGCGCTTCGATCTCACGGGCTTCGTCATCACGGAGCTCATTGCAGGCGCGATTGTCCGAGCGGCGGAACGCCCAGCCGAACAGAAGCGTGTTACCCTTCTTCGTAAATTCCACCGCCGCGTCGCTCAGCAGCCGAACACCGCCCAGCCGCGCAATCTCGCGGAGACTTCGGCTGGCATCCGGTTGCAGGTTCGCGCGCGCGTCAAAGGCGATGCGCAAAGTCACAGCTTGAAGACCGGTGTAAAACTGAGGACGTTAGACAAGGGATCGGACAACAGGCGATCACCGGCCTGAACCCAACAATGCGCGGCGAACGGATCGAGACGAACGCCGAAGTAGAGGTCAGCATCGAGACCCTTTCGCCAGAGGAGCCGCATCAGGGCGAGCGAGTCGGGGACGCAGCCTCGGCGGATCGGGACGGTGGCACGCCGAAGAGCGAAGGCGCGCGCGACGTCCTCTGTTTCGCTCGAGAAGTGCCGCCCGATATCCACCGGGCGCGCCCGGCGCCATGCCGCGATACTGCGCTTGATGCCCAATATCGGCAGGCTGACGCTCGCCTCCAGTTGCGCGCGCAGGGCATGGTGAAATGGAAGATGGGCCGGCTCACGCCCTTCCGTCTCGAGGACACTTGAACCGGGCAGCGCGGCCTCCACGGGATCGATCCCCTTGTCTCCCTCGACCAGCAGCGGTCGCCCCCCGGGCCGGGGAAGACGATGGTAGGTGCTGGCATCAAACGTCCCGGCCATCAGGTCCCGCAGAGCCTCGGCGGCCTCAGCCTTGATCAGAAAATATCGGTCGATGTTGAGGTCGAGCAGAACGGCGCGTTCGCCGATGAAGGCATAAGAAAGCCCAGGTCGAAGCTGATAGGTCATGATGATGTGGAGGGCGCGGCGATGTGCCGCGCCCTCCCCGGCCTTCAGTCAGCCAGGATGGCCGGAACGAGCCGTTCGAAGCCGCCGATTTCGGCGACGTAGATGAGCGAGCCGCGCGTCTCGATGCTCGCAACGCCCAGTTCCTCGATGCCGTCTTCGACAATGTCATTGCGGTCCATGGGACCCTCCTTCGTCAATGCCGCGGAATTGCGACAGGACCAAGGCTATGCCCCTTCGTTCAAATAGGAATTTTATACGGCCCATATGGGTCGAATATATTCTAGAGCGACTCTTCGCGCGGCCTGAGCTCCGCCACGACGCGGCCTGCGAGAAGGATACGGCGGCGATGGAAACGCGTGATTTTGCTGCGCAACGCGCTCCAGCGCCCGAAACGAAAATCATCGTCCATCGCGATGATCGCAGCGTCGCACCGTCGATCGACGCGTACTTCGGCGGCCCGAAACACATGGCAGCGTTCGATCAAACTCACCGTCGCAAATCGAAGTTCTCGATTAGAGTTGGTCCAGGCGATCGCCCGAAACAGCGCCGCAACGCGCTCGGGATAGTCGCCGGCGCCTGAGTCGCTAAACGATCGCTGCGGAATTTGGGGGTCGGGCGGCTGCCCCTCGAGCGCCAGCGCCAGAAGCGACGCGCCCCAGGCATAAAGGTCGTGGAGGTCGGCTTCGGCCAGTATCGGTTGCCGAAACCCTTCGTGGCGCCAGGCTTCGAGCAGCCTTTCGCCCGAAAGGCGGTAGAGGGCATCGCGGACCGGCGTCGGACTGACGCCAATTATCCTGGCAAGCTGCGCGGGTTCGAGCCGTTCCCCCGGCGCGAAGTCGCCGCGCATCACCTTCGCCTTGAGCTCGGCATAGACGAGTTCCATCGTCGCGCCGGGACTCATAATCTATTCTCCGAGGCGACCGCTTGCTGGGACGCGACATGCTGCGCGAGCATGGCGGCTTGATCGGGCCGAAGCGCATCGACCGCCGGACGCGCGTCTTCGGGGTCGGCATCGAAGAGGACCGAGGGGCATTGACCCTCGAAATTGCCGAGATTGGGCCGGTGCTGGACATAGCCGACCAGCTGCGAAATCTCCCTCGGAAAGGTGCGGGCGATATGCGGAGGATAGGCCAGCCATTGATTCTCATAGGGCTTGAGCCATCCAAGACAGTAGCTGACAATGATACCCCGCCGGACATTTTTGCTATGGTTCGCGCCGGCGCCGTGCAGCGTCGATCCGAGGAAGACGATCGCGTCGCCGGGCTCAGCCTCTGCGACGATGGGCGCCTCCTTCGGCTCTTCCACCAGCGCTTCGAGCCCATGGCTGCGCGGCCAGATGATCGTGCCGCCATTTTCCTCGGTGAAGGATGTCAGCGGCCACATGACGTTGACGAGATATTCGACCTCGCCGAGCGCACCCTGCCACATATCCTGGTCGCGATGCGGGAACTGGGCGAGCGCGCCGGGATGAAGCTCGATCGCCTGCGCTAGATTGAGCTGGATGCGTTCGCACCAATTGCCAAGCGCGACCTCGGCCAATTCGAGAATTGCCGGGTTCATGATCAGGTCCGCCATGTGCGGGGAGCGAATGAGCAGGCGTCCGAAGCGCTTGGTTCTCGCGCCGTAGAAGCCGCCCTCGCAGAAGGGCGTAGAGCGATAACGCCGATCGAGGTCGGCATTGATACGGCCGAGCAATGGCGTTGGCGCGGCGCCCCGGATGATGGCGAAGCCATCGGCCATGAGGTCACGGGCCGCCGGCGAGCCTCGACGGTCGGTTCCGTAGGATGCAGGATTGATGATCATCGCGCCCCCCTCAAGCGGCGCGCGCGGCGGATGCCGCAGCGGACTTGGCAGCGATGCCCGCCGCAGCGAGCTTGGCGACCGTGGAGCGGTCGATGTCGATACGGAGCGCGACAAGTGCCTGCCCCTCGTGGAGGGCCGGTTCGCCGAGCGCTTGGCAGTCCCAGCCGAAGGTCTGAATCTGGCGGAACCAGGAAAGTTCGGCGACGCCGGTGTAGGTGTGGATGCCATTCGCGGCGGCATGTTCGGCGAGGCCCACGAGCAGTGCATCGCGCGCGATCCTTCGCTGTCGCGCACCGATCCCGGGCGAGAGACAAAAGCGGGTAATTTCGAAGATGGCTGGACCCTGAGGGATGGGACCGGTGACGAGAAAGGGAAAAAGCACATCGAGCAGCGCGGGCCGCGTGGTTGGCAGCAGACGCGCTGAAGCGAGATGCTCGCCCGCTTCGTCGGTGACGATCAGATAGATGGCGTGGATATCGTCGAAATGATCGACTTCATATTGGTCCGCGAGGGCCGGAATATCCCATTTCAGAAGATCGATGAAGACGCGTTTGCGCGCCGCGAACATCGAACGAAGCGCGATATGTTCGCGGTCCCGGCTATCCTGGTCGATGGTGAGAAGCATGAGATCGTCTCCTTGATTGAAAAGAGACAATCCAGATGAACCGGGAAATGCGGCGGCGCCATAACACAAAGGGGGGGTGTCAGCCTCGGGCGACATCCCCGAAACAGATCGCGCTGTCGAACAGGGCGCGAATGGCGAGCGCTATCCGCGTCGGCGCGTCATAGGCAGCCCGCGCATTGCGCAAATGCTCCCGCACCGTCTCCTCGCTAATGTCGAGCAGCTGCGCGATTACCGAATTGGATTTGCCGCGCGCTGCCCACATCAGGCATTCGATTTGGCGATCGGTAAGCTGCGGCCGATCATCGAGCGAAATGGGATCGCCGAGCCGGCGCGCAGCTTCGAAGACGAACGCCCCGAGGCTTTGCGCGAAGACAAGCGCTTCGGGCGGCATCGATCCGCTATCGGTCCATGCAAAGGATACAGAGCCATGCGCCTCCCCTGGCAAATGCACGGGGACCGTCAGTCCGTCGGCGATGTTGTGGCGCCGGGCGCGTTCCAGCACCTCGGCATCCTGAGGTCTTGGCCGATGGAGCGTCATATCGCGCCAGCGGAAACCCGATGTTCGCCGATGGCTGAAGCGGTGCACGGGATCCGAGACGCCGAGGCGATTCTGGTCGAACCAATGCGCAAAGCCTTCGGGATAATTGTGGAGACGGATGCCTCTGTCGGGAGCGGCGAGAAAATCGACATGGTGGCTGATCGCAAACCAGGCGCAGCCCATATGCGCGCAAATCTCGCGGAGGATATCGACGAGCGCGTCCTCGCTATCGACCGCCATGATGTCGTCTTCGAGCTGCCGCGCGGCCTCGATCGTGCGCATTCTGACCCATTGGCGGCACCGGCAGCGTCCTCAAGCCTGACTGCCGGGTACAGCCCCTGTTTCAGTGCCGAACCCCCAGCCCTCTCAAGCAGGCGAAGGTCCGGCCATGACGCCTGCCGTTGGTCCATCGGCAGCGCGGAACGGGGGCGAAGCTATCGGCGGCGCCATATGTTTCAAATATATTCGTCAGTTAGAACCAGATTGGGGATTGTTTCGAAGTCGAAGCACTCCGACAATCGAAAGTCAGCGCCCAGGTTCGGGCAACATCTGTTCGAGGATGGACAATATGAAGAGGCCGAATTTCAAAAAGCGACTTGCCTCAATCCGGAAAGTCACGAAACTGACGGGATGGATGGGGCGCACGAACCTGGCGCGGCCGAAGCAAGGCTCTGGGCGCTGCTGACCGACAAGCAGCGCGCGTGCCTCGACCTCGTGGTCCAGCGCAAGACCTCGAAGCAGATCGCCCGCGAGCTCGGCATTTCCAGGTACACGGTCGATCAGCGGATATCGGCTGCGCGCAAAACGCTCGCCGCGGTCAATCGTGACGATACCGCCATCCGCTATGCGCGGCTGAAAAGCATATGCGATCGGATCGCATATGATCCGGTAGAGCTTCTCATCATGCCCTCCCTCGCGCCATCCGATTTCCCGGACGGCGATCCGGCCCATTATCTCGATGTCCGCGAAGGCAAAGGGGCGATGGCCGGATTATCGGGCGAGCGCCCACCGTCCGGGACGATCTGGAGGCACGACCATGCACCGACTGCCAAGGCCACGATCATCGCCATCATGCTCATGGTGGTGGTGTTCGCCCTGCTCGGCGGGCTCGGTATTGCCGAGGCGCTGACGCGCCTCATGTCCGGCTAAATCCCTTCATCTTGCCCAACAGCAACAGCCGGAAGCCCTGCTTCCGGCAAAGGAGAAGTCATGTCCGAACATCTCATATCCATTGCCGCGAGCTTGCAGCAGCAACTCCCTTCAGCAGAGTTCCGGATCGACGATGCCCTCATCGCCGTATCGTCGCTCATGGCGAGCGTGGTGACGGCGCGGCGCGACACCGAAGGCGTGCCGCCAGCCAAGGGGCAGGCGACGATCCAGCGCCTTGCCAAAGCGCAGATGGCGCTGATCGACGCCGGCGGCGATGTCCTGCGCGTCCATGGCGAACTGGTCGCCATCGGCCAGGAGACAGCAGGTTATGACCTGCACGAGGAATGCCCGAAGCGGGCAGCCGTCCACCGGCTGCATGCGGTCGCAACGTAAGAATTTGACCGGGGGCCGCGAGAGTGAAACAGGTGCGAAATGCGTGTCGCGATCTTCGCCCTGCTCCTGCTCGCGGCTCTTGGCTATGCCGCCTGGCGGGGTGGCGGCCCCGAACGGGTGATGGCGGGGATCGCGGCGGCGATGGTCGGATCGGACCTGCTGCTGCACCAGTTCGTCGCGCCCGAATATGCGGTTCTCGATTTCGGGCATTTGCTCATCGATGGCTTCGGCGCCTCCGCGACATTGCTGCTCGCGCTTTTCGCCTATCGTTTCTGGCCGATGATCGCGGCCGTTCTCCACATATTGCCGCTGCTGGCCCATTCGAGCCGCGCCCTCAATCTCGCGATGGATCCGGCGGCCTATATGGTCATGCAGGTTGCGGCCTCCTGGGCGGTTCCCCCACTCCTGTTGTTCGCAACCTGGCGGCACCAAAGACGGCTTCGTACCAACGCCAGCTATCCGTCCTGGCACAGCTCATCGCTGCGATTTCGCCGGAAGACAGCGAAGACCTAGCGCGCGCGCTTCTCGAAGAGTTTCACAGCCTTGAGAAGATATGGGCCCAAACGCCCGAAGCCCTGGCCCGCATTCTCGGCGACCACGCGGCGGTGATCGAGCTCCTCCTCTGCACCCGGCGCGCGATGCTCGCATCGATGCGCGGCAAGCTCCATTCGAGGCGGATCGATCCGGACGATGCGAAACTCAGAGACTATCTCATCGCCTCTATGGGGTCGCTCGCCGACGAGCATTTGCGCATCCTGTTCCTCGATGGGTCGCGACACCTCATTGCCGACGAATCCCTGCAAAGCGGCAGCCTCGCCCATTTGGCGCTCTATCCGCGAGTCATCTTCCGCCGCGCGCTTGAGCTCAATGCGGCCGAGATCCTGCTCGTCCATAATCATCCGAGCGGTAATCCGCATCCGAGCGACGAGGATATCGAGGCAACGCGCCGCCTCGCGGATATCGGGCACGCCCTAGATATCCGTCTGTCGGGTCATATCGTGGTGACCGCAAGTCAGACTTCACATATTCTCGTCGACAAGGCCGCCCCGCGCGGTAGCTTTTTGTTCACGCTGAAGAGCCCGGATCCTGCCGCCGACCGGCGTGCCCGGGCGCTTGTCCTGGACAACGCGAGGCTCGCGCAACGCCGCCGTTTTCTGCGCCGGCAATTGATTGGCGCCGAATATCTTTTCGTCGAGCCTGGCTGGGACATGCTGCTCGACCTCTTCATCCACCAGTGCGAAGGCCGGGTGCTCCATTTATATCCCATGTGCGTCGCGTCGGGCATCCCGATGAGCAGCGCGCTGCGGCTCGCCCAGAAACTCTGCGAAGCGGGCATATTGCGGCGACAGCCCGATACGTTCGACGGGCGGCGGAGCATCATGACAATCGAGCCCGAGATCATGCATCGGCTCAGCGCCTATTTTGCGGAAGGTGCCGAATAGCTGGCTAGCCCCGCCCCCGGCGCCGCATGCGCGCGCCGGAGACCCGCGGACCCGGACAATGCCGGTCCGGCTCCCCGCAGGGGACGCGGCTTTTCACCCACTTCGCCTGACACAACCGAAACGTGCCGTGCGGCACGACAACACGACCCTCCAAGCTTCCAGACTCTGAGAGATAACGACAAGGGCCAGAACGACGCTTCATGAAAATATTCCGAATATATTCCGGCTATATTGCATGAACGGCGGTCCGCCTGCAGCCGATTGGCAGGTGGCACGCGAATATTCCGCGCTGATGCAGTGCGACCGCCGCGCCTTCGCGTGGGAATGGCTACGGCGAACGCCCCGGTATCGTCGCCTATGGGCGGCTCGGGACCGGCTTCCGGTCGGCGCACCGATAAGCGTCGGCCTGCTTGCCTGGATCGATCCCGCCATTGCCGCTCCCGAAGCCCGGCCCATCTGGTCGCCCGACGTCGATCCAAAGGTTCTCCAGACGCGCGCGGGAAGCCGCGCGCCTGGACCCGGAGATCATTTCGATATCCTCGCGCTCGCCGACTATGTCTCGATCGCGGTCGATCAGGCGAAGAGAGAACATTGGCTCATTTCGGATGGTCGCTGGCTGATCCGGCTTATGCACCATGATGGCACCTTGCTCGGCCGATCCACCCTCCTCGTGCATGAGATCGAAGGCCTGGATTCGGCGGCCCCAAAGATCGCGGCGTTGCAGCAGTTTCTTGCATTGACGGCGCGCGGCGACATGCCCGCGCCGCTGCGTCCGCGCGAAAGCCGGGCGGCGCGCTGGATACTCGAGCTGCGAACCGCCGATGCGCTGGTCGCAGGCGCATCGCAGAAGAGAATTGCCGAGGTGCTGTTCGGTGAGAGTGTCACTTTGCGCCGCTGGCGAGTTGAAAGTGCATCCTACCGCTCGCGCGTCCAGCGGCTCGTCAAGGCCGCGCAGCAGTATCTCGCCGATCCATTCAGCGGGCCGTGGTTCCGTTGAGGTACCGAAGCGCGGGCCATCTCCGCAAGATCGGTATCACCATATCGATTGTCCAAAACGGCGCTGCAAATGAACCGCGACGCTGTTTGCGTATCGCGCCTGCCGCCAGCCCGTTGGGCTATGATAGACGCCGATCGCTTTCCAATAGTCCCCTGTGACCGCGAGTCCGGACAGAAATATCCAGCGCGCGGCCTCGGCGTTGAAGCAGGCATCGTGCTGCAGCCAGGATCGGACGTGAGCCTCGGGACGGCCGACAAGTTTGGCAATTTTCGGAACCCACCAGCTGTTGACCTGAAGGGGCCCAAGATCATGTGTGCCATTGCTGTTGGCGACGGCAGCGCCGATCCAGCCTCCCTCCTGATCGCGAAGGCCCCATAGCGTGCGCTCAAGCCAGGCCCTGCCTTTGGCGGCCTTTCGAATACAGGTGGCGAGTTCGGCTTCCTGCGGCGTGACCCGCGGCTTGGCCGATGCCGTGGTTTCGTACCCGGCAATGGTGGACGCCGCGACAATGATGGTCAGCAAGCGATAGATAATAGGGGATTTCATCATGAGGATCGTCGCTCCGACAATAAAAGGTGTCGATGTCGATGGGTTCGAACGCCATTGCTCCCACGCGACTTTCGCTCGCTGGTCGGCCATCTTCGGGGTTCAGCCCGGGGCCATCGCATTTCATCTGTCATGCCCTCCGCGCTCGGGTTCCTGGTGGCGCTGCTGTTCGGGTAGCGGCTCGGGAGTGGCTTGCTTGCCTACGCTTAACAGTCCGCGCAGATATTCATCGAGCTGACCTGCGGCGCGGTGGGCGCGCCCGGCAAGCCGTTCGGCGAGGCTCGCCGGGCGGAATATGTCCACCCACGCACGTTCTCGGTCCGCCCGCCGCTGCGCGCGTTCGGCGCGTGACTGCAGCATTCCGGCGCGCTCGCGTTCGATTGCGCTTGGGTGGCGGAGGCTCCGCATTCGGTGGCTGTCGCGCGCGAGGCGCCCCAGCCCTTCCAGCGCCGACGTCTTCTCGCCCGAATTCGCCTCGAGCTTACGGACGAGGCGCTCCGGATCCTCGGTCCAGAGTTTCACGCCGAAACGTGCGCGCGTGATCGCGGTGTAATAATTCTGACCATTGACGAGGCCCGATCCGAGCGGCGCCAGCACATAGGCGCGGTCGTAGGTTTTGGACTGCGCTGAATAAACGGTCTCGGCATAGCCATGGTCCCAGGTACGGTGGCGCGCCAAATCAATGGCCTGCGGCTCGGCCTTGCGATCCCATCGTATCGTTGCGATCGAGCCGTCGATCCGTTCGACCGACCCGCGTTCGGCATTTTTGAGATCGAGCTCCTTCGCGGCGAGGCGCCACTGGATGCGGTCGCCCGCTCCCAGATCGCGTGTCTCCTCCAGAAAGACAGCGACCTCGGAAGCGCGACCCAGCCTCGGGTTCCATAGAAGCTGACGGCCTTCTTCGCCCACCAGCCGCACCCATTGGCGGCCCTTGCTATCCGTCTCTATGCCGTGGACGCGAAAGTCATGATCCTTTGCAATGCCGCGCTCTGCGTCATCGCGCGCAAACCGGACAATCTGTCCGCGCGAATAGAAGCGCGCGAAGCGTTTCTCCTGGTTGGTCATGCCCGACGATGTGAGGACGGAGAGCCGCAGATCCTCGGCGGCAATTGAGCCTTCCTGTTTCAGCACCTCGCGGATCCGGTTGTTGACGATCAGCCGTGTCGCATTGTCGAGAACAAGGATATTGGTCGTCTCGCGGGTGCCGGGTTTGAGCCTTGTCCATTCGCCGACCAGCAATTCCGCTAGCTTGTCGGCGCGCTCGCCGCTCACCACCTTGTCGAGCGCATCGAGCGACGCGGCATAGTCGCCGCGCCGTGCACTTGCGACGGCAGCCTTCATCGACTTTGTTTCCTGACGCACCGCGACCGTCAGACGCGCGGTCGGAAGCCCGAGATGCTGCATGAGCCAGGCGGGTTTTCCCTGCTCGATCGCTCCCGTCTGCTTGTTGTCGCCGAGCAAGATGATGCGGGCGCCCGTATCACGGCTGATTTGCAGCACGCGGAGTGCCTGCCGGCTGCCGAGCTGCCCGGCCTCGTCGAGGACGAGGACATGGCGGTCGCCGATATCATGGCCGCCGCTGGCAAGCAGCGCCGCGACGGTTCGCGATTCAATGCCCGCGTCGGCGCCAAGCTTGCCCGCCGCCGACGAGGTGGGCGCCAAACCGATGAACGTCCAGTCGGGATCGGCGGCCGCCTTCAATTGCTGGACCAGCGTCGATTTGCCCGAGCCCGCGACCCCGTCGACGCTGACGACGCGATCACTCGACAATGCGAGCCAGGCCAGTACCTTGCGCTGATCGTCGTTGAGGATGCTGCCGCGGAGCGCCGCATCGATCCATTCCCGCGAAGCAAGCGGCACAGTGTCGCCGAGGCTGAGCGAGATCTGGCCCGAAAGCGCGATCTCGAGACGCGCGGTGCGGCGCGAGGTCCGCCCGCGCGTCAACATGCCATCGCCCGTTTGCTCCCTGGTCCGCAGCAGCTTGAAGCGCTCCTCATGCGCTTCGAAGAGGGGCCGGACATCTTCGAGGCGTACCTCGCCGACATGCGAGGCCAGCCCGGTGCGAATGAGGCGCCCGAGATTGTTGACGGCCTCGCGCGTCTCGGACTGACGAAGTCCGTAGAGCGAAGCCCGGCTCGCGGTCGCCCGATCGACTTCGATTTCCTTTTCGCCGCGTTCGTCCGCGCGGCCGCGGATCGCGTCCAGAGCCGGTGCGTGCGCCGCGGACCGCACCGACCATTGGCCATGAAGCTCATCGAGCCCGACCTTCTGCTTCGCGCGGCGGGTTTCGAAGTAGGACCGCGTGCGTGCCGCTTGCCCTTCGAGGCCATGATCTTTGGCGTGCGCATCGATCTGTTCGGCGCGCCGCGACATGTCGGCGATCATGTCCTGCGGTACGCCGCGGATCTCGAAGAGACCTCGCCGCGGGTCAAAGTCGATATCATATCCGATCTCGCGCAGGCGATGCGCGAGATCGTTGCGGTAGATTTGCCCGGCGGTCATCTGCTCGGCGAACATGGCGCGGGTTTCGAGGCTGACCATTTGCTCCTCGCCCGCATGCCGGGTCATGTTGAGAATGACGACATGGGTATGGAGATGCGGGTCGAGCTCGCGCGAGGCATGTTCGGTGAAGCGCGCATAAAGCAGCTGGCCGGTCGTCTCGTGGACAATCTCGCCGTTCATGCGGCGGCGAAGCGCGGCATGGTCCTCGATCCAGCCGATCGCAGTGCCGACCGCCTTTTCATGGGCTGCAACGATGCGCTCGTCGCCCGCGACCAGCGCCATGATCGACACCGACTTCGGTGCGTTTACCGAAAAATCCCAGCCGGGATGATGCTCGATCGCGCCGTGGCGGCGGCGCCCGAGATGCTGCTCGCCGACCTTGCCGGCGAGCAGTTCCTCGAGAGCCCGGCGCTCGACCGCACCTTCGAGCCCGAGTTCGGCGGCGATCCGCCCGCCCCACGCCGAGGGTTCGTTTCCGCCCTTCGTATAATAGTCGCCGATGGTGTAATAGCGGGCGACATTGGCGGGCGTTCCCCCGAGGCGACGCGGATGGATCATGCCGGGTTCGCGGGGCTGCGGCGGCCACCCGGGCGGCCATGCTGGCGTAGCGAGTGCGTCCACGGCGTGGCGATGATCTCGAGGCGCGCGACCGGTGCGTCGGCGTCATGCCCGCCGGTCACACCGGCAGGAGCGATCGGTGTCTTGCCGTTGCCTTTGTCACCATCGCCAGCAGTTGCGATCGGGCCCAACGGGAGCTCGGGCGCCGCCGAACCGGGAGTCTGTTTCGGCGAACGCTTGCGCGTGGCAGGCGGTTTGGACGGAACAGCCGGAGCCGGCAGTGCAGGCGTCGCCACAGTGCGTAGCGGGGGATCGCTTCGTTCGATGAAGGCCTCGGCGGGGGACGGCGTCCGGTTGTAGCGATCGTCGAAACGGATCACCGGCAAACCGCGACCGAACCGCAAAAAGCCGGCAAGGTTCGGCAGGTTCGTGACCTCGGTGTGGAGGACGAGCGGCCGCGTCACCTGGATGCGCGAGAGATTGACCCCGTCGCGCATATCGTTGACGCCGTAACTCATCCCCTCATTGGCTTCGACCTGCTCGACCTGTCCCAGATTCTTCGAAACAAGATCGGCGGTGTCGCCGTCATTGCCCCGGAGCGCGACCCAGGTCGAGCAATAGCCGGTGACGGCGGCCGCTTCCTCCTGGCCATAGGTGGCCTTGAGCTGCGGATAAGACTGGAACCCCAATATGCCGCAGCCGCCATATTTGCGGGCGCGGGCGAGAAAGTCCGACAGCGAGGGCAGTTTCTGGAGGCTCGGCAGTTCGTCGATCACGCAGTAGAGGCGCCGGGCCTGATCGGGTTCGAGGCTCATGATCGCACTAATCGCGATGTCGAGCCAGACCGTGATCAGGGGACGGAGCGAGGGAAGCTGGTCGGCCTTGACGGTGATAAAGAGCCAGCTGTCATCCCCTTCGGTGGTCACCCAGTCGCGGATCGAGAGACCATCGTCGGTATCGTCGAGATAGGCGAAGCTGCGCATCACCGAGGCAAGTTCGGCCTGGACGCCCGCCGATGTGCGCTCGCCTTCCGACGACACAAAGGCCGCCGCATCGGTCCCCGCCACATAAGCGCCAAGATCCTTCAGCGGCGAGCGCACGATGGTCTCGAGGAGCGCCGAGACATAGGTGCGCTTCTCGGTAGCGAGCTTGCGCATGACCGCGACCAATGTGCCGCGCGCCGCCTTCGACCAGAAGGGATCGCCATGCTTGTCGGGGATCATCGATTCCGCGATCTGGTCATAATGATAGTCGCGCGGGACATCGACCCAGGGCGACCAGATGGCGGTGCGCTCGTCGAGCGGATTGAGGAGGATGTCCTTCCCGGGCCGGTAGAATTTCTCGACGAAGGTGCCGGCGGTATCATAGACGATCGCGCGCCGGCCCGAAGCCCGGATACCGGCGAGCATCTTGACGATCATGTTGGTCTTACCCGTGCCGGGAGCGCCGCAGATCAATATATGTTCGGGTTCGAAGGCGAGCGGAACCTTGACCCCGCCGATCGCGAAACTCCCCTTGCGCTCGCGCCAGAGCGCGCGGCGGATCTGCCAGACGGACCCGAAGCGCGCGCCGCGCAGATATTCGTTCGAGCCGAGCCCGCGCCCCATCCGGGTGAAATAGAACCAGGCGACAAGGAGTGCGCCGAGCGCGAAGAAACCGGAGATGATCGCCCCGGTGATGATGTCGCTCTCGAGCGTCTTCAGCGCCTCCTTCATGATCGGCGCGCCGATGAGCAAGTCGGCCGAGGTCCAATATTCGCGCCCCTCGGGGGTGCGGAACAGCACCGGGTCGGTGTTCCCGCGCGCGGTGTCGGCCTTGAACATCGCCTCGACATATTTGAGGAGGAGGTAGCGCTGATAGTCGCCCGACTTTTCGAGCGCGTACCAGATGGCGCCGATGATCCAGATCGCGGTTCCCGCCATCACGGTCTGGAAGAAGACCTGGGTGGTCATGCGGACATTATGGACGATCGCCTGACCGCCGCGCGTCCAGCTGCCGAGCGTGTCGTTTCGGAAGATGCTCATGACCGCAGCCCTCCCCCCTTTACGGGACGATCGTCGCCAGTCGGCAGCCCCCGTTCGCGGAGCAATCGGAGGGTATCCTCCATCCCCTTGGCGAGCGCCCGAGGCTCGCGCGCGCCGACGTCGGACGCGAGGATCGCGAGGATCTGGATGACGGTCGAATGAAGTTCATCGAAGCGGGCGTGGAAACCGAAGGGATCGGCACCATTGAGCTGTTCGAGTGCCTCGCGGATATAAGCGGACGGGGTCATGCCCGCCGCGTCTGCCGAGGCGAGCAGACGATCGTACAGAGCGTCGTCGAGCCGGAGAGATAATTTTGCCAAAGTGATGCTCCAAAAAAATGGAGCCTTTGGACATGAGGTTGTGAAGCGGCTCGATTATAGCCGGAAAGGCCCGATATTCCAATGGCCTAATGCGTCCGACGCGTCGGACAGGAGATGGCGCTATGGATCAAGGGGTTAGCGGCGCTGTCCTACAAAGTCCGCCGGTCTTGTCCGACATGTCCGACATATGACGCCCAACGAGGATCTCGCGAATTCGCGCGAAAATCCTCGATTTTGCGGGCCAGAGCGCGGCGCAGCACCCGTGCGTAGGGTGCATTACAAACGCCAACGGCGTGCGTCCGCCCACCGCAGCGACCTTGTCGCTGCGACACCTCGTGCCGGAAGGCGCGCGGGCTCCCCCGACAGGGGGATTTCTTCCTTCCCGGCGGCACGCCGGGCATATTCTCGGGAGGGTTGATTCATGGTGTATCCATTCGATAGGAAGGTGGCTGGCGGGCAGACCATCAAAAGGAAGATGGACATGCCCAAGAAGAGTGAACGCGAGCGTCTCGCCGACCTCGAAGCGCGCCAGCGCAAGGTCGCCGAAGACGTCGAAAATGCCCGCCGCGCCCTTCGCGGCAAATATGCCTCGATCGTGCCCGAGCTTCCCGTCGAGACGCTCACCGAGCGGGAGTTCCGCGATGTCCTCGACCATGCGATCCGTGTCGGAGGAAGCGCTGCCATCACGGCACTCAAATCCCTATCGTCGGCAACCCCCAACAAATGACTCCCATCCCGAAGGGATGGTCCCTGCGACGAGCACGGCGGAGCCGCGCGCAGGAGGCCGGTGCGTGCCGCACCGCATCGCCGCTCGACGGGACCGGGCGCTTTGCGTCCGGTTCCCCGAGGGCGGCGATGGGACCCTCGACATAAAAGGGGGGATCGGTCCGAGCCTGTGCCCGGACCGATCCCCTCGCCTTCTTAACCCCGCGCCCGTTCGCGTGGCATGTCCTGATGCGGTAACAGCATCGGTTCGACTCCCGCCGCCCGCAGCACCCGAACAAGCTGCGCCTGCACCCCGGTGCCTTCGGCGACCACGGCGTCCACCGGCTGCAACCGCGCGATCTGATCGTTGCGGACGAAACCGGCCCGGTTCCCCCACCGCGCCTTGTCGATCCCCAGCGCAACCAGCGGCGTCTTGGTCCTTGCCGCCCACGCCGCCGCAATCGCATCGGCGCCCCTGTCCTGCGCGGTGGTCAGCAGCACCATGTCGGGCCGGGCTGCCTTCATATCGTCGAGCACCTTGTAGATCGGGCGGTGATCGGCCCAGCGCGCTCCTCCGGAAAAGACCACCAGCGGCCCCGCCGGAAAGTGCTGCGTCAGGCGGCGCTGGCGGCGCGCGGCGAGATAATCGGTTCCCGCGATAACCGACGCGGTGCGCTTCGACGACACCAGCGTCGCCTTCGGCGCCGACCAACGACGCCCCGTCTCGGCATGGAAGATGTCCGCGGCATGGTCGCGCATGCAGGCGATGGCGTCGCTCGCTTCATCCAGCGATTCCAGAAGCTGCTGTTGATCCTCCAGCTCGACCCCGTGGATCTCGCTGCCGTCTGCCGAGCGGAGTAATTCCCGCACCTCCTGCGCCGCCCTGTCGGACTGTCCGGCGAACTGTCCAGCGACGCGGTGGAAGCTATGGACGATCCCCCAAGCGATCCGCTCGGCCGCGCTTTCGATGCGCGTATCGCGCAGCACGTCGAACACCGTCGTAATCATAAGCTCGACGGCAAGCTGCACCTGCATCGCATCGGGCATGTCGCACGTCAGTTCCTCCTCGCTTTTCCCAAGCCTGCTGCGTTCGAGGTCGGTTTCGAAGGCGGCGCTGAAGCTGTCGTTCGCGTCTCCCGTCTCCTCGGCGATGAGAGCGGCGATTTCCGAAAAGTCCCGAATGCTGCGTTTGAACGTCGTCATATTGACCTCCTCTGTTTGAGAGGTCCCTCCCCCTGCACGGGCTCCGAGCGGTGGGGTCAAGTATCGGGCGAAGCCCGACCGCGAAGCGGCGGTGGGGGTCACGATTTTCTCTGGCGGCCGCCGCACATAGAAGGAGAAGGCCCGGCGTCCGACCCGCCAGGGAAAATGGTGGGGCCCCGCCGTCCTTGAGGCCGACGCGGCCCCGTGCCACGATAAGAAGACTTGAGAGAGAGGAAGAGGCTTGCGGATCGGGGGCTCGATGCCCCCGGTTCGCGAAGGCTCCCGGCCTTGCGCGGCACTGAAAGTGACCACGGCGGTGCGGCTGGGCCGACGGATTCTAGGCGGTCAGAGGGTGCAGTAATCCCCCCGGAGCAAAATAAAAGCCGGCGCGCTTCAGCGCACCGGCTTACGAGAAAAAGGTGACGGTCGGGCCTATGGCCCGGCCGATGTCAGGCGGCGGCGAACATCGGATCGGCGCGCGCCGCTTTCATTGCGCCATGCGCGGTCGGACGGCGGACGGCGCTCTCCTTCTCGGGTGCCTGGTCCGTCTTGCGGAAGGCGTGGATCGGGACATTGGCCTGCCGTAGTGTCTGATAGAGATTGGCTTGCAACCCCGACCCCTCGCAGACCACCGCTTCGACGGGACGAAGTTCGGCCAGCTTGCGGTTGCGGGTGAAGGCGGTCTTGCGCCCCGTCCCGTAGAGGCCGAAGGCCACGACGGGGACGCGGGTTTCGGATCGCGCCGCCCACGCCGCGGCGATCGCGTCGGCGCCCTTGCGCTGCCCGGTCGTCACGAGCGTCATATGCGGGACGCGGGCGTGGATCTCGTCGAGCTTCTGCCAAAGCATCTCCCAGTCGTGCCATTGCGCGGGTCCGGAGAAGACGACGACCGGCCCCTGCGGCAGATAGCGTTCGCGCGCCTCGAGCGCCCGTTCGCGCAGGAAGTCCTGTGCGGCGATCTGGCTCGCGGTCGAAGCGGAAGATGCCCGCGATCCGCGCGCGGGAGACCAAGGCCATCCCGACTGGGCGCGATACATTTCGGCGGCATAGTCACGCATGCATTCGATCGCCGCGCGCTGTTCGGCGGTCGACTGGCACAGAAGCTGCTTTTCCTCGAGTTCGCTGTTGAACACCTCGCTCATGTCCGGGCGCCGGACCATCTCGCCAACCTCGGCCGCGAGAGCATCCTCGCGGCGCTCGAGTTTCCCGGCGACGAAGTGGAAGCTGTTCACGAATCCCCACGCGATTTCGGCGGAAAGAGGCGCGAGCCGCGTGTCATTGAAGAGGTCGAAGATCGTCGCGATAATGCCCCCGCATTCGGCCTGCGCCGCGAAGGGTTCGGGCATTTCATGTTCGCCCGGTTCGTCGCCGGGTTCGATAATCGAAAGGGGAATAGGATCGCCGAACGATGCCTGAAATTCGGGCGTGGCGATCTGTTCGGCATAGAGGGCGCCGAGGTCGGCGAGGCTGTCGACGCGACGCGTCAAAGAAGTGGCGGCCATGATGGACCTCCTTCACATCGGAATGAAAAATGGGCCGGGAAGCGCAGCAGCGTTTCCCGGCCCGGTTGCAGCGCCGTCGTCAGCCGAAGGGCACCTCGTCGTCGAGGTCGGCGCCGGCGCCCATCAGAGCGCCGTTCGAGCCCGCCGTGCTCTCGCCGAAGCCGCGGTCCTGCGGCTGCTCATCATAGCTGCGCGTGCTGGCACCGAAGCCGCCGCCGAACTCGGCACGGACGGTCTCGCGGCGCCACGCGATGGTGTAGCCGCCGTCCTCGGACGGAAACAGCGCCACCGGCAGCGGTTCGGGGAGGCTCGGATCGTCGATATTGCCCGCGAGGAAAACCTCGCCGGTCTTCTTCGACGCCGCTTCCCAGAGCGTCCCGACCTGCACCCAGCGCCGAGCGACGTTGAGCGCCAGCACCTCGTAGACGGGTGCCCGCGGGTTCATGCTTTCGACCTTGCGCAGACCGATGCGCGGGAGGTCGATCGTGCGGGTCGCGATCGAGCCGGTCAGACGATCATTCACATTCCTGATTTCACCAATATTCATGACACTTACTTTCGAATGTCGCGCGCGAACCATTTCCCGGCGACACTCTTACCGACCCTTCTCTCCTCTGTGGCGCCTCCCCCTCGGCCCGCGCCGACTCCCGCATGCGCGCGCTCTCCTCGCCGCCCGCGCCGATGCGTGCGGGGGCTGGGAACGTGGTGGTGTGTCGATGGTGAAAGCGGCCCGATAGCCCAGGGAAAGAGGCGCGCGATATCGAGGGGCCGACCCCCGAATAAACGAGCAAACATGGTCGCAGATCAGGCGCTGGGACGGTCGCCCAGCGCACGCCAAGCTAGCCAGCAGCGTTGCGGGTTAGGTCATTCGGCGTGGGGGTCGGCACGCGCGCCGTGCATGACCATGCGTAGGGGCCAGCGAGCCAGAGAAGGGATATCGAAGGATCTGGGATTGCCGCAGCCAAAGTCGACGACCGGGAGGGCGCCCGGCAGGGCGGCTTGCTTGGCTTGATAAGCAAGCGAAGGAGTGGCGCTTCGATCAGGCCGGATCGGCGGAGGCGCGGCCAATCCATGTCAGGGAAAGCCGACCGGCGACCGCCAGGCGGCCTTCGACGACTACCGGGGTGCCATCGAACTCCGTGAGATCGTCGGAGGTTTCGAGATGGATCAGGCCGTCTTCGGTTTCGAGCATGGGTGTGCGCCCACTGAGACGCAGCGAACCCGACAATCGGCGGTAAGATCCGCTACGCATGGTGAAGAGTTCGCTGCGAGCGACCCATGATACACGACATGATGATTCCCCTGTTGCTGTGCCAGTGCCATGCGGGACCATGTCTTGCAATGTGGTTCCGGTTCTTTTCGGCGATCAATGGAAGTGCGGCCGTTTCAGCCCGGACCGAGCCAAGCCGGCGTTTTCGAAATCGATGATCGTCCCACCGGCACATTATCCCCGGCCAGAGCGGGAACGCCGATATTCCTTTTCGGAAGGCGTTTCGACATGGATGCGCCGGGTTCTTCCGCGTCCTGTCTTGCGGATTCGACCATCGACAAAGGCGGTCGCCCAGCGCTGGGCCTCGTCAGCACGCGAACCGGCCGAGCATTCGTCGGCCTGTTCGAAGATGGCGTACGCCATGGCATATTGGGCGCGTTCGGGAAGTTCGAGCAGTGTAGAGATGATCGGCAGCGCGGTTTCGTAGAATATAAGGACATGACGGCCGCCGCCATGATGCATCAAGATGGCGACACGATCTTTGCCACCGATCCCGGTTGGCCGGGCGATCATCACATCGTGCGATGCATAGGTGACGCCGGGTCCTGCTGCACCCCGCTCGAAGACGCGATCCTCGCGCCGGGGCAGCGGATGGGCGAGAATTTCGAAGCCGTCGAAACTCTCGACCTTGCGGATGCGGTTATGGCCGATGACGGTCATGATAAAATCCTTCGATGGCGGGCGTGGCAGGCGAGGCGTGCCCGGCGGAGCAATCCAGAACGATCGCGATGCGTCAGGTTCGTCAGGCCACCTGGCGGTCGACGCCCGCATTGAAGCGTTCGAGCCAGTCGCGTAGCGGCGGGCGTTCGTCGGCGGGGACGAGCGCAGCGGCGTCCTGAAAGCGCACGAGATCGGCAGGCGCGCTCGCGATGATCTCGTCGATCTCGGCCTCCGCGAGCAGACCCCCGGCCCGGATGAAAGCAGTCATCGAACCCGGTCGGGCTTCATTTCCGCGCAGCCCCTTTGTCGACGTCCGCCAAAGGCCTTCGACGGTGCGAAGCCGCGGTTTGGCACGGGCTTCCATGAGGATGATCAGCCGGAGGCACCATTCAGGTAATGTCCGGATTTCTGCGGGCTTTGCCGCGCAGCACATGATGCACGCACTCTTATGAGGAACCGGAAGACCTTCGTGCCGGATGCGGCGGATACAATCCTCGCGGATCCAGCCCCATTCGCGCAGCGGATAGCGATAATCATAGCGAGGATCGACATGGCCTTCGCGATGGGCATAGCGGCGGCTGTCGGCGGGCGAGCAATCGTAGCCGATCAGTTTCACGACCTTGTTGCCAGCCGCCCAGGTCTCTTTCGCAGGCTCCCAGGCCTCGACGAAGCGGTTCTGGGGCTCGATCTTCCATTTCTGCGAACAGGTGTGGTTGCGCCCGAAGCTGATCGAGGGGAGCGTGCCATTGGTCAGGCAATTCTCGATCAGCGTATAATAAGGCGGCCAGTTTTTGAAACGTTGCGGCACATAGCGGACGACATGATGTTCGATCCCGGAGCGGTCGAGCCATCTTTGGAAGATCGGCAGATATGCATAGGTCTCGGGGCGCTCGGATCCGGTATCGGCTGCAAGAACCAGGTCCAAGGGAAGCCCGCAGGCCACCCATTCGATGATCATCGCCGTGCTGTCGACACCCATTCCCCAAGCGGCAACGACGGGAGAGTCTGGGATAGCGTTGGGCAAAGCCGCGCGGACCGCGGGCATGGCTGAGGGCATGGCGGCTCTCCATTTGGAAGCGAGAGAAGCGAAAGGAGGTTTGTTCGGGCGCCGAATCTCAGGCGACGAGGGCGAGCATGCGTTCGCTCGAATTCGGAGAACCGCTGATCGTCCGGAAGGGCTGAAGCGGATCGCCGGTGCTGACGACGAACTGAAGCCTGCCGCTTGCGCGTCGCCGCTGGACGGCGACCGCATAGGCGTGCTCGAAGGAAGCGAGCTCCGCCCGCCGGGACGACAGCCCGGTCGGTTCTGGAAGCGTGTCCATGATCAAATTCGCTTTGAGCTGGAGGCGGAGACCGGTTCGGCGATCCGCGGCGACGGGAGAAGCCGGTAGGCGAGGCTAGTAGCCGAACCGCCAGGCGGGCCATGTTTGCGAGGCGTCGGCTTCCCGGACCGCGCCGGAGAAGTCAGCGGGCTCGCCTTCAATCAAGACCGGTTCGCGGATCGGCGTTTCGTCGATCACCGCCACGCTGCAGACAGCGCCGTTCTCGACTTCGACATGGACCGGCACCAGATAGCTGAAAACGACGCGCTCGGCCGGCGATTGGTCAGGAGGGCTCATGGATTATCCCCCTGTCCGGCGCTTGCGAGCGACAAGGACAGATTATCGTTGGACGCTGTCAACGTGATGCTTTGGCCTTTGGGGATCAGCCACTGGACTTCGTCTTGGAATCGCGATCGGATCTGTTCGAGGACAGCTTCTTCGGCACCGAGCAGCAAATTATTCGCCATATCCAGAGCGTCGCGTTCGAATCGGCGATGCTGCGTATCCCAGCTGTCGCAGTCATGATCCTCATCGTAACAGAAACAGCAATCTTCCATCAGCTGGGAGAGCGCAAAGGGTGTGACGGCGGCACCGTCGCGAACGAAGATACGGGCATCATCGAGGCCGCCTCCCCCGTTGCCACACACGAGCATGTCGAGCAGGAAGCTGAGCAATGCGATCGGCTCGTCATATTCGGCAGATCGAACGACTGGAACGTCGAGCTTGATCGCCGTGGCTTGGCCTGACTGCACGTCCGAAGGGATCGAGTCCTTGTCAGAATAGTCGACGCGGCGACCATCGATCTCGATCAAAAAGGAAAGGGATGGAACGCGCGGAAGGCCGTCATACCATTGGTAGCCGGAAAAGCCGTCCTCGGCAGAGACCGGCCGGAAACCGAGTTCCTCCTCGGTCAGAGCCGGCGCCGCGCATTGCTCGATGTCGGGGTCATGGCCCGGCAAGATGATCATCGGCCCGGAGTCGACCCGTTCGCCTTGCTCGCCGTGAGGATATTCTGCCGTGCAGGGTCGCCATGCGTGGAGCCAAGCACTCGCTTCCGGCAATTCGATTCCGAGCTGGGCGGCGCGTTGCCAGTCGCGAAACGACAGACGATGAGTGCTCTCGGCCGCGATCGTCCGGTAGATCGCAGATGTGGCGGCGGTGCGAAGTGCCTCAAGTTCGTCATTCTGCACCATCGCCTTGCGGGCGGGCAGCACGAGTTGAAGCGACGGCGCATCGACGATGTCGATGCGGACCGACCATTTATACGAAGCGTCGATTTCCGTGACATTCGGCATCCGACAGGGCACCTTGACGCCGTGAAAATTGATGCGCGGCGTGTCTGCGGTTTCCAGGCAACGGCCTCGGAAGACGCCGATCCTGCAACCGCCCCAGTCTTCGATCCGATGGGCACCCTCGAGAAAATCTTCGCGCGGCAATACCTCGCCATGATAGCGGATCGGCAAAGGGAAATGCTTGGCCGCAGCCTGGATCTGCACGTCGAGGGCGGACAACCACGCGTCGGACATTGCAATGATGATCTGCGTGCCCCTGCGAATGGCCGAAGTGCCGACGACCAGGGGTTTGTTACCCTCCCAGCCATCTTCCGGGATGGTAACGGCCCACCCTCGCCCCGCGGTTTTCGAGAACGACCGGACGGCCACAGGCTTCCCCGCAAGGCTGAACACGCCCATGCCGGCGGGATCCTCCCGGCGCGCTATGTCCGCGCCCCAGCCGGAGTGGCCGAGAGTGACGAAGGAAGCCGGGTCATCGATGCCTGCGCCATCGTCGGTCATGAAGAGCGCTGGATGGCCTTCATACTCTCCGACGTCGACATCGATCCGGCCAGCCTGCGCGCGGCGGGCGTTTTGGAAAAGTTCGTTCAGCACATCGCTGATCGTGCCGTTGAAGAGGCGCGACACCTTCGTGATGAGCGCCTGGCCGACGGCCGGCTGGATTTGCGTAGGCAGTGACATGGACGGTCTCCTGTCAAAGGGCGGCCACCATCTGGCCTCGCCATTCATCCGCCCCCTTCCCTTCCCGGCTATTCCAGGAATCTCGTGGGCTTGACGAAAACCTACCTATCAGGCGCTGTCCGCCAGCGAGGCATCTGAGGGCGCCTCAAACGTCGTCCGGAATGGTGTGCGATCGAAGCCGACCGGCTTGCGGCCCGAACCGCGGACATGAACGACGGTCGCAGCGAAACTGTTGCCCTCGCCGCACAGACCGTCGGTCACATGATCGAAGCGATCGATGACTTCCTTCAACGTGGCCGCCTCGAACCGGTCTTCCAGGATCGGCGGGAAGGGTTCGTATTTCATGTTGCGCCGCCCATTCGAAAGGCGCTCGAACGTGGCTTTATGCGCAAGGATGATGAACTGGGCCATGACCTCGCTCCGGCAGAGGAAGGGTGACGTATGATCGGCCGTTCAGCATTGCGGGTGACCGGTCCAGGAGATGATTTCGATGCCCATGTCGGTCGGCGAGACCGGGTCCGGATTGGACCCGATCAGGGCTTCGAAGAGGAGATCGCCGAGCGGTTCATCGATATGCGTCGCGGGATCGTTGTCGTAGCCGCATCTGGACATGCGATCGGCGGCGAATGTCCGAAGCCTGACCTCGTCCAGGAGCCCGATACCGATCCGGAGCTGCATCTCGTGCCTGGGCAGCTGCGCGACCGTCGGTGCGGACATTCGGGTGCTGGGTGTCGGACCGCCGTGCGCCGTGATCCGCATATCGATTTTCGTCGCACCGCGATGCCGGGCGGCAAGCGCGCGGTGCGCCTTCGCCTGCGCGTCCAGAATATCGTGCGCGACGAACGTGCGGGACCAGCGAGCGACGTCGCCGGCGGCCGCGCAATAGGTGGCTTCGATGTGAAACCTTCGCATCGCTCACTCCACCGCGCGTTCGACAGCGTTGATCCAGTCCGGATCCATACAGATGCAATTCAGCGCCCAGCTGTTTACGGCAGCGGGAACGGCTGGCTGGCCATCCTGCGGTATGAGCGAAAGCTCGCTCTGATCGGCGCCCGCGACATCATAGTCGACGACGAACAACTGGATCGGTCGATCGGAGACGACACCCTGGACGAGCCCTCCATCGAGCGCGACGACGATCCGGGCCGTGGCAAGGATCGACGTGTCGCAGAAGAGGCGCTGACACAGCATATCGATTTCCTGGGGGGTCATCGGGCTGTGTTTCCCGCCGTTAGTGGCGACATCGAGCAGGTCGGGCGCGCAGACACGTTGCTGGTGACCGCGCAGAGCCGCGAAGATCGTCCCAAGTTCGCGGTCGTCAACAGCAAGCGAGGAAATTCCGTTGAGTTCGGCCTCCTCGATATGGACGTCGAACCCGGCCCTTTCGGCCAGGGAGCCGCTTTCGCCATCGTTGCTCTGCGCACCGATCCGTTCGAGGTAGGCACGCTGGGCTTCGGCAAGCCCCACCGCCCATTGGTCCGGCTCGATAGGCGGCAGGCCATCAAGATCGATTTCGCGGCGAAGCTTGTTCACAAGGACCGACGCCGCAGCATCAGCATCGGCTTTCTCCGTGAAGTAGCGACGGATTTCCGACGGATTGGAAAAATGGGTTCCGGTCACGACATGGATTTGCATCGGATTTACTCCATCTAATGGAAGATCGTGTGGCCACGCCCCGGTCAGGCAGCGCGGCGACCGTCGCCTTGACGAAGACCAAGGTCGAAGGCGGTGATGATGCCGAGGTCGGGTTCGAGCCGGTCGAATGCGCCCGCCAGATTCTCGATATCGGTCCAGACGCAAGCGTCGCCGGGATCATGGTCGAGCTGGAATGCGATGGGCACCGAGTCCGCCGTCATTTCCGGAAAGATCGTCCGGATGATCAGCGTTTCGATCCGCCGGCCAACAGCGCCGATGCGGGAGGCGAGCCCGGTGCGCTCGGCGCAGTTCATGAGGAAATAGCGGTCGGGCGCGATCAACGGGGCAATACGAACGCACGGCACTCGCCCGGCGACCGCAGGCGCTGCGACCGTGCCGGTGCGTTCGCGGCGTTCGGCCGCCACGCTGCCCGCTGGAACCAGCGCGCGATAGATATAATGCGAAAGGGTTCCCGCGAGGCGGGTCCGGGTGATGATGATGTCCATGAAACTGCTCCTCAGGCGACCAGTCGCAGCGGCGGCGTCTCGGGTTCAGGCAAATGAAGCTCGCGGCGAATGCGGGCAGCGAAGCGGTCGGGTTCGAGCAATTCACCGATCGCCGCCCAGTGGTTCCGATCGCCGCAACGGTCCTTGCGACCTGCGACACGGCGGAACATGATTTCGCGGTCGCGGCCCATGCTGCCGATGCTAAGCTGGACATAGGTTTCTTCGCCGTGCAGCGTGACTTCGCCGCTGACCGCAATGCCGCCTTTGTTCGAGCGAAGGTCGTAGCTGTCATCGGCAAGACCCAAGGCGTCGGCGAGCCTTTTTAGGGCTTTGCGGCCATCGCTGTGGAACAGCTTCTTGGCCTGCTCATCATAGCTCACGCCCTTGTGAGCAAGAGCCACCAGCGCCGGCTTCCCGCGCAGATTCGCGATGCGGTCCATGCAGGCGCGGCGCATGACGGTCTGGTCCTCGCCAATGCCATTGGCGACCTCGCCAAGATGCCGGGCAAGAAGAATGACCGCGGGGTCCGCGTCGTCGGGCTTCCCGGCATTGCGGCAATCCTTGATCGCCGCGATCAGCGCGTGAAGGCAGGCCGGCAAGGTGGTGAGCGCCGAGGGATCGAGCGCCTGCTGGAAGCGAAAGGCGATGTCGTAGGACATGAGATGGGTTCCTGTCGTCCGGACGCCTCATCGCGCCCACCCCTACACCACCCCCTCACCTTCCACCGCGGTATTGGTCATCAAGCATCGTGCGGCGCGCTCTATGCAGCGATCTGCGCGGCATCTTCGATCATGGGCAGGCGTCACTGGAATGGTGAACGCCGTCTCGAGTGTATTGTTGGCCATGACTGCCTCCGGATGTTGCAGCTGGTTGCGGTCAACGCGCGGCGCGGACGATATCCAGTGCTTGGCCGAGGATTTCGTCGCTGGCACCGTTGACGATGATCGCATCGACATTGGTCGCACGGACAGCGCCGATGATTGTTTCGATCGGACGTTTCCGAAGCGGATATTGGAAGACCTGTCCGCGCTCGATAGTAAGGAGGTTCGTTCGCATCAGCCGTTTCAGTCGGCGGCTTTCCAGTTCGCGAGCAAGAAGATCTCCGACTTCGACTTCGAGGTCATGTTCGAAACTTATGCCGCAGACGGTGCAGCGGGGCCGGTTGGCCTTGAGCCAGTCATTGGCTTCGGCCTCGGTCCATCGGCCGACTTGGTGGAAGAAGTCTGCACCACCACCACCGCCATCGTTGCGAACATGGAAGGCCAGTTCGCCGTCGATATAGAGGTCGGCGGTGAATGCGCTGGTTTCCTGCGAAAGTGCCGCGCTGTAATTGATGCGGCGAAGTTCGATTTTCATTGTGAGATCTCCAAAAGCGATTTCTCACCACGTTCACCCCCTCCCTTCCCGTCAACTAAGTCGCGCGAGACGAGCGCAAGCGCATGGTCGATCCGGACGATAGGGTCCGAACGCAAAGACCGATTGACAATAAGTTGAAACGCCGCGGGTCCGTATACGGCTTGGTAGCCCTACTTAATCCGGGCGGTTGGCGAGTTCTTCACGGACCATCGCTTTGATCGGCTCCAGGCTCATTGCCGCCTGCCAAACGAGATGGGCATCGACACCGAAGTAATCATGGCTGGCAAAGTTGCGGAATGTTGCCATTTCGCGCCAAGGTAAATGGGGGTGCCGAGCCTTGACCTCGTCGGGAAGCTTTTTGCTGGTTTCGCCAATCATAGCGAGACGATAAGTTAAGGCGTCGTACGCCTCGTCGTTCGCCATTAGCTCATCGAAAGTGCGGCCCAGCACCGATTTCTCGGCCCGCGCAATCAGCAGCGCAAGATCGTCCAGGGTATCCGCCAGCCCAGCCATCAAAAAACCCGTATCATTTCGCCCTCGATACGCTCCCGCACGCGAGGTCGCAGGCCTGAGCGGGACACGAGATCGACCTTGGTACCAAGCTGGTCAGACAATTCCAGCATCGCCGCAGCCTGATCGAACAGGCTGAACTTGCGCGACAGGTCATATTCGTAGAGCAAATCGAGGTCGGATGCGCGCCCGGCCTCATCTCTGGCCGTTGATCCAAACAGGTAAAGCGCATTGATCCCCCGCGCGCGCAGGCGATGCTCAAATGGCTTTAACCGGGTGATGGCTTCGGCTTTCTTCATGGTTTCCTTATGCACCAGCATTGTGGCGCGCGCAATTTGCTACCGATCGAGCCGCATAATTGGACGAACGAACCGCGCGGAGGCAAGCAGTTCTCCGCCAGAAGCTGGAGATGAATCAGCGCTCGCACTTAGCGTCCAGCTGCACTGAAAATGCAAGGAAGGCGGGCCAGATTTCTCGCATGCGTGCACTCTCGACGCCGTTGGTTCAATCCATCGTTCCCATCGATCGCTCCGCAAGTTCAGGGAAATTGCCGCATCCACCAGCTCTCTGCGGCATGTTCCGCCGTCAGGATGCCATGGGCATTGCCGCAATATTCCTGAAACCCGACATTGAGGGCGAGCGCGGGATGCTGGAGAATGTCCGCGACGGCCCACATGAAATCATCGGCCGGGTCATCGGTAGCAATGAGCTCGTCCCGGTCCGCGCGGCGACCTTCGAGATAATCGAGAAAGACATCTGGCGATTGCTGGTTCTCGACATAGCCTAGCAGGACGTCGACTTGCGTCGTCGGTGTCCAGCCTTCGGTGGCCGCGATGTCTTCAAATGTCGTTCGCGTCATGACAATGCTCCTCCCGAGGTCCCGTCGCCGCCTCCCTCTCCTCTTCCGCCAAGCGTGAGGATGTCGGCCAGGGTGGGCGCGGGAGTCCGAAGAGGCCGCCGTCCAAATCGGTAGCCGTGCTTGGTCGCATATTTGGAGACCGAGAAGGCCTTGCGCTCAAGCGCGCTCCCGAGGTCCGCGATCGCGACGCCATGGCGATGGGCGAGTTCAAGCGCGGTGAGTTCGGCTTCCGAAAATGGCCGGATATAGCCATGCACGAGGCCCAGCACGTTCGCCCTCGTCGTGATCGCGGCCTTTGTCCGCCCGAGCCTCGCCGCGAGAGCCTTGGTCGGCATCTTGCCATATTCGGCCTTCAGGACGGCAAGATCGGCGTCGCTCCAGTCCGGCGATGTCCGCCATCCGTTCCGATGTACATGGGTTCCGCGAAGCCCGAGGTAATCGGAACGCCAGCGGATCGAGCAAGGCGTTCGTCCGAGCCGGGTGCGGAGCGGCGTGAGGCTTGCGCCGTTTCGATAGGCCTCGACGAGAAGCAAGTCTTCTTCCGGCGTCCAGAACCGGCCCCAGCCGCGGCCATAGCCAAGAAGGCGCAATATCCTGGCGAAGCCCGATTTTGATCGCCTGGGAAAACCCTCCTCGACCAGGATGTCGAGGATCGCCTTGTAGCGGTGCCCTGCTTCCGCGAGTTCGAGTGCCCGCGCGGTTTCGGCGGCGGTCCAGCTCGGCGGCTGGTTCGGATGACGCAGTCCGAGGGCCGTGGCGCGCGACGAGATTCCGGTGGATGGCCTGCCGATCAGGCCCGCCAGCTGGAGAACCGGAATACCGAGACGATAGGCTTCGGTGAGTTGGGCGTCTTCCCACTCGGTCCAGCGCGGCGGATTGCCGTCGGTGAGATCAAGCAAGGCCGCGCGGGCGTATACTGAGCTGCAACTGCGAGCGAAGGACAGGGCGATGGCGGCGGTCGGTTCGCCGCCGTAGCGCCGCGTCAATTCCTCATCTTCGAGATCGGTCCACGGGCGCCGCGAGTTGCGCCGGAGACCGAGCTTGCAGATCCTGTCGGCGACGCCGAAGCGCGGCCGGCCCATAGTCGCCGCGATCTCGTCGATCGACCGGTCATCGTCGAACAGAGCGCGCAAGCTGTCGGTTTCCGCAGGCGTCCAGCTATCGGAGCGGAAGGCCATTTCGCGCAAGGCCCCGGTCGGCTGGCGAGTGGCGGGACAGGGAACGAGTTCGACGATGTCGGGGCCGAGTTCTAGCGCCGTCATGCGAGTGCTACCACGGGCATGTCGGTAATCTTCGCGCGCAAGCGCGCATGGAGGCGCGCGATACGTCCTTCGGCTCTCGACATCGTGTCGACTGCCGAAAGCGCGGCGAGAATGTCGAGCGCCTGGTCGACGGTTTCGGCGTCGATGTCGAGATGGCCGGCCAGCTCCTCGGCAGTGGTGGCATTGGGCGAGATGGATTTCAGCGCCCCGATGATCGACGCTGCCGTCGGCGCGGCGGGATCGAGCAGGAAGGCGTCGAGCGCGCGAGTGCCGCGGATCGCAAGTGCCCCATCACGCGGCCGCTGCTGGACCTCGCGCAGGGCGGCGAGATCGAGAAGCCGCTCGGCGTCTGCGCCATGAATTTCGGATGCCGCCCTGAGTTCGGGCGTGGCGCCGAGATGCTCGGTGATGGTTGGATCGATCTTCGCGAGGATCGCGACGCGCGACAGGGCGGGGCCGGTCGCGAAAAACTCGCCGGGCTCGATCAGCCGGAGCCGGTCGGCCTCCTTCGCCGAGAAACCGAGAAGATTGGCCGCGCGCGCGACGTCGCGGTCCTGCACATTGAGGCCGATCAGGAAGTTCTGGAGTTCTGACGTAACCGAGGCGGAAAGCTTGGCGAGGCGCTGGGTCGCGATGATCGGGGCGATACCGCGTTTGCGCCCGCGGGCGCAAAGGTCGGTGAGCGTGGAAACCCCGATCCGCCTTGTCTCGGCATCATGGGCGGTACCGGCATGATAGGGCGCGAGAAGATGGGCTTCGTCGATGCAGACCAAAGTCGAATTGCCCCAATGCTCCTTGGGCACGGCAACGAGCCCGGTAAAGAAGGCGGCCGCCTTCAATATGCGCTGTTCGGGGTCGAGGTCGGTGAGATCGAGATGGAGCGACAGGCGATGCTCGCGGGCGCGCTTGGCCGCTGCGGTCAGGCCGTCGGCGGTAAGCTCGGCACCGACGAGGCGAGTGGCACAGATGTGATCGGCGAGATTTCCGAACTCGCCTTCGGGATCGACCAGGATGACGGTGGTATAGTCGAACACCTCTTCGACGATGCGGCGCAAGGTCCGGCTCTTGCCGGCCCCGCTGCTGCCCTGGATGAGAAGGCGGCCCGCCAGCACGCGCTCGAGGTGGAGATGAAGGGGGCCGGTCGAGTGGCGGCCGATCGGAACGAAAGTGCCCTGATCGGGCCGGATGGGCGAGACGGTTGCCATGGGTCGTGTCTCCTGTTCTGCACTGATTATTCATCTCTCCCCAGCCCCCTCCCCTTCGATCGGATCGCCGTGCAAACGCTCTGAAGAAGCCAGAAGGAAGGAGCGGAATCCCGCCCAGCCCGGTCACCGGCGCAACGCGGCGCCCGCATTGATCGAAGTCTGCGGCGCAAATGCGCGGCCGTGGTTCTGCGGTTGAATGGCGCGCGCCAACCTGTTCCGCTCCCGATTGGAGCGACCGGAAGATTCGTCCGTCGGAATATGCTAGACGGACGGTATATCTCGCGTGGACGACGACGGAGGATAGCGATGCGAGAGCTGACCGAGGAAGAGCGTCATCTCCTGCGGGCGCTCGATGGCCCGCTGGCGACGCGTGATCTGGTCATCATGGTCAGGGATCTCGGCGAAATTCTCCGGGAACGCGGCCATGTGATTCAGGCTAATGTCGCGGAGTTGGCCGCAGACCGGCTGGAATTGCTGGACATCGGTCCGACAGCCTAAGCTGCATCCTGCTACCAATTATGTTGTGGCAGGTCCTCAATGCCGTCGGCGTCGCAGTCGAACAGGATATGATCGAAGCCCCGCTCGCGAGCGAATTTCATCGCGGCGAGAAGATCGGCGGGCAGACGAGCCAGCATCGACTCGTCGACCTCGCGCGCCGGGACGAACCACCCGTAGATCGTGCTCGCGACAGCGATCGGACGATCCATCGTTGCCGAGGAGCACCATTCGTCCAGCGAGCTAGCGGTCGCGGTCGAGACGTGCGCGGTCGTGAGCACGCAGTAGCGGCCAGCTTCGAGTTCGTTCGCGGTCAGGTCGATGGCCGGCGGGTCGATACGAACGTGGTCGGCGGCAAGATGCTCGCTCGGATGCTCTTCGAAGTAGACGCTCGCGACCGTCTCGTCGTCGAGCGTTGCGGGGTCGCGGAAATCGTCGATGTCCGACCACCATTCGCGGCAATATTCGCCAATTTCAGCCATCAAGGCCGCGCGTGTCAGGGCGGCATAGTGATTCTCGCCATGCCGGTGAGAGACGGAGCCGATATGAATGTCGATCGGCCAGGGGGTGGCGCCTGCCACGAGGCAGTCTTCGAACGCTGCGACATCTTCGATAAGCGCAGTTCGATCCGCGCTGTCGAGATCCCCCGGTGTTTCGATCGCGGCGCGGGCACGCGCGAGCAATTGCGCAAAAGCGCGGATGCTGTTGTCCGACATGGAGCATGATCCTGTTCGATTGTCCCACGGTGCGCGGGAGCATCCGTGGAAAGCCCGCTAAGGGCTGGGTTATTCGATTAGTTGGCTGGCATTTGATCGATTGCGTCGATGACCCTGCCGATGTCCGCTTTCGCTATTTCGAGCCGGCACAGCGCTTCGTCGGTACTCTCGCAGCCTTCGCTCAAGGATAGTTCGATCATGAGAAAGACAAAGAGGGTGTCGCCTACGTCACGCGCCTGTTCCACGCTTTCGATATGAGCGAAGTCGCCTTCGCCGTAGGTCTGCGCGCACAGGAGCTGGAATGGGTTCAGCATGTCGCGGATCCTTGGAAGTTGGCTCACGCCGCAAGGTCGAGAAGCGGGAGGGCGGTTACGTCGCCCTCGGTCGCCCTCCGGTCGATGACCGGATAAGGCAGGCTCGGAACTTTCTGGGCGGCGATGCGGGCAGCCTTGGTAAGCGGGAACAGATAGGCGTGGCATCCGGGGTGCCGCTGCCGGCGCAGGAAACCGGTGCGCTCGAGATCGGCAAGCCAATCGATCCGGTCCTCGCCCAGGCGCGGCGTCCGCGCACCTGCGCGCGCAAGTTCATCGACGGCGTAACGCTGACCGCATTCGGCGTTGCGGATCTTCGAGATCGCGCGCGAAGAGATCGGCCGACCATCGGGCATGATGAGATCGGTGCGCGGGCTCGATCGCCCGACATAGCGGCTTCCCATCACAGCATAGAGCCCGCCGACATGGCCCGGCATGAAGATGCGGCCATTTGCATCGGTCCGCCGAACAGGGTCGGCATAGGAGATGACCGACAGAATTTCCGGCTTTTCCCGGCGCAACAGCCGAAAGGCACGCGACACCAGGAATGATTCCGCGTTCGCACCCTGGCTATCGAGGATCACGAGACGGCCGAGATCGCAGGCTGTGCGGGGATTAGCGAGACCCGCTGTCTTCGGAACGCTGGCATTGTTGACGGGATGCGCGAAGACGCAGACCCCGACCAGCTCCGATCTGCCACCGCGACCGTTTGCGAAGAGCCCGATCGAGAGCCGCGTCACCGGCATTGATCCGGCATAATGATGCGCTCTCACGAAGGGCGCCGCCTGCCGACGCGTGTCGATGATATCGATAGAGAGGGCTGCGGGGGATTTCCGCCGTACCAGGCACCCAGCGACAGCGACGGTCGCGCCATCGCTGGGAGCGATCGACGATCATGTCGGCACGTCCGGATCGTCCGTCGACCGCGCGGTCGCGGCGCGCGACAGGTCCGGAATCCGGGGGTCGTTGTATATGCTGTCCAGCGACATCGAGAGTGCGTGATGTTTCGCGCCGTCGGGTGTCGAGGCGTCGATCGTATAGATGACGGTCGCAAAGCAATCGTCGCCGCTGAAGAATTCGACATCGACGACGTAAGTCGAGAGGACCGCGGTCGAAGCCGCGCCCTTGCAATGCTTGTCGATGAGGTCCGCGACGGTCGAACGCAGACCGTCGATGTCGGGATCGAAATCCTCCCACGTCACATTGTCGGGGCATTCGTCGAGGAGATAGTTGGACATGAGGTCCTGCATCGTGTCGAGCAGGCGGTCGCGGGCATCGGTCATGGCGTGTCTCCGGGGAAAAGGAAGCCGTCGGATCGGAAGACCCGGCGGCTTGGCGTTTCAGTGGGCGGTTTCGAGGAGCTTGCGGGCCTTGCCCTCGATCTCGAGGCGGCTGTCCTGATTGGTCTTGGTCCGGGCAAAGGCGGTGATGCCCTGCACGAAATCGTAGATGGTCTCGGGCGGGCGTCCCTCTTCGCTCAGCACCGTCGCGACGATCTTCGCGGTCTCGGCCTTCGAGAAGCCGCGCTTGCGCAGGAACGTCTCGCGATCCTCGTCCTTGCGGGCGACGATGCGCTCGCGCGCCGTCTTGATACCGTTAAGGAAGGGCATCGGCGAGGAGTCCGCGAAGTGCTCGAGGGCGGGCGCCGCTTCATGGGCAAAGCGGTTGGCGGCGAATTTCGAGTGGCGGATCTTCACTTCCTCGAAATTCTCGACGCCCCAGAGGTTGCGGTTCATGCATACGGCGCGGAGGTAGAAGGTCGCCATGCCGAGCGTCTTCGCGCCGACCTCGGAGTTCCAGCAGTAGAAGCCGCGGAAGTAGAGGTCGGGATCGCCGTTGGGGAGCTTGCCCGCTTCGATCGGGTGCGTGTCGTCGACGAGAAAAATGAAGACGTCGCGGTCGGAGGCGTAGAGCGTCGTCGTATCGCGCGTGACGTCGACATAGGGATTATAGTGCATACTCGACCAGTCGAGCACGCCGGGGACTTTCCAGCGCGTCTGCCCGACGCCGTCGCCGGCGATCTTCATCACCGCTTCGACGAGTTCGTAATCCCAGATGCGACCGTAATCCGGACCCGTCGCGGCGCGCAGCTCGGTCCGCCCGCTGTCGGTCTGCAGCAGCTTCACCTGCTCGGCGCGATTCGCGACCAGGCCATGCTGGAGATTGATGCCGGCGAGCGCGGCCGGAAGCTCGCGAAGATAGGAAGCGGGCGCACCGACGAGGCTGCAAAGCTGCCCGAACGCCCAGTTCGTCGGCGCAACCGGCCGCTCTTCGTCAGGGACGATCAGCGCGAGGCGCTCGGGGCTGTCGCTGCGCGCCTCGACGCGAATGGCGCTGCTCTCGACGACACGCGTGCTTGCGCTGGCGGCGCGAGCACGAACCACGTCATAAAGGTCGGTCAGCGAGAGGAAGCGTTCGTCGTCGGGACGCGAGAACCATTCGGAAGAGACGCGGCCGCTATTGCGACCGCGGGAGATGTCGACGCGATAGGCGCCGCCGACCGGGCGGTCGGTGGTGGGGACAAGGCTGGTCATTGGAAATCTCCGACAAGAGTGGGATGTCGAGCCGAAGCGAACCTCGCCGCCCGGCTCACTCCTCCCCACCCCCTTTCCTCCCTTGCTTTCCGATCCAGGCTGCCGATCGCGAGTCTGAGCTGGCACATCCGCAAGGTCTGTAAATCCTTATTGCGAATCGTTCGCAAATATGGCAGAGGGGATTCAAGGCGTGGGGGGCGCCTGTCAGAGGAGAGTGGCTCCATGCCCGCACAACGCGACCGTTCGATGTTGACCAGCCTCCCGGCGATCATGACGATGCTGGTGGCCCTCGCGCTGCTTGTTCTCGCAGTGCTGCGTTGGCTCGATAATGGCTGGGGCGCCCTCGTATGGCTCGCCGCCTTTACGCAATGAGCGCGATCCGCACGCCGCACAGCATGCGCAACCGCGCCAATGTCGTGGTCGAGGCGCGCAAGGACGGCACCGAGATCCTGCTGCTCGCGGCGATGTTCGCCGCGATGATGGTATTGCCGCTGATCCACCTTGCGACCGGGCTGTTCGCCTTCGCCGACTATGCGCTTCCCGACTGGGCCACGGCGATCGGCGCCATCGCCCAAATGCCGTTCCTGTGGCTGTTCTGGCGCAGTCATGCAGACCTTGGGCGCAACTGGAGTCCCGGTCTCGAAGTCCACGATGCCCACGAGCTGGTAACGAACGGAGTTTATGCCCGCATCCGCCATCCCATGTATGCCGCGATCTGGATTTCCGCGCTCGCGCAGCCGCTGCTCGTCCATAACTGGATTGCCGGTTTCCTTGTCGTCCCTGCCTTCGCGGCGATGTGGTTCATTCGGGTTCCAAACGAAGAGGCGCTGATGCGGCAGCGTTTCAGCACCGCATGGGATGCCTATCGCATCCGCGCGGGCCGGCTGCTGCCGAAGCGCGTGTCATGATGCATGCAGCCCTTCCCCGCCCGGAAGCACCTCCCGGCCTCGACAACATGGTCGCGGTAGCGGCCCATTGCTGGCGTGCGGCGCGGGACGCAGGCGCGCCGGCGCAGCGACGTCTCTACATGCTGCTGTCGCGGCAGGGCCACGGGATGCTGGCGCCGGCCTTCGACAGCCTGATGACGCTTTACGAAGCCGCGCTCGGCCGACGGATCGCAACGGACTGTGCCGCTCCCTCGCGGGACGAGCGTCCGTTACTCAGCTTGATCGACGGGTCGACGTCGCGCCTGGCATCCATCGACTGTGCCGAAGGGCCTGCCGCGGCGCTCGACTGCGCGATCCGCTCCACGCAGATCATGATCGCATTGGCCACGCACGCAAATCCGACACCGGAGCGACTGGTGGACTGGAGCACAGAGGGAGCCGAAGCCCGCGTGGAATCCGGTGCGGTATTAGAGGCATGAGCACGAACCAGGAGTAGTCGCTGGCCGGCGGGTTCTCAGCGGAATTTTCTCTGCGATGGCTGTGCCTTGCAGGAATTGCCGCTATCGTCGGTGCGATCCTCTGGACAAAGTCACACGGCGGACAACTCGACTTAGCCAATCTGGACAATTTGCTCAATCCAGCCTATATAGCTGAAAGCAGATTGGAGTCGAATATGTCACAGGCAGCCCTCAGCGCGGAAAAACTTCAGAGCCTGCCCGAAGCCGACGTGCGCACGGCACTGGTCCAGCGCAACCCCAAGGCGTCGAAGGCGGCCATCAATCGCATGGCGAAGTTCCTTGCGGCGGTGTCGCGGATCGCGGCTGATCTTCCACCGGGCGAGCAGCGCAAGCTTCCGACCGGGCAAAAGCGGCTACGCCTCGCGCTTCTCGAGGCGACAGGCAATGCCGACGAACAGGATGATGCCGTCGAGACGAGCGTCGGCGAAGGCCGGGGCGAGTTGCTCAGTGTCGAGGAAGGCTTGCAGCGTCTACGCCGCTACGCGCCGCCGCGGCCGATCGAAGAGTGGGCGGGGCCCGTCGGCGGCGCGGGCGAGATCGAGAGCGAACTCGGGATTCCTCGCTCGACACTCAGCGAATGGTATCGCCGCGGCGCGGTGATCGGGCTGCTCCGCGGCGAGCGCAAGCGCGTCTATCCGCTCGAACAGTTCATCGATGGAAGGCCGATCGAAGGAGTCGGTAAGGTCGCGCGGATTGCACCCGATGCGCGGGCCGCGTGGCTCTGGCTGCGCCAGCCGCATGGGCGGCTGGACAAGCTAACCCCGATCGAGCTGCTTGCACGCGGCGACCGGGAGGTCGTGGTGGAGGTGGCCGAGCGCGATTTTCTCTGACCGCGCATGACGCTTGACCTCAAGACCATCGCGCGACGCCGCTCGGCATGGGCTTCGGAAAGACGCGGTTCGCTAGTCCCCCCGATGCGTTCAAACTGCTCTATATAGGCGAGGATTTGGCAACCGCCGTGGCGGAAACGATCATTCGAGATCGCTTCGAAGGGAAGATCGCCCGCGAGATTTCCGAAGGCGAAATCACCAAATGGGGCGCGACGGAAGTGGATGCGACGAAACCGCTGCGACTGCTCGACCTACGCGGCGATGCCTGCTTCCAGCTCAACGTCTCGACCGATATCGTCGGGTCCAAGGGACAGGACGAAGCGCGAACCTTCAGCCAGTCGGTCTATGCCGAAACCGATCTCGATGGTATTCTATATCATTCGCGGCTTCGCAAACTGAAGAATTGCATCGCGGTTTACGGCCGCGCCGTGACCGGCTTGCCCGCCTCCGACGTCGACGACCTGGTGACGCTGCCAAGGCTCGTCCCGGCTCTGCTTACCTTGCGGGTCAGCGTAATAACATAGGCGCGGACGCGCTCAAAACAGGCTGAGTTGCTGCGGCGAATTATTCGCGGGGGCAGATACGGGTTCGCTGATCTGCATCGACGCGCGCGTCGGTGCTGCGAGAAGCGCGTGGGCGGCGTCTTCGACGTCGCGGCGGGCGAGTTTAGTGGACCAGCCTCCGAGGATATGGGCCGGCGTATACCAGCACTCGCGCATTTCCATGGAAAGCGAATTGCCGTGGACGACCGCCGCGGGGATGTGAAGCAAAGCGAACTGGATATAGGCCATGTGAACGGCGCGGGGATCGATATCGACCGCGGTGACGTGGAGATGCTGCTGATAATTTATGCCCTCTTCGCGCATCGTCTCAGCCAGCGCGATCACCATCGCACCCGCGCCGCATGCCGGCTCCATCGCGCGGACGAAGCCGTTACGCTTGATGATCTCTTCGACACTTTCACGGCTGCCGATGATAACGCCGGCCATCAGCTGGGCGACCGGATAGGGCGTGAAATATTGTCCCCTGTCCTTGCTGCCGAGTTCGAGCTCGGCATAGACCGCGCCGAGCACGTCGCTCGGTTCGGCTTCGAACGCCAAGACCGTTTCCCCGAGCACCTTGGGAAAAGCGTCGATCACTTCGCGGCCGTAGGGGCCGATGATTTCGAGGTAGCGTGCCTCACGCCTTTCGCGGTTCGCGAGATCGACGCTGTTCGAAATCGCGATCGCGGTCGCTTCCATGCAATCGGAGAAAAGGCGATGAAGGTCGTGGCGATAGGCAAATCCGCGCAGCAGCTTGCATATCGCCCTTATGTGGGCGCCGTGTGTCATGATGGCATCCTCGAACGCGACGGACAGCCCGCATCGACACCCGGTCGCCGTGACGACGAACGGGTCGAGGGCTTTCGGTCGGTGGGGTTGGAATGGAACGGCGGGGTCAGCCGAACCGCTTGCCGTTCTCCAGGAAGGTGTATTCGTTGGCGCTGATCGCCTCGTCGACGGCCGGCTTGGACGTCAGATAATCGAATTCGCTTTCGAGCCGCCGATAGAGCCAGCGCGCCAGATCGCGCAGCGCCTCGATGATCGCTTCTTCAGCGGTTTTGCTGAAATAGAGCCCGTCGCGCTCGACCGTGATGTCCATGCAATACTCATGGTAATAGCGACCGCGGTGACGAATATCGGCGCTGAGCTCGTAGAAATGCCGGCGCTGGATATCGCGAAGGGTGTCGGCGATCCGGTGAAGCTTGGCATCCTGCGGCGCATAGCTCCGGATCGCCTTCGATGATCCGGACCGATAGGCATAGCTGCCGGCAAAGCAGGCGCCGTCGCCTTGGCTGGCGAAGCCCGTGAAGAAAATCTGCGGCTCCTCGCGCCTAGCGCCTCCGACGAGGGAAACCGGGTTAGTGCGAAGTGCGACGCCGAGAATATCGCAGATTGCCTCGAAGTCGCTGAAGACGAAGTCGTACCAGTCGTAATCGAAGGCACCCTGGCGATACCAGTCGCGCGCCTTGTCCTTGGCGGAATCATCGAGTTCGTCGAACTCGTACACCGTAATGGGAATGATCGTCGGCATGGCGGAAAGCCTCCGATTGGTGGCGCCGCCTTTCAATCAAACAGCGGCAGGCCCAGTTGGGGTGAAGCGCGGTCGAGACCGCAAAGCCCGAGCGGACAGCGGCCGTATTTACCCTCGCGGTCCGCGAGGATGTCGCGCGAAGCGTGAAGCTCGACGAAGGGACCGCTATGCCCGCTCGATCGGCGACAGCGGACGCCGATGGCGGCGCGGCAATCGGGGCAGGCGACCTCGAGCACAGGATCGCGCGGCCAGGACATTGTGCATCCGGGTTTCTGGCAGACGGCTTCGCCTTTGACGATGTGCGCCATCACGCCGCCTCCGCGACCTTGGCGAAGCGCTCCTCGATCTCGCAGGGCGTCGCTGCGAACACCGTCCAGTCGCCATAGTAGACGCCGTCATACTCGACATAGTCGTTGAAGATGGTCAGGCGCCAATCGCACTGCGGACCAGCGACATTGGACAGCCCCCGTTCCCGCCAGTCGGCGATCACGGCCGGGAAGAAGTGGCCATGACGTCGGGAGCGGCCGCGAACTTGATGTCGCACATATAGGTCGTGTGGACATAGGCGAGCGGACCGATGACGGGACCATCGCTTCCCCAGTCCTCAAGGTCCTCGTCGGGATCTTTGCGCCCATGATAGAGGTGCAGGTAGAGCCCGGTGGCTTCCTGGACAGGCGCGAAAGCGGTCGGCGCGGCGTCGCCGCCTGCAGCGCCTTCGCGCGCCGCGATCCAGTCGAGATAGCCGAGGCGGGTATCGTCGTTTGCGACCTCGTATTTCCAGTCGTCGATCGGATGCTCCGGATGATCACTCCAAGGGATGCCTCCGCCGGTCGGATTATCCGGCAATCCCGGTCGCTCCATCGCTGCCGCCAGCGCTTCGCCGGTCGAGTTCATCTCGATGCGATCCGCGAAGATCGCACACCAGCCGCCGCCGAACTCGTTTTCGCGGGGTCTGGAGCAGCTAACCGACCATTCGAACCCAGTGGGTTCTTTCGCGAGTGACGCTTGGCAGCAGATATGGATGACTTTCGCCACCGGATCTGGCTGGAAAGACTCCATGCCATGAATATGGGCAATAAAGGACGAGGTCCCTTCCTGGCAGCCACCGCCCTCCAATATGGCGCCGAAATCGGGGAACTCCCCGTCGCAGAATATGCCGCGAAGCCCGCTCCAGACATCCTCGCCGGTTTCGGGAGGGAAAAGCTCGAGAAACTTCGGGCTGGGCGGAGACGGATCGCGATCATCCAACAAATCGCTGGCAGCCTCGAATATCTCTTGGAGGATATCCATTTCGGCGTCGGTGCAGGCAAAGCTGAAGCTCGCTTGGAGAGAATATTCAGTCACGGGATTTCTCCTCGAAAGTCGAGGAACCGTCGTCGACGATGATCGCAATGGGCGGCAGTTCGAATTCGGCTGCATCGAACCAGGCGTTGGCGGCGGCGATGGTCCCGAGCTCGTTCAACTCGGACCGGGTCATGACGACGCGTTCGGACTCGTTGGTGCAATAATAGCAAGGCACGCCATCGCCGGTATGGACCGCGCACTGCGCGCTAAATGCGCCGACGCACGGATCCGAATTGCGGACATAAGGGATACGGTGCCGGTTGCAGCAATCCTCGACATGATCGAACTGACCGCCGATCAGGCCGTTGGCGCAGATTTCGACGTTGGCGCCGTCGACGATGTGGGACGCGTCAACAGTCTTTCCGACCCAGTCAAGCATGCCATGGTCACCCCCTATGGCGTCGATCCGCGGTTCGATCAGGTCGTTCCTGATTGCCCCGCCGATCCGGATGGTCGCGGATGCACGGTCTGTCATCGATAACTCCATCGGTTGGCTGGCCGCACGGACAAGCCCGCCGCCACACCCCGCTCCGCCCCCTTCCCTCCTTCGCTTCAGCGAATTTGGTGCCGAACGCAGTTATGGAGGGTTCTGAGAATTGCATTCAGCGGCGCCGATCAGGCTGCGAAGTTTGGACCAGGCAAGCGCCTCGCCGGCGCGGCGCCCGTACTGCCTGCCCATTTCATAGAGGCGATGAGCCAGGCTGATGATTTCCGGCGTGGCATTCGACGGCGCCAAGATCAGGAAATCGCCTTCGCCGTCTCGAAGCTCGAAGACAGTGCCATCGGTCGGCAGGGTCGTAACGGCAATGCTGGCGGGGCTCCCAAGCGCGGTGAGAGCGACATTGAAGTCGTCGACGAATTGCTGGTCGACCAGCGGACAGGACTGGGACTTGGTCACCTCCGTGTTGGATTTTGATGTCACTGCGGCGGCTCCGCGGCGATCGCCGCGAGGATGTCATCGGCCCTTCCGACCGGCAGGAAGAGCCGGGTCTTATATTGGATCACCTCGCTGAACGCGCCGCGCGCCTTCAGCCATTCGCGATCCTGGGGGCGGAAATCTCGGATCTCGAACCGGCGGCTGTCGTTCACCATGGCCGACACAAGGCGGGCGCCATGCAGCCCGGGGATCAAGGCGCCATCGCCATGACGGGCCGCCTCGATCAATTCGTCGGGCGTGAGGACGATCGAGGAACTGAGGCCGAAAGCGGATTCCAGTTTCTCGATCGCCGCGGGCATCACGATACGGCCGAGGAGCGACGTTCCCGCCGCGTCGTCGATGCGCCAGACGCGGACGTCATCCTGCGGAAGTTTGTTCCAGACGGGGAGAAGAAGCCCCGTCGCCACGCTGATCGTCTCGATGTCGACCTTGTCGAGCGCCTCGGACACCTCCGCTTCCCAGAAGGTCCTGAAGCTGTCGCGATCGATTTCGGCCCAATGGGTGTGTCCGAGTTCGGCAAGCTGGATGCGATTGGAACCGGTCGGACGGACAAGCTCCATCATCTTGACGGGCCTTCCGTCTTCGTCGGTGATCGACCAGGACGGAACGCAAAGGGCGACGCGTCCAGAACGGCTGTTGCGCAGATATCGGACATCCGACGAACCGCCCCAGATCTTGTCGAGACGCGCCCACCCCGTGACACGCGGTTTGAGGTGAAGCTCGAGACGGAGCAGCCGCGTCTCGGCGCCGGAGACCGGGTCTTTCCTCAGCACCTGCTGCGAAAGCTCGACGATACGCTCGGCGCGGATCGCCTCGACGCCAAGATCGAGCGTCCCTGCTTCGCGGGCAGCATCGACGCGGGCCTGGATGAGCCCCATATATTCCTCGAAGATCGCATCCTGGGTCGCGATGCGGAGCGCGAGGATGCGGTTCAGCCAGCGCTGGATCGGCGGGAGCTTGTCGAGCAGGGTTCCATTCTCGTCGACGAGCTTCAGGCCGGTGATGATCTGGAATTTCTCGAGACCGACGCTCGCCAGCTTGCCGGCATGGAGCAGATGATACCATTGCGTCAGCGCTTCGCGAGCATAGCTGCTTTCGAGATTATCCGCCGGGTCGAACAGATTCTGGCCGCCCGTCTGCCGCTGGCCGCGCGTGAGCGCGCCGAGGGTATCGAGGCGGCGCGCGATCGTGCTGATGAAGCGACGTTCGCCCTTGCAGTCGGTCGTGACGGGGCGGAACACCGGCGGCATCCACTGGTAGGTTCGATGGGTGCGACCGAGGCCCTGGATCGCGATGTCGGCACGCCACCCCGGCTCGAGCAGGAAATGAATGCGCCGCTTGTTCGCGGTCGGACAATCGAGGTCGGCATGATAGGAACGCCCGGTGCCGCCCGCTTCCGAGAAGACGAGGATCGGTTTGAGTCCCGACATGAAGGCGTCGGTCTCGGCGATATTGGAACTGGCGCTGCGGCGCTCGAGCTTCTGCCGCCCCTGCCCGTCAAGGACGATGCGCCGCGTGCGGCCCGTGACTTCGGCGACCTTGTCGGTCCCGAAATGCGCGATCAGGAAGTCGAGTGCGGCCGGGACCGGCGGCATGGAACAGAGGCTTTCGACCAAATTGTCGCGCGCCTCGATCGCTTCCTGGCAAAAAACCGCGTTGCAATCGCGATCGTGCATCGGTTCGGAGCGCATCGCTCCGTCGGATGAGCGAAAGGCCCGCATTTGCCGCGTCGGGAAGGCGGTCTTCAGATAGTCGATCAGCGTATCGAGCGGCGAGACGTCGATCGCGAGATTGGCCCGCTCGTCCGGCGACAGGTCCGCAAGCCGACGCTCGAGGATGGCCTCGGCCGTGCTGGTCAACTGCACTACGGCGACATGGCCTGCGGCAAGCTCCTCCTCGATCGCGCGAACGACCGTCGGCATCTTCATCGAGATCAGCACTTGCGAGAAGAAGCGCTGCTTCGCACTTTCGAACCGGCTGAGCGCCGAGCCCTTGGCCATGGCGTTCATCGTCAGGCCCGACATGCGGTCGACGATGTTCGACGCCATCAGCACCTCGTCGAGGTTCTGGTGAACGATCGCCCATGCGTCGGCATAGGCATCGTAAATCTCGATCTGGTCGGGCGTCAGCTGATGCTCGAGCGGGTCATATTCGACGCCGGCGAAGCTGAGCGCGCGCGCCGTATAGAGACCCATGGACTTGAGGTCGCGGGCGACGATCTCCATCGCGGCGATGCCGCCGTCGGTCATCGCGGCGAGGAAAGCGTCGCGGTTGGCAAAGGCCGTGCCCAGCCCCCAGAGTCCGAGCCGCGAGGCGTAGCTCAGATTCTCGGGCTTGGTGGCGCCGGTCGCCGATTCATAGACCACTCGGGCGCGCGGCAGCGCGTTTTGCAGACGCACTCCGGCAAAACCCTGTTCGGAGCCCTTGGCCTGGCGATATTCATCCTTGGTGCCTGCCGCGTTGCCCATCGAATGGGATTCGTCGAACAGGATCACCCCCTCGAAATCGGCGCCGGTCCACTGGAGGATCTGCTGGAGGCGCGAGCATTGGTCGTGGCGCTGCGAGCGGAGCGTCGCATAGGTGAGGAAGAGGACGCCGCTCGCCATGCCGATCGGCTGCCCGAGCGGAAAGACATCGAGCGGCTGGATATCGATCGGGAGGCCGCCGAGCGCGGTCCAGTCGCGGCGCGCGTCTTCAAGGAGCGTTGCGCCCTTCGAAATCCAGACGGCGCGTCGGTTGCCGCAGTTCCATTGGTCGCGGATGATCGCGGCGCCTTCGCGCCCCTTGCCGACGCCGGTGCCGTCGCCGATGAAAAAGCCCATGCGATAGGCATGCCCGTCCGCATCCTCGCGGAGCTGGTCGCCCGCCTCGTTGGGCACGAACCGGCCAGGCAGATCGCGCGAGAAGGCGTCACCCGCATAGATGATCGCCTCGAGCTGGGCGTCGGACAGCGCGCTGCGTGCCCGGTTCTGGAAGAGCGGCCGATACTGCGGGATCGGCGGCAGCACCGACGCCATGGCAAGGGATTCAACGAGGTTGTCGGGATGGGGCGTCGCGCCCGGAATATCGATGCGGGCGAGCCGCCATGGGGCGTAGATGCCGACAGGATCGCCGACCGGCAGCGGCGCATCGCGAACCGAATAGGCCAGCGGCTCGGCCGGATCGTCCTTCGCGGCGATCCGCGACGGCGCGATGACCTTGGGGCTGGCAATGCCAGAAAAGAGCGATGCCGATGCGGATTTGAGAGGAGGCCGGATCGGGATAACCGCCGGTGAGGCCGGCGGCGGTTCATCTGTGGGATCGAGGCGCGGCGGGAGCGCGAGCACGATGGGCAGCGCCGCCTCGATCGTATCGGCCGTGTGGCGTTCGGTTGCGCCGATCCATCCCTTGTCGAAGACGATCAACCTGACCGCGATGCCAGTGCCATGCTTGGCGTAGGGGCGACCGAGGATCGTGATCTCAACGCGCGGACGCGCGATCTCGGCGACGGATACATAGCCGCGGGCGCCGCTGCCGTCATGCGCGAATGCCGGCGACATGATCGCGACGCAGCGGCCGCCGTCGGCGAGGCGGAGCAGCGCCGAGCGAAGATGACGGGCGCCGGCGTGCCGATCCTCGCCCCGGCCCTCGCTGCGGCTGAAGGCGGATTGATCAGGACGACTGTCGGCTGGACGTCCGGCGGGAGCCGGTCGTTGATGAACTCGGCATCGTGGGTGGTGACGTCGCCATTGGTAACAAGGGCGAGCAACGCGGCCCGGCAGGGATCGCGTTCGTTGAGCGTCACCGCTGCGCCCGCGGCGATCGCGCGCGCCGCGAGCATGCCGGTGCCCGCCGACGGTTCGAGCACATGGTCTTCGGCCGTAATCGCCGCCGCACGGGCCGCGAGCCAGCCTAATGCGGCCGGCGTGCTGAACTGCTGCATCTCGACCTGATGTTCGCTGCGATAGGTTTGAGTCGGCAGCGTCTTCTCGAAGGCGAGAATGCCGGCAAAGTCGTCCTTGGGAGCGGTATCCCGTTTCGCGTCATCGCCCGGCGACAGCATGTCCGACGCCTGCGCGGCCTCGAGCGCGTCATAGGCGTCACGCATCGACCAATGTCCCTCGGCATCGGAGCCGCCGAAGGCTTCGGACATGAGACGCTTGAGCAGCGAACGTGTCACCGTATGCGGGGCGGCGAGCCGGCTTTGCAGCGCCTTGGCGACGTCATGAAGGCGTCCAGCCTTTTCCCGGGCGCCGGTATCCGGAGTTTCGGCGAGATTGAGAAGCGGAAGGGTCATGGAAGATCTCCTGAACTGGCTCCGGGGCACCTGCCCCCGCCGCACACCGCCCTCCCCCTTTCCTCCAGACCGAAAGGCGGCATGAAAAAGGGGGGCCGCGACCCGTGGTCACGGCCCCCATCTAGTTCGGCGCTGTCGGATCAGGCCGCGTCGGCGATCGGTTCGTCCTCGTCGCCATCATCGATCGGCTCTTCGTCCGTCGGCGCCTCGGCCGCGACGCCATCTTCGACATCGTGGTTCGCCGGCTCGGCGACGGAATGCTCGAAGCGCACCGCGTCGGGGAGCCAGGCGAGCGCCTTTTCCTTGACGTCGGCCTCGACGATGATGTTGCCCGCGAAGAGCTGCTCGGCCGACGAAGCGAGGAGATCCTTCTTCGAGGCGCCATAGCGCTGGCCGAGTTCGCTGCCGCCGATTTCCGCAAACAGGTCGATGATCGTCGTCTTGGTCAACCGCTTGAAATAATTCTTCGCGGTCGGCCGCCACCACGCTGCGACGTCGATGCCGAGCTTGCTACCGAGATGGTCGACGAAATCGCTGCCGGTGGTCTTGGCCGGCACGGCGTGGATCGTGCGGCCGATTGCCCAGCCGAGCCATGCTGCGCGCGCTTCCTCGCCGAGCGCGCAGAAGGCATCATAGCGGCCGGTGACGCCCGCATCGGGATCGATCCAGCTGCGATCCAGTTCGGCCTCGAGCTTCGCCCATTCCTCGGCCGCCGTCGTCCCGCTCTCGAAGCCGATAACGCGCGAAGGCGCCGCGTCGGCCCGGAGCTCGCTCGCGAGATCACTCGCCCCGTAGCGCCGCTGTGCTGCATCGACCATCACGAAGGTCCCGAGATCGAGCGCGAACCGCGGGTCGCTGGCGACATGGACGCGGAGCAGTTCCGCTTTCATCGTCGCGAGCTCGTCCGCAAGACGCTGGCTGATCGCCGGTTTCGGCGAGGCCGAGCTGCCGACACCGTCGGCGCTCTCGTCGTCGACATCTTCGTCGATCGCCTCGGGCGTCATGTAGACCTGCTGGTGGACACGGGGCTGCCCATCCTCGCCGATGACGACGAAGGCGAGGGCCGAGGCCTTCTGATCGTCGGTCAGGACGGGGGGGCGGTTCTGGATGTCGCGCAGTTCGACCTCGAGATCCCGATAACGCTGTTCGTCTTCGTCGGTGATGCCGACGTCGCTTTCGTTCGCGGCTTCGGCGATTTTGTTCATCTCGGCCTCGATCTCCTCGCAGCGCGCTTCCTCTTCCGCCGTCGGCGGGGGAACCTCGCCGCGGATCGGGCGGAGACCGTCGAGCTCCGTATAATTGACGCGCGTCGTCGGCAGCGCGCGGATTTCGGCGAAACCCTCGCGTTCACGGATGGCCTCGGCCTCGACTGCGAGCTTCTCATCCGCCAAGCGATCGAGAATGTCGCCGTCGATCCACGTCTCTGATGCGCTGTCGGAGAAGAGGTCGGAATCGATCCGCCCGCCCGCTTCGAGATAAGTCTCGCGGCCGACAAGCAGCGCCTTGGGATCGCCGCCGCGATAGCAGCCGGTCGCAAGCTCGCGCCGGATCGTATAGACATCGTCCTTGTAATAGCTGCCCTGATACTGCTCGAAGACGCGGGCCTGCCGCACAGTATCCGACGTGCTGCCATAAGCCTTGGCAACCTCGAGGGTGATTTCGCCCTTGCGCAGCGCCTCGAAGATCGTCTCATGGAGATCGGCGAGGCGGACGCGCCCGAGGACGAAGCGCTCGGTCTTGCCGAAACGCGCAGCAACCTGCGCCGGCGACCTGCCTTCCTTCTCGATCATGTTCTTGAAGGCGGTGCATTCATCGGCGGCGGTCATCGGCAGCTTCTGATTTTCAGCGAGGCTGAACTCGATCGCGCGCTTCGCGTCCGGCATCACCATGACCGGAACGCAGAAATCCTCCGGAAGCTGCCCCTTTTCGATCAGGGCATGGACGCGGCCGAGACGACGGCCGCCGCCGAAGATGCTGTAGCTGTCCTTCTTGCGCTTGACCGCGGTGCCGATCAGATTCTGGAGCACGAAGCCGGCTTCGCCGATCATCGCCTCCAGTTCTGCGTCGGCATCGGGATCGCTCTCGGTCCGGACGTTAAGCGGCGAAGCCACGCAGTTGCGCGCAAGCGCGTATACGATGGGATAAGTCATAGTCAGTCTCCTGGCGGCGGCAGCCCGACCATTCAGGCCACTCGGCGCCGCCAGTCCCCCACCCCCTTCCCTCCCTCCCGAAGAACGTCGTTCCAATCGTTGCGACCGTTCCAGGGCCAGATGGTTTCGATGCTCCGCCCAGGCACAATGTGGGCTTTCATGGCGAGCGGCACGGCAGTGCGTCCGGCATGGTCATTGTCGGGCAGGAGGATGAGGCGGGTTACGGATTTCGGGATGGCGATAAGGGGAAAGCGTTCGCTGCCGAGCGTCGCCCAGACGGGAATGCCGAGGAGAATCATCGCCGAAATCGCGGTCTCCACGCCTTCGGCGATGCCGAGCGTATCGTTGGCCGGAACCAGCCGAACCGCACCGGCGCAAGGGTGAGCCAGCAGGCGTCGGGGCCGACGGAGGTCGCGCGCACGCCGACCGCGCGCATCCAGAAAGGTTCGCTGGACAGCGAGCAAACCGGAATCGTCGGTGACGGCGGCGAGCATCGCCGGGCGAAACGTCGCCATCTTGCCCTTGCCCAGAGGCGTGCGCTCGCAGAAGCGCAAGCAGTCGAGCACGATGTCGATGGATCGATTTCGCAGATAGGTTTCGGCGATCGTCCAATTGATCGGACGGCCGACACTCCACAATTCGCGTGCGCGTCGTTGTAGCCAACGGTCCAGCTCGAATTGCTGGGGTAGACCATCGCTCTTAGCGTCGAGGGCATTGGATTCGAGGGTCGCGTCCGTCAAGGTGGTGTAATTTCGGCTGTGGCCGTGGGCCCTCGTCAGGCGGCTTTGGCGGTGATGTGTAGGGGCTGATTTTCCTCCTCGATCATGGGTTGGTTGAGCTCGGCCATGCCTTCGATCTGCATGTAGCGATGCTGGAGTTGCCACTCGTCGTTCTGCTCCATCAGCACAGCCCCGACGAGGCGGATGATGCTGTCTTCGTTCGGGAAGATGCCGACGACGTCGGCGCGGCGCTTGACCTCCTTGTTGAGCCGCTCGAGCGGATTGGTTGAGTGTAACTTCGTGCGGTGTTGGGTGGGGAAGCCGGTGTAGGCGAGCACGTCGGTTTCGGCCTCGTCCATGCAGGCGCCGAGCTTGGGCCAACGGGTGCGCAACTGGTCGGCGACCTGTCGCCAGACCTGCGTTGCGCTTTTCTGATCGGGCTGCAGGA
>Ga0065721_10003901_pt1 | contig 57866 bp, 58 predicted proteins | sample Mesricmetagenome_FD_59108 | JGI IMG/M metagenome (GOLD analysis project Ga0065721, IMG submission 59108) | Mesophilic microbial community from rice straw/compost enrichment Sample: eDNA_1 v2 (version 2) | ecosystem: Engineered > Solid waste > Grass > Composting > Bioreactor | place: USA: Davis... | reverse complement strand
CCCGGTGCGCACGTTGCAGAAGGCGCAGGCGCGGGTGCAGATTTCGCCCATGATCATCATGGTCGCGTGCTTCTTGCTCCAGCACTCCCCGATATTGGGGCAGCCGGCTTCCTCGCAGACGGTGACGAGATTGTTCTCGCGCACGATCTGCTGCGTTTCCTTGTAAACCGGCGAGCCGGGCGCCTTGACACGGATCCAGTCCGGCTTGCGCAGGACGATGCTGTCGGGCCGATTGGCCTTTTCCGGGTGGCGCGGCTTGGCAGCCGTATTGTCGATGAGCGTGACCATGTCAGTCCTGACTGGGGATTAACCCCTATATCGCTCCCTTGGAGGGCCGGTTCAACCCGGCCTTGTGGGTGACGGGCAGCTATGCGCGCTGCCTATCCCAGAATTTCGGTCATTTCGACCCAGTCCCCGCCGCGCGAGGCGGAGAGAATGGCGGCCTGCATCAGAGCAAGCGAACCGAGATTGTCCTCGCCCGAGCTGAAGCCCGGCGGCACCACTCCGGTATCGAGCACCCCGGCAATGGCATTGAGCGTGCCGGTGCGGTCGGGGAACTGCACCTTGTCGAGCTTCACCTTTTCGGGCTTGCCGTCGAGCGGCCGCAGCGTCAGCACATCCGGACCCGCCTTGTCGCGGAAATGGTCGCGCGACGACCAGGCGATCTGCCCCTCAGCGCCATCCATGACCCACTCACCGGCCCAGGGCGTGACCGGGCCCGAATTCATCCAGCTGGCGCGGTAGGAAACCACGGTGCCCCTCGAGAACTCGATCGTGGCAACGCCGCTCGGATCGAACCGGAACGGACTGCCGGGTGGGTTCCAGGTGCGGCAGGACAGGCGCACCGGCTCGTCACCGAGGACGAAGCGCATGAGATCAAAGTGGTGGATGGACATGTCGGCCAGGAGCGGATCGGGCATGTCCCAATAGCGATAGCCCTGGCTGGGGCCATGCCGGCGGAAATCCAGGCTGACCATGTTGAGCGGCCCGAACTTGCCCTCTGCGATCAGCCCGGCTGCGGCGATGGGCGCGGGCTGGTGCCGGTAGTTCTGGCTGACCATGAGCACCCGGTCCTGGGCCCTGGCGAGGGCGACCAGTTCCTTGGCCTGTGCGATGGTGGTGGTGAACGGCTTTTCGACCAGCACATTGTAGCCCAGTTCGAGCGCGCGCTTGACCACCGGGTAGTGTGCCTCGGTCCGCAGGGTGCACAGCGCCATCGTCGCATCGGTGCGTTTGGCGGCCTCCTCAAGGCTGGCAAAGCAGAGCTTGGGATCGATCCCCAGTTCGCCCTGTACCCGGGCCGTGGCCTCGGGATTGGTATCCACATAGCCCACCATCTGAACTGTGGGAACTTTGGGGATAACGTCCCTGGACCAGCTGAAACCCCAGTGTCCCAGACCGATCTGGATTGCCTTGACCATGTGGATAACTCCTGTGGTTCGTTCTTCCCGCCCTTGATGTCATCCCGGCGAAGGCCGGATCCATCTTGAGGCATCGCCCCCGACCCACATCTATGGATGGACCCCGGCCTTCGCCGGGGTGACAATCCGCGCCTGGGTCGGCAATCAGATGTTCAAGGCGCGTCCATAAGCATCCAGCACGCTTTCCTTCATCGTCTCGGAAAGGGTCGGATGGGGGAAAATGGTGTGGATCAGCTCTTCCTCGGTAGTCTCGAGATTCATGGCTACCACAAATCCCTGGATCAGCTCGGTCACTTCCGCGCCAACCATGTGCGCGCCGAGAAGTTCGCCGGTCTTGGCGTCGAAAATGGTCTTCACCAGGCCATCGGGTTCGCCAAGCGCAATAGCCTTGCCGTTGCCAACGAAGGGGAACCGGCCGACCTTGATTTCGCGGCCCTGCTCTTTCGCCTTGGCTTCGGTCAAACCGACGCTGGCCACCTGCGGCTCGCAATAGGTACAGCCGGGCACCTTGGTCTTGTCGAGGCCGTGGACGGGCAGGCCTGCGATCTTTTCCACGGTGATGACGGCCTCATGCTCGGCCTTGTGCGCCAGCATCGGTGGGCCAGCAACGTCGCCGATGGCCCAGATGCCATCGACATTGGTCTTGCCATAGGCGTCGATGACGATGGCGCCGCGCTCGGTCTTGACGCCAACGGTTTCGAGGCCCAGGCCTTCGATATTGCACTGGACACCGACCGCCGAAATCAGCTTGTCGCCAGCAATCTGCTGGGTCTTGCCGTCCTTGGTTTCCACATGGGCAACAATGCCGCTACCGGTCTTTTCGACCTTGGTGACCTTGGCTTCCGTCAAGAACTTGATACCGCGCTTTTCCAGACGCTTGCGCGCAAGGCCGGAAATCTCGGCGTCTTCCACCGGCAGGATCTGTGGCAGCAGCTCGATCACCGTCACTTCGGCGCCGAGCGACCGGTAAAACGAAGCGAACTCGATGCCGATTGCACCAGAGCCCATGACCACCAGCGACTTGGGCATTTCTGCGGGCTTGAGGGCCTCGAAATAGGTCCAGATCTTGTCGCCATCGGGCTCGATCCCGGGCAGCACGCGCGGACGGGCGCCCGTGGCAATGATGATGTTCCTGGCCTTGTAGGTCCCCTCACCCAGCGTATTTTTCGGCACTGGGCCCTGTGGCTGCACGATCGCCTTCTTGGTCGGCGCAACCTTGACTTCACCGGGCTTGGTGATGGTGGCTTCGCCCCAGATGATGTCGACCTTGTTTTTCTTCATCAGGAACTGGACGCCATTGTTCATCTGCGCGGCAATGGCGCGCGAACGGGCAACAATGCCACCCAGGTCGAAACCGAACTTTTCGGCGGTGAGGCCGTAGTCCCTGGCGTGGCCCATATGGCCGTAAATCTCGGCCGAACGCAGCAGCGCCTTGGTGGGGATACAGCCCCAGTTGGAACAGATGCCGGCCATGTGCTCGCGCTCGACAATGGCCACCTTCATGCCCAGCTGCGCGCCGCGGATGGCGGCGACATATCCGCCGGGACCGGCGCCGATGACGAGAAGATCGTATTGGTCAGCCATATGGGCCTCCAGAAAGTTTTGGGGTCAAAGACCCAGTATCTGTTTGACGAGCGGCGCCAGGCCCTCGCCGATAGCGCGCGTATTGGCCGCGTCGAGATGGATGCCGTCGAGTGGCGAAGCGACAGCCACCGTCGAGGCATCAAAGAAACCGGTATTCCATTCGGCAGCGCGCTTTGCGTAATGACCGGCAAACTGGCGAGCCTGGGCAATGGCATGCTCATAGCCGCCAAAGTGGCCTATCATGTCGGCGTTGTCGGTCTCGCAAACGAGCGGTGGCGCAACGAGTATGATCTCCGGAGCCGTTTCACCCTTTCCGGCATAGTGGCCGCGGATGATTTGAACCAGGCGCCGCATGCCGAACGAGGCTTCCAGCGCCGAGCCGCAGATGGCCGGCTTGAGATCATTGGTGCCCAGCATAATGATGACGAGATCGAGCGGCGAATGGCTCTCGAGCAGCGTCGGCAGGATGCGGCCGCCATTGCGATCCGCATCGGCATACCAATCGTCCGAAACCGTCGTCCGGCCGCCGAGACCTTCCGCAATCACCCGCGCCCTGCCATCAAGCGCGCGTTCCAGGGCTGTCGGCCAACGGTCCTCATAGGCATGACGCGGGCCGCCACCGGGGTCCGCGCCGAAGGTAAGGCTGTCGCCATAGGCGAGGATGGTTTTCACGCGCTTCGCCCCTTAGGCCAGCATCATCACCGGGTTTTCGATCAGGCTCTTGAAGACGCCGAGCACTTCCGCACCCAGAGCGCCATCGACGGCGCGGTGGTCGCAGGAGAGCGTGGCCGTCATGAACTGCCCGATCTTGATCTGGCCGTTCTCGGGATAGACGCGCTCCTCGCCGGCACCGACCGCCAGGATCGTGCCATGCGGTGGGTTGATGACGGCGGCAAAGTGCTTGATGCCGAACATGCCGAGGTTGGAGACCGAGGAGGACCCACCCTGATATTCATGGGGCGCCAGCTTCTTGGACTTGGCGCGGCTGGCCAGATCCTTCACCTCGTCCGAGATTTCACGCAGCGTCTTGGTATCGCAGGACTTCACCACCGGGGTGAACAGTCCACCCGGCACCGACACGGCCACCGCGACGTCCGAACGCTTGTGATAGAGGATCGAATCCCCGGCCCAGGTCGCGTTGGCGGCGGGCACGCGCTGCAGCGCGATGGCCCAGGCCTTCATGATGAAGTCGTTGACCGAGAGCTTGTAGGCGGGCTTGCCTTCCTTGTTCTTGGGCGCCGCATTGTTGATCTGTTCGCGCGCGGCCATGAGCGCATCGATCTTGCAATCGACCGTCAGGTAGAAGTGCGGAACGGTCTGCTTGCTCTCGGTCAGGCGCGCCGCCACGACCTTGCGCATGCCATCATTCGGCACGAGTTCGTAGGTGCCCTCTTCGTAGAGCGCCATGACCTGGTTCTTGCTCATGCCACCAGCAAGCGCAGCACCAGCCGGTGCGGCAGAGTGTGCAGCCGCAGCAGCCTTGAACGGGGTCTTGCCCGACTTGGCCGCTTCTACGTCCGCCTTGATGACGCGACCCTTGGGACCGGTGCCGGAGATGGCAGACACGTCAATGCCGGCTTCCCTGGCCAGACGACGCGCCAGCGGCGAGGCAAAGACCTTGCCGCCGTCGGCCTTGGCAGAAGCCGCGGCAGGCTTTGCAACAGCAGCAGCAGGCGCGCTGGAGCCGGTATTGGCATTGGTCACGGCAGGCGCGGGAGTGGCCGGCTTGGGTGCTTCAGCTGCAGGCTCGGGCGCGGGTTTGGATGCTGCGGCTGCCGGAGCCGCCGACCCGATGGCCGCAGCGTCTTCGCCCTCCTGCAGCAGCACGGCGATGACAGCGTTGACCTTCACGTTGTCGGTGCCTTCAGCCACGAGGATCTTGCCGATCTTGCCCTCATCGACCGCCTCGACTTCCATCGTGGCCTTGTCAGTCTCGATCTCTGCAATCACGTCGCCGGAGGAGACGCTGTCGCCTTCCTTGACGTGCCATTTGGCGAGCTTGCCCTCTTCCATCGTCGGAGAGAGTGCCGGCATGGTGATATCGATTGGCATCCCGGGGTCTCCTTACGAGCGATAGGTCACGGCATTGACCGCCGCGATCACTTCATCAACGTTGGGCAGCGCCAGCTTTTCGAGGTTGGCAGCATAGGGCATGGGAACATCCTTGCCGGTGACGCGCATGACCGGCGCATCGAGATAGTCGAAGGCCTGTTCCATGACGCGGGCTGAAAGTTCGGCGCCGATGCCGCCCTGCGGCCAGCCTTCCTCGACAGTGACGAGCCGGCCGGTCTTCTTGACCGACTCCACGACAGTGTCGCTGTCCATCGGACGAAGCGTCCTGAGGTCGATCAGTTCCACGTCAACGCCGGCGGCGACCAGTTTTTCAGTGGCCTGGGTGGCGTAGCGCATGCCCATGGAGAAGGAGACGATGGTGACGTCGGCACCCTTGCGGGCAATGCGCGCCTTGCCGATCGGCAGCACGAAATCGTCGATCCTGGGCACAAGGCCGGTCGAGCCGTAGAGGATCTCGTTTTCGAGGAAAACGACCGGATTGGGCGAACGGATCGCCGCCTTGAGCAGCCCCTTGGCATCGGCGGCGCTATAGGGCGCGATGACGGTGAGCCCGGGAACATGGCTATACCAGGCCGAGAAATCCTGGCTGTGCTGGGCGGCCACGCGGGCAGCAGCACCATTGGGGCCACGGAAGACCATGGGCGCGGTCACCTGGCCGCCGGACATGTAGAGCTGCTTGGCGGCCGAATTGATGATCTGGTCGATGGCCTGCATGCCAAAATTCCAGGTCATGAATTCCACGATGGGCTTGAGGCCAGCAAAGGCGGCGCCGACAGCAAGACCGGCAAATCCGTGTTCGGTGATCGGCGTATCAACGACGCGATCCTTGCCGAATTCCTGCAACAGGCCCTGGGTGACCTTGTAGGCACCCTGATATTCGGCGACTTCCTCGCCCATGATGAAGACATCGGGGTCGCGGCGCATTTCCTCGGCCATGGCCTCGTTGAGCGCCTGCCGCACGGTCAGCTCGACCATTTCCACGCCCTCGGGCAGGTCCGGGTCGCTGGCGGCTTCGAATTTTGGTGCGGCCGGAACGGACGCTGCGGGAACCGCATCGGCTGCCTTCTCGGCCGGCACGACCGGCGCTTCGGAAGGCTCCGGAGCGGTCTCTGCCACTGGAGCAGCAGCATCGCCTGCAGTTTCGCCTTCGGCCAGAACCATGGCGATGGGCGTGTTCACCTTCACCCCTTCGGTGCCCTCGGGCACGAGGATTTCGGTAACAGTGCCCTCATCGACCGACTCCACTTCCATAGTGGCCTTGTCGGTCTCGATTTCGGCCAGCACGTCGCCGGACTTGACCTTGTCGCCAACCTTGACGACCCATTTGGCAAGCTTGCCCTCTTCCATCGTCGGCGACAATGCAGGCATCAGGATCTGGGGCATATCAGCTCTCCAAGGAATTCGCGCCGGGCATGGTGGCCATCGGGCGGAAGATATAATCGTGGTTCAGGGCGGCGGTATCGATGCGCCAGCCGTTCAGTTTGTTCGGGGCCGCCTCGGCTGCGCCGGACGGCCGCTGGTTGACTACCCAGCCGCTGAGAATGAGGCCGAGGACAACAAAGACCAGGGCGATGATGACTGCCCGCTTGTAAATGGCCGCCTGCGCCTCTCCGGCCAGACCTGCACGCTGTTCGACCTCGGCAAAGCGCCACCAGCCGGCCAGCCAGCCGCGCCACTGTCCCGCTGGGGCGAGCTTGCTGATCGCCAGCGCCTGCACCGCAGCCATGACAGCGGCAAGGATTGCGAACAGCACGATCACGCCAAGGACGATGTTCATCAATCGGATCAGGCCTCGATGGTGATATCGGTCCAGAGTTCCGACGCCGCCGGTTCCGGATCGTTGGTCGCAAAGTCGGCCGCCTCGGTGACGATGGCGCGGATTTCGGTCTCGATCTTCTTGAGATCCTCTTCGGTCACCTTGCCGCCTTCGAGCAGGCGGACGCGCACCTGTTCGATCGGGTCGCGTTCCTGGCGGTACTTGGTCACNTCGTCCTTGGAGCGGTACTTGGCCGGGTCGGACATGGAGTGGCCGCGATAGCGGTAGGTCAGCATTTCGAGGATGTAGGGCCCCTTGCCGGACCGGGCATGTTCGATGGCCCGCTGGGCAGCATCATAGACCATGCGCACATCCATGCCGTCGACCTGCTCACCCGGAATGTTGAAGGAGGCGCCGCGCATGGAAAAATCGGTGGTCGCCGCAGCCCTTTCGATGGAGGTGCCCATGGCGTATTTGTTGTTTTCGATCACATAGACGACCGGCAGGTTCCAGAGCTTGGCCATGTTGAAGCTCTCATAAACCTGGCCCTGGTTGGCGGCGCCATCACCAAAATAGGCGATGGAGACCGAACCGTCGCCCTTGTACTTGCTGGCAAAGGCCAGACCCGTACCCAGCGAGACCTGCGCGCCCACGATGCCGTTGCCGCCATAGAAGCGGTGCTCGTTGGAGAACATGTGCATCGAGCCGCCCTTGCCCTTGCTGAGGCCGCCCTGGCGGCCGGTCAGCTCGGCCATGACACCCTTGGGGTCAAGCCCCATGACCAGCATGTGGCCATGGTCGCGGTAGCCGGTGATCTGGGCATCCTTGCCCTTCTCAGAGGCCATGGTGATGCCGGTGACGACAGCTTCCTGGCCGATATAGAGATGACAGAAACCGCCGATCAGGCCCATGCCATACATCTGGCCGGCCTTTTCCTCGAAGCGGCGGATCAGCAGCATCTCGCGGAATGCCTCCAGATCCTGTTCCTGCGTGAACTGTGGGACATTGGGCTGCGTCTGGGCCTTGGTGGCCGTCGCCTTGCGCGCCATACTACACTCCGCTTGGTCGGGATTTTCCGCCGGGCCATCTGGCCACTTGGCGCATAATACCGCAAGCGCATGGGTGATAACATTCCCTGTGCGCAACGTAGAAAGCGATCTAAAGCGTTGAATCCGCTTGAATTATGCCGCTTAACTGATCTGCAGCTAATTCTGTAAATTGACCAGAAATTGGTTTACCAGTGTCCGGATCGACCATGACCAGCACGTCATCAGCATGGGCCATGTTGAGCAGCGCCCGAGCCCGCTCGATAACGATATCTGGGTCGAGATGGCGCGGATTCATCAACGAAACGCGATGGCGGTACGAATCGATCTCGGCTTGCAGCGCGGCGCTGCGGTCTTCGAGTACTTCGATATCGGCCAGAATCTCATCCCGGCCGGCAATGCCGAATTGGCCGGAAATCGCCGAATAACCCAGATAGGCCTGAAAACCCAACAAGATCACCGTGAGGGCCAGAGGGCGCCAGAATGGAGGGCGTTTGAGACGGGTGGGCATGGGCAGACCGGTTCGAGACGCCCAACAATGCCCCGGAAGGGATTAATACCCCGTTTCCTATAAGGCTTGCCCAATCACAACCGCCGCCTCAGACAGCGACGTAGTCGATCTCCTGGAATTTTGACACTTCCGCCAGCCAGCGGTCGCGTACGAAGGCGACGTGATCGGGATGGGCATTATAGGCCTCATAGGCCGCCTCGTCGGCGAACTCCATGGAAAAGCCAAAAGCGAAGTGTGCCTTGGGGCTGACCTGGCGCAACCGCTCGAATTTCTCCACGCCCGGGATGGCCGCCAGCACCATGGCGGCATCCAGAAACGCGCGTTCCTCAGCCGAGCCTTCGGGATGCTTGAGGCTGAAGACGACGGTATGACGGATCATTGCGCCACCGCCCCCAGGGCTTCATTGGCGGCAATGGCGGCCATGTTGACGATGCCGCGGCTGGTTACGGACGGCGCCAGAATGTGGGCCGGCGCCTTCATACCCATCAGAATCGGACCCACAGCAAGGCCGTTGTTCATCTCCTTGAGCAGGGTCATGGAGAGATTGGCCGCATCCAGATCGGGGAAGACCAGGAGGTTGGCTTCGCCCTTGAGCACGGTGTCAGGAATGTAGCGTTCGCGCAGCGTCTCGTTGAGCGCCAGGTCACCCTGCATTTCGCCCTCCACGATCAAGTCCGGCGCTATGGCCTTGAGGCGCGCATAGGCTTCCCGCATCTTGTAGGCGCTGTCGCCGTCGCGCGAGCCGAAGTTCGAATAGCTCAGCAGCGCCGCCCGGGCCTCGATGTTGAAGCGCTTGAGATGGTCGCGCGCCTGCAGCGTGATCGACACGATCTCGTCGACGCTCGGGTTCTGGCTCACATAGGTATCAGTGAGGAAGAAGGCACCACGCGGCATGATGAGCATGGACAGCGCCGACGCCTCGGCCACGCCCGGTTGCAGGCCGATGATCGAGCGGATGTCGCGCACATGCTTGATGAAGCGGCCCTGCAGGCCGCAGAGCAAGGCATCGGCCTCGCCGCGCTTGACGGCCAGNGCGCCGATAACGGTGGTGTTGGTGCGCACGATGGTGCGGGCGGTNTCTGGCGTCACGCCGTGGCGGCCCACCAGCGAGTGGAACAGGCTGACATAGTCGCGGTAACGCGGATCGTCCTCAGGATTGATGACCTCGAAGTCCCGGCCGGGCTGGATGGACAGGCCGAAGCGCTCGATGCGTGCCTCCAGCACTGCGGGCCGGCCGATCAGGATGGGCCGGGCAATGCCTTCCTCGAGCAGCACCTGGGCTGCGCGCAGCACGCGCTCGTCCTCGCCGTCGGCAAAGGCAACGCGCTTGCCCTGCCCCTGCGCGCGGTCGATGATTGGCTTCATAACCAGACCAGAGCGGAAGACGAAGCGGTTGAGATTGTCGAGATAGGCGTCCCAGTTGTCGATCGGCTTCTTGGCGACACCCGTTTCCATTGCCGCCCGCGCCACGGCCGGCGCTATGCGCAGGATCAGCCGCTGGTCGAACGGGTTTGGGATGATGTGTTCCGGGCCGAATACGGCCGGCGTTCCGGAGGGCGACACTTCAAGGGCCGGCTCATGCGCCAGCCTAGCAATCGCCCGCACGGCTGCGAGCTTCATCTCCTCGTTGATCGTGGTCGCGTGCACGTCGAGCGCGCCGCGGAAGATGAAGGGGAAGCACAGGACATTGTTGACCTGGTTCGGGTAGTCCGACCGGCCGGTGCAGACCATGGCGTCTGGACGGATGTCCTTTGCCACCTCCGGCATGATTTCGGGATTGGGGTTGGCCAGCGCCAGGATCAGCGGCCGGGGGGCCATCCTGGCCAGCATTTCCGGCTTCAATGCGCCGGCGGCGGACAGTCCCAGGAAGATATCCGCGCCGTCGATGACTTCGGCCAGAGTGGTGGCATCGCTGGTGCGGCGGAACTGGCCGCGCCACTTGTCATTGACGTCATTGCGCTTGTGGGTAACCAGTCCGTCCTTGTCGGCCACCCAGATGTTCTCGTGCCTGGCGCCCAGGGCTACCAGCACGTTGAGGCAGGCAATGGCCGCCGCCCCTGCCCCCGACGTACAGATCTTGACGTCTTCGATCTTCTTGCCGGCCAGCTCGAGGCCATTGAGCACCGCTGCGCCCACGATGATGGCCGTGCCATGCTGGTCGTCGTGAAAAACCGGGATCGGCATGCGCTCACGCAGCGCTTCCTCGATTTCGAAGCAGTCCGGCGCGCGGATATCTTCAAGGTTGATGCCGCCGAAAGTGGGCCACAGCGGGGCCACCGCATCGATGAATTTTTGCGGATTGAGCTCGTCTATCTCGAGGTCGAAGACATCGATGCCGGCAAATTTCTTGAACAGGACGGCCTTGCCCTCCATCACCGGCTTGGACGCCAGTGCGCCGATATTGCCCAGGCCCAGGACGGCGGTGCCGTTCGAGATGACGGCCACAAGGTTCTGCCGCGACGTAAAGCGGGCGACCGCCTCCGGGTTTTCCGCGATCTCCTCGCAGGGGGCAGCCACGCCCGGTGAATAGGCAAGCGCCAGGTCGCGCTGATTGCCCAAGGGCTTGAGCGGCTGGATTTCCAGCTTCCCGGGCTTGGGGAATTCATGGAAGTGCAGCGCGGCATTCCGCAGGGCATTGCGCTGTTCGGTATTATCGGTCGACACGAAATTCTCTCCCGGGCGTGCAGTCGCTGGCGTTGGTGCCATCAATCAGGAGGATTGAAAAGGCCACATCACGCCAAGGCGGCGAGTCGGCGGCAAAAATACGGCGTCCGGCACCGGTCAGGCGGCCGATGCCACAACTTCCAGTTTGGGCTGGGGATTGGTGGCGCTATGAAGGGCCATGGCCAGTTCCTTGTAAGCCCCGATCTTGAGGGCCGGCGCGAAAATGTAGCCCTGTGCGTGCAACACCCCGCGAGAGCGCAGATAGAGAGCCTGCTCTTCGGTTTCGACGCCCTCGGCTATGATTTCGCAATCGAGATCCTTGGCCATGGCAATCAGCCCGTCCAGCACCGGCACCTGAGTCGTGCCCGGCTTGATCATGTCCACGAAGATTCGATCGATCTTGATGATATCCACGCCCAGCGTGGCCAGGTAGGCCAGGTTCGAATGGCCGGTGCCCGCATCGTCCATGGCCAGCCGCGCCCCCAGCGCATGCAGGCCGGAAATGACACTGGTCGTGGTCATGGAACTGTTGAGCGGACGGCGCTCGGTGATCTCGAATACCAGCTGGTTGAAACTGATCGGCGACTGCCCGAAAATGGCCTGCACATCCTCGACAATGCCCACGTCCCGGAAATGGCCTTCGAACAGGTTGATGGAAATCTTCATGTCCGGCATGAGCGTGGACAATTCGCTCAGGTCGTTGCGCACTTGCTGCATGAGCGACACGGTCATGGGAATGGCCAGGCCAGTGACTTCCGCATAGTCGATGAAAGCGCCGGGAGGGATGACCTCTCCGTTCCGCTTTTCCCACCGGCACAACACTTCGCAGCCCACCAGAGCTCCGGTCCGCAAATTGATGACGGGCTGGTAATAGGGCTTGATCTCGTTGCGCTCGATGGCGCGCTCCAAGTCAAAGGCAGGCACCCGTGACCGGCGGACATAGCTGAGATTGACCAGCAGGAAACAGGCGCTGGCAATGCAGGCGATGACCGTAAAGACCACGTCGAGATCGGCATAACCGGCCCGCACCATGGCAAAGGGCACGGCATATTCCACCTTGATCGGGAACTGCCCGGCATAACCTTGCGCGCTGATATAGTCGCTGCTTGCCGCGCGCCGGTCAAAGCCGGACGGATCGCCGATGGTCACGATGGGAAGACCATTGGTCAGCGTCACGCGCATCATGGCGCCATCCGCCAGCGTTTCGGCCAGCGCCGACTCGCTCTGACCCAGCAACGGCACGAAGGTCGAGACCCTGCGCGTTTCCCCGAAGGTCTGGGTGATCTTGAGTGCGGGCATGTCCATGTCGCCCAGCTCGACTGCCGTCACCGTCTCGGTCAGACCCGGCACCGGCAGAGGCTGCGATAGCGGCGAATGGGTCACCAGTCGCCCATAAGCGTCGCAATATTGCACTCCATCCAGGTTCTCGACCAGGAACTGCTTCAGATTGAGACTGGATTCGATGGCCAGCTGCGCATTGGTCACGAAAGTGGGCGTGCAAAGGGAGGGGCTGGCGGCAATCACCTGCCGAAGCGCGGCCACACCGTCCATCGTGCTTGAATTGATGTGTGAGCTGATCGCCTGAACTTGCTGTTGGGAATATGCTTTTTCGCGGTACCGCACATAGGCGTCGAGCAGGTAGTCCACGGCAATGATGGGCACGAACGCCAGAATGGCGCCCAGCAGCATCAGAAAATTGGCGAACCTCGACTTCACACCGCGAATCCGAACCCGGAAAAACTTGCCTACCTGACTAGCAAGCGAAGTTTTAACGGGTCGTTAATGCTGATTAATTCCTGCTAACCATGATCCGGAGGGACGATGAGCTACTACTTCCTGCGCCCTGGTACACGCTATCGCGTCGTGCGGGCCTTTGCCGACTACGACGGGCAGGTGCACCCCGAGGGGGAGGAATGGGTATTTGTTGGCACCAGTTTCCTGCCCTATGACGATGGCCTGTCGGTCTTCGTAAAGGACGCAGATGGGCAGCAGCACCAGATACGCATGCAGTGGCGCGACGAGGCGCAGGGCCCCGTCATCGACCACTTTTCCGAATATCTGGAAGCCGTTTCCTAGTTGGGCTTAGCTGTTCTGCACGTTGAGCCGGATGCTCAGCTCGCGCAGCTGCTTGTTGTCCGCCGGGCTTGGAGCACCCATGAGCAGGTCTTCGGCCTGCTGGTTCATCGGGAAAGCCGTGATCTCGCGCAGGTTCTGCACGCCGCACAGCAGCATGACGATGCGGTCGATGCCGAAGGCGGCGCCACCATGCGGGGGTGCGCCATATTGGAACGCCCGATAGAGCCCGCCAAACTGGGCTTCCACCTCTTCCCGCGACTTGCCGGTCAGCTCGAAAGCCTTGACCATGGTCTCCGGCTCCTGGTTACGGATCGACCCGGAGGCGATTTCGAAGCCATTGCAGACCGCGTCATACTGATAGGCCTTGAGCGAGAGCGGATCGGCTGAGTTCAGGGCCTCAAGGCCCCCCTGGGGCATCGAGAATGGGTTGTGTGCGAAGTCGATGCGCTTTTCGTCCTCGTTCCATTCGTAGAACGGGAAGTCGACGATCCAGCACAGCGCGAACTGATCGGTATCAACCACGCCCAGATCGTTGCCCACCTTGTTGCGGGCCTCGCCGGCAAACTTGTAGAACTTTTCGGGGCGTCCGGCGACGAAGAACACCGCGTCACCGTCAGCAAGGCCGAGCTGGGCCTGGAGAGCGGCAGTGCGCTCCTCGCCGATGTTCTTGGCGATCGGGCCAGACCCCTGCCCTTCCTTGAAGAAGATATAGCCGAGGCCCGGCTGCCCTTCGCCCTGGGCCCAGGCATTCATGCGGTCGCAGAAGGCGCGCCCGATGGGCTCGGCACCGGCCTTGTTCTTTGCCGGAATTGCCCAGACTTCAACCTTGGGATCGGCCTCGATCTGGTTGGCGAAGACCTTGAAGCCCGAACCGGCAAAATGCTCGGTCACTGCCACCATTTCGATGGGGTTGCGCAGGTCCGGCTTGTCCGAGCCATATTTGCGGATGGCCGTCTCATAGGGAATGCGCGGCCACCCCCTGGTGACGCGCTTGCCATCGGCAAACTTTTCGAAGACCTCGGTCATCACCGGCTCGACCGTGTTCCAGATGTCTTCCTGGGTCACGAAGCTCATTTCGAGGTCGAGCTGGTAGAACTCGCCCGGCAGACGGTCGGCACGCGGATCCTCGTCGCGGAAACACGGTGCGACCTGGAAGTAGCGGTCGAAGCCCGCAACCATGAGCAGCTGCTTGTACTGCTGGGGGGCCTGCGGCAGGGCAAAGAACTTGCCCGGGTGAATGCGGCTGGGCACCAGGAAGTCGCGCGCGCCTTCGGGCGAGGATGCCGTCAGTATCGGGGTCGAAAATTCGGTGAAGCCCGCTTCACCCATGCCCGCGCGCATGGCCGAAATGATCTTGGTGCGCTTGACGATATTGGCGTGGAGCTTTTCACGGCGCAGGTCGAGGAAGCGATAGCGCAGGCGAATGTCCTCGGGATATTCGGCTTCGCCGAAAACCGGCAGCGGCAATTCCTTGGCGACCGAGAGAACCTCGATCTCGCGGATGAACACTTCGACCTGGCCGGTGGGAATGTTGGGGTTCACCGCAGCGGCATCGCGCAGCTTCACCTCTCCATCAATACGCAGCACCCATTCCGAGCGCACCTTTTCGGCCGCCGAAAAGGCCGCAGAATCGGGGTCGATGACGCATTGGGTGATGCCGTAATGGTCCCGCAGGTCGATAAACAGCAGGCCGCCATGGTCGCGGACACGGTGAACCCAGCCGCTCAGGCGCACATTATTGCCGGCATCAGCCGCCGTCAGGGCGCCACAGGTGTGGGAGCGGTAGCGATGCAGGGTCATGGCAGTTCTCGAAAATGCTGGATAATGGCCGGAATCTAGGGCGGGAAAAGCGCATGGCAGCCCCCGCTTGTCAAGCAGCGGGGGCATATCGGTTTTCCCGCCTTTACCGCAAGGGAAATCGACGGTGGAGCATTTCCCGGTCACCTGCTAGGAAGAATGTTGACGAATTTGAGACGGTAATGGAATGGACCTGATTGTTTCCACAGACGCGCTTGCGGAATTTTGCGAACGCGCCGCCCAATTTGAGTTTGTAACGGTCGACACCGAATTTTTGCGCGAAACCACCTACTGGCCGCGCCTCTGTCTCATTCAGGTCGCCACCGACGACGAAGCCGTGCTCATCGATCCCTTGGCGCCCGAGATCAAGCTCTCGCCCTTTTTCAAGCTGCTGGCCAACCCAAATGTGACCAAGGTGTTCCATGCAGCCCGCCAGGACGTGGAAATCTTCGTAAAACTGACCGGGGCGGTCCCCCATAACATATTCGACACCCAGGTAGCCGCCAGCGTCTGCGGCTTCGGCGACAGCGCGTCCTATGACAGCCTTGTACGCGCCATCTGCAAGGTCGAACTGGACAAGTCCTCGCGCTTTACCGACTGGTCTGCCCGACCGCTGACCGAAAAGCAGCGCAGCTATGCCCTGGCCGACGTCACCTATCTGCGCGACATCTACCGCGAACTGCGCCAGCAGGTGGAGCAGACCCGTCGCTGGGACTGGGTGGAAGACGAACTGACGACGCTGCGCAGCATCGAGACCTATGTCGTCCAGCCTGAGCACGCTTGGGAGCGGCTCAAGATGAAGCTCAACCGCCCGCGCGACCTGGCGGCGCTCAAGGTTCTGGCCCAGTGGCGCGAGCAGAAGGCCCAGGATACCGACCAGCCGCGCAGCCGCATTCTCAAGGACGATGTGCTGGGCGAACTGGCGACCCAGCGGCCGCTGACGCCTGACGCTTTTGAAAAGCTCCGCGCCGTGCCGCGCGGCTTTGGCCGCAGCAGCGCGGCCGGAGAGATCATGGCGCTGCTCAAGGAGGTGGAGGCCCTGCCAAAGTCGGCCCTGCCCACCATGCCCGAGCGCTATCGCGGCCCCTCGCCCAAGGGCGCCGTCGGCGATCTGGTGCGCGTGCTGCTCAAGGCCGTGGCCGAGGAACACGGCGTGGCCGCCCGGATTATCGCCACTTCGGATGAAATTGACGCCCTAGTGCTCGACGACGAGGCAGATGTCCCAGCCCTCAAGGGGTGGCGGCGCAAGCTGTTCGGAGAAAAGGCCCTGGCCATCAAGCACGGCCGGATTGGCCTCGTCGCGACCCGCAAGGGCATCGTCGAATTCGCGGTCAGCCAGGCGGAGGCGGCTGAGTAGCCTAGCCGACCACTACCCGGGATTCGGGATGTCCCGCCGTCTCGGCGAACTGGCGCAGCCGGTTGCGCAGGTGGTCGCCATTGAGAAAGGCAAATTCGGCCGGCAGGTTGAGCTGCAGCACCCCGTCCTCCATGCTGAAACGGGTACGCGGCAGGATACCGGGCATCGCGGCCGTCATGGGATATGCAACCCGCATCAGCGCCCCGATCAACCGAGCCCGCGCCGATCGCTCGGGTGAACCAAGCCGCACCAGCGGCTGTGCCGTCTTGCTCTTGAGCCCGTCATAGCGAACCGCAATGACCTGCGCGAGGAAGGCTCGGCCCGGATGGTCAACCCCGGTCAGCGACCCATAGGCCACCGCATCGACGCTCTGGGGCCCGCGATAGTCCGGATGCGCGCGCCAGCCAATATCGGCCAGAAGACAGGAGACGATCCGCAGGCGCATCTCCTCCGGCGTCTCGACAAGGCCGGCGACGTCGAAATACTGGCTGGTGAACTCGATCAGGTCATTGGCATGGGCTGGCGATCGCGAGCGCAGGACGGAGAGCTCCTCGGCACCCTGGATCAGGGGATCGATAACCCGCTCCCGCTCATCGAGCATGCCGAACAGATATCCTTCGCGCACACCCAGGGCAGAAAAGACCACGCTGCTGAACTGGCCCGCCTTGAGAATTTCAGACAGCGCAGCCGCGCCGAAAGGCACGAGGTCGCGGCGGGAGCTGCTGACATCGGGCGCGCCGGGATAGTTCTTGAGCGTGTCGGCCGACACGATCTTGTCGCAGAAGGCGATCATGTCTTCGGCCGCCACGACATAGTCCTGCACCATGTGCAGCGGGTATTTGCTCTGATCCTGATGCAGCTTGGCCAGCGAGCGCCAGGTACCGCCAATGGCTGCAAACTGTTCGCCTCTGCGTCCGTTCAGGATCGATCCCTTGAGCGCCTCGCGCACCAGTGCGGCCGCTTTGCGCGGTGAACTGTCCGAATCGTCCTGCAGACGGATCACGCCGAGCTCGAAGCTCTCACCATTGGTGTCGATGCCGCCCGATATATCGGACAGCTCAAGGCTGCCTCCGCCCAGGTCCCCCACCACGCCAGCAAAACCGGGTATGCCGGCTACGACCCCAAGCGCGGCGAAATGGGCTTCCTCCTGGCCGCTCAGCACCCGCACCGGGGTTTCCATGACGGCCTCGACGGCGGCGACAAACTCATCGCGGTTTTCCGCGTCGCGCACGGCTGACGTCGCAAGGATATAGATTTTCCCCACCCGCATCATGCGCGCCACGAGCGCGAAGCGCTTCATGGCCTCGATGGCCTTGTCCATATTGGACTGGGCAAGCCGGCCGGTCTGGGCAATGCCCCGCCCCAGGGCGCAGGCGGATTTCTCGTTGTAGAGCGGCGTCAGTGAACGGGCGTGCCGTTCATAGACGACCAGACGCACCGAATTGGAGCCGATGTCGAGCACCGCCACGGGCCGGGCGCCCTTGATGCGCCCTTGTGCGGTAGGATCGGCATCGACGCCCCAGAATCGTGTCAAATTCAAGTCTCGTCGTTCTCCACCATGCCGGCACTTCCGCGTCCCGACAGGGACGGGTTGGTCATGAAGTAGTCGTGGGCGTTGAACTTCTCTTCGCCCTCGCCCACCCTGATGCGGTGCGAACTGCCGTCGGGCAGCACTTCCCAGCTCTGCTGGTTGTCCTTGAGATAGGCAACAAGAATCCGGTCCAGGATCTGCTTGTGCACAGTCTGGTTGAGGATGGGCACCATGACTTCGACCCGCCCGTCGAGATTCCGGCCCATGATGTCGGCGGACGAAATATAGACCTTGGCGCGTGGCGAGGGCATGGGTTCGCCATTGCCAAAACAGTAGATGCGGCTGTGTTCAAGAAAGCGTCCGACCACTGACTTGACCCGGATATTGTCCGAAAAGCCGGGAATGCCCGGACGCAGGCAGCAGATGCCGCGCACGATGAGATCGACCTTCACGCCCGCCTGGCTGGCGTCGTAGAGCGCGTCGATCACCTGGGGGTCCACCAGCGCATTCATCTTGAGCAGGATCGAAGCCGGCTGGCCGTTGCGGGCCAGTTCGATCTCGCGCGCAATGTTGTCGACCAGGGTTTCCCGCAGGTTCACTGGCGACACCGCAATGGTCTCGAGCTCGGTGGGCCGGGCATAGCCGGTGATGAAATTGAAGACCCGCGCCACGTCGCGGGTGATGGCGGGATCGATCGTGAAATAGCTCAGGTCGGTATAAACCTTGGCCGTGATCGGATGGTAATTGCCCGTTCCGATATGGCAGTAGCTCACCAGTTTGCCCTTTTCGCGCCGCACCACCTGGCTGAGCTTGGCGTGGGTCTTGAGTTCGACAAAGCCGAACACCACCTGTGCTCCCGCCCGTTCCAGATCGCGGGCCCAGCGGATATTGGCCTCCTCGTCAAAGCGCGCCTTGAGCTCGACCAGGCACGTCACCGACTTGCCTGCTTCGGCGGCCATGACCAGCGCCTTGACGACAGGGCTGTCCGATGAGGTGCGATAGAGCGTCTGCTTGATGGCGACGACATCCGGATCACGCGCTGCCTGCATGAGGAATTGCGCCACCACGTCAAAACTCTCGAACGGGTGATGAACGAGAATGTCCTTGGCCCGGATTGCGGCAAAGCCATCGCCGTTGAAGTCGCGGATGCGCTCCGGGAAGCGCGCAAGATAGGGCGGGAATTTCAGATCCGGGCGATCAATATCGCAAATCTTGCGCGCATCCGCGAGCCCCAGGAAGCCGTGAACCTCGAAGACATCGGCTTCCTTGACCCCCAATTGCTCGCCGATCTGGCGCTTGAGGGCGCGCGGCATGGAGCGCTCGATCTCGAGGCGGATCACCTGGCCGCGGCGGCGCTGCCGCAGCGCGCTTTCGAACTCGACCACCAGGTCGGCGGCCTCGTCGTCGATTTCGATTTCGCTGTCACGAATGACGCGGAAGGCGCCGGAGCCGACCACTTCATGGCCGGGGAACATCTTGTGGAAGAAGAGCTTGACCAGCGTGTCGATGGTCACGACTTCAGAACGCCCTTCCGATACGAGGCCGGTCGGCAAGTTGATGAAGCGATCGAGATTGCCCGGAATGCGCACCAGCGCGGTCAGCGGCTGGTCGCTATCGGGGCGCTTGAGCTCGAAGGCCAGCGCCAGTCCCAGGTTCGGGATGAAGGGGAACGGATGGGCCGGGTCCACCGCGATGGGGGTCAGCACCGGGAAGATTTCTTCGCGGAACAGCTTTTGCAGATAGGCAACCTGCTCGGGTGTGAGGTCATCCTGCTCGTGGATGACCACGTTTTGCGCAAACAGGTCCTCGCGCAGTTCCTTCCAGTGGTCCTGCTGCTCGAGCTGCAGGTGCTGCGCGAGCGTGGCGATTTCCTCGAGCTGCTCGGCCGGAGACAGGCCGTCGGCGCTCTGCTTGGTCATGCCGGCGCGGATCTGGCCTTTGAGGCCGGCCACGCGCACCATGTAGAATTCGTCCAGGTTGTTGGCAGAGATCGACACAAAGCGCAGGCGCTCGAGCAAGGGATGGGCGGGATTGCCGGCTTCCTCGAGCACGCGCATGTTGAATTGCAGCCAGCTCACCTCGCGATTGACGAAGCGGGCCGGGCTGGTGCGCAGGGCTTCGACATCGGGCACCGCAATGTCGTTTTCGGCAATCTCGCTCATTTCATTCATCGAGTTCGGCGCCCCATTCCTGCTTTCCGTCGCTGCCACTGGCCTGCTGGCGCAGGGCAAGTGCTTCGGACGCTATTGTGCGAGTAATGGCCGACCCTTTGGCAAGAGCCAGCCGGTCCATGAGATCGACAAGGGCAGCGGCCTCTTCGGGGCTGCGCTCCATGCGCGGCACGACATAGCCGATGACCTTGGGGTCCACCTTTATCTGGCGGTCCCCGAACAGTTTCACGAACATCTGTGACAACTCGATGTCGTCACTGATTTCGAGCCGGAACACGGGCGCACGCCGCACCCGCGAGCGCACGTCATCGGTGCGCAGCGCCCACTGGCCCACCTCGGTCCGTGCGGTGAGCAACAGGCTGCGCTCACCCCGCATGGCCTGGTTGAGCAGGTGGAACAGATGGCGCTCGTCATAGCCCAGCCGGTCCACATCCTCGATCACGATGGCCTGCCGTCCCGGATTGGACGCCGCCGCCGCGATCGTCTCGGGCGTCAGCACTGCGGCGTGGCTGCGGTCGGCAAAGATGCGCGCCAGATGCGACTTGCCCGAGGCCGCCGGCCCCACCAGCAGCGTCACGCCATCGGGCCAGTGCGGCCACGCCAGAATGCGGGCATGTGCCAGGGCATTGCCTTCGCCCACGAGAAAGTCGTCTTCGGCAAGCGAGGGTTCGTGTCCAAAATCCAGCGGCAGCTGGCGTGGGCCAATGTCAGGGCGTGGCATCATCAGCCTGAACCTGCGGGTTCGACCCCAGATAGAGCGGGCTTTCCTTGTACTTGCGCACCCCATAGCGCACCAGCACGGATGCAATGGCCGCCATGGGCACGGCCAGCAGCAGGCCGGTGAAGCCGAACACTGCGCCCAGGGCCAAAAGCGCGAACATCATCCAGACCGGATTGATGTTGATCGAAGAGCCGACCAGCTTGGGATAGAGCACATTGCCCTCGATGAACTGCCAGAACAGGAAGATGCCGCACACCAGCGCCACCATCCACATGTTGGGCCAGAACTGCACCAGCGCAATGCCGACCGACAGGCCAAAACCGACAAAGGCGCCGACAAACGGGATGAAGCTCAGCAGCCCCCCGATGATGCCCACGGCCAGGCCGAAGTTGAGCCCCACCAGCGACAGCGCCGTGGCATAGAAGGCGGCGTCGAGCAGCAGCACCGAGCCCTGCCCGCGGATCACGCCTGCCATCGACTTGTCGATGTCGCGCAGAATGCCCTTGATCTCGTCCTTGTGGTCGCGCGGCAGCAGGTTGTCGATGCCGCGGATCATGCCTTCCCAGTCGAGCAGCAGGTAGAAGGCGACGACCGGGGACACGACCAGGAACGCCACGACCGATGCACCCGAAAGGCCGATATTGACCAGCTCGGCGGGGAGCCTCGTGATGAAGCCGAGCAGATTGCGGGCCATTTCATTGATCCAGCGCTCGACTTCCGCAGCGCGTTCAGGACCCAGCCAGGCACTGACCTCGGGTGAATACTGGTTCACCAGTTCCTGCAGATCGCGATAAAGGCTGGGGGCCCGCTGGATGAGGCCGATAATCTGCTGACCGATAACCGGAACCAGCGCGAAAAAGAGCCCGATCACCAGGGCAATCAGCAGCAGCAGCACGAGGCTCGTAGCGCCCGCGCGGCTGAAGCGCCACCGCTGCAGCAGGTTGACCAACGGGTTGAGCAGATAGGCCAGCGCAGCACCCACCACGAAGGGCAGCAGGATGCCGCGGAAGATCCACAGCGACAGGATCAGCGCGACCAGAAGGCCGATCCAGATGAACACTTGATTTCTGAGTGCCATGGAGCCCGGCAGCCCTTGCGTCTAGGTAATCGAAAAGCTATCAGGCCGTCTAACGGCCAACACCGAAAAATTCAACCAACCCGGTTCGCGCGCAGCCATTTGCGCCCGCAATCCCCAGCATGGCATCAAGGCTCATGACCGACGCACAAAACCTGCCATCAAACGGTCTTTCGTACAAGCAGGCGGGTGTCGACATCGATGCCGGAAATGCGCTGGTGGAAGCCATCAAGCCGGCCGTGCGCTCGACCCGCCGTCCTGGTGCGGATGGCGAGATCGGCGGCTTCGGCGGACTGTTCGACCTCAAGGCTGCCGGGTTCGTCGACCCCGTGCTGGTGGCGGCCAATGACGGCGTGGGCACCAAGCTCAAGATCGCCATCGACACCGGCAGGCATGACACGATCGGCCAGGACCTCGTGGCGATGTGCGTCAACGACCTCGTCGTGCAGGGCGCAGAGCCGCTGTTCTTCCTTGATTACCTCGCCACCGGCAAGCTCGACGTTGCGCAAGGCACTGCCATTGTCGAAGGCATTGCCCATGGCTGCCGTCTTGCCGGTTGCGCCCTGATTGGCGGCGAAACCGCTGAAATGCCGGGCATGTACCACGGCAACGACTATGATCTGGCCGGCTTTGCCGTGGGCGCTGCCGAGCGCAACGCGCTGCTGCCGCGCAAGGATATCGCGGCCGGCGACGTGCTCGTGGCCATCGCCTCATCCGGCGTTCATTCCAACGGCTACTCGCTGGTCCGCAAGATTGTCGAGATGTCGGGACTGGACTGGAACGCCCCTGCCCCGTTTGGCCAGGGCAAGACATTGGCCGAGGCCCTGCTCGAACCCACCCGCATCTACGTCAAGCCGCTTCTCTCCGCGCTGCGCGCGGGTCTGGGCATCAAGGCGCTGGCCCATATTACCGGCGGCGGTTTCATCGACAATATCCCGCGCGTCCTGCCCGACGATCTGGCTGCAGACATCGACCTCGGCGCCGTCACCGTACCGCCCGTCTTCGGCTGGCTGGCAAAGGTTGGCGGCATGAGCGAGCGTGAAATGCTGCGCACCTTCAACTGCGGCGTCGGCATGCTCGTGGCTGTTGCCCCTGGAGACGCCGACAAGCTCGTGGACAGCCTCACCGCCTCGGGTGAAACCGCTGGCGTCGTGGGCAAGCTCACCGCGCGCACCGGCGAACCGGTCACCTTTGTCGGCAAGCTGGCGCTGTGAGCCGCAAGCGCGTCGCCGTCCTGATCTCCGGTCGCGGCTCCAACATGGCCGCGCTGATCGAGGCTGCCAAGGCTCCCGACTATCCCGCCGAAATCGTTGGTGTACTTTCCAACAAGGCCGCCGCGCCAGGTCTTGCCTTTGCGGCGAGCCACGGCATCGCCACGGCTTCCCTCGCGCAAAGCAGGTTTCCCAGCCGGGAAATGTTCGAGGACACCATGACCCAGCTCATTGAGGGCTGGGGGGCGGACTATGTATGCCTGGCCGGCTTCATGCGCATCCTGGGTGAGGATTTCGTCAATCACTGGCGCGGACGTCTCATCAACATCCATCCGTCGCTGCTGCCGGCCTACAAGGGACTGGATACCCATGAGCGGGTGCTGGCGGATGGGGGAACGGAGCATGGCTGCTCGGTCCACTTCGTCACCCCCGGTCTCGATGAAGGCCCGGTGATCCTGCAGGCCCGCGTGCCGGTGCTGCCCGGAGATACGCCAGAAGCTCTTGCCGCGCGCGTTCTCGTTGAAGAACACCGCATCTATCCTGAAGCCCTGCGCATGCTGGCGGAAGGCAAGGTCCTCAATACGTTTCTATAGGTCCTACTAGCGACCACTGCCCATTGGTTCGCTGCAGCGAGATCCTGGCAGCGATGGGGTTGGCACGGCTCAGGTTGGAGGCCATGGCATTGGCCAATTCGGTATGCGGCGAATCCCAGAAGCCGGTGCCTAGTCCTATCCTTGAAATATAGCGGAAGGTGATAGCGCACGTGGCCACGTCGTTGCCGCCCTCGCAGTCCATCGTGTCAGGACGGCTGAATCGGAAGTAGCCGTAACCAGCGAACGTGCACCAGTCGTCGTCGCAACTGAGTGCCTGTCCTGGCGGCAGGCCGAATGCGCCGGAAATCAGTGCATCGGAGGTCGTGCTGGCCAGCCGCAACCGGCCGTTCAACGCATTTTCGATGTCACGCGCCGTCGGCAGTTCTGCCAGCGCAAAACCACCGCCGGCAACGAGATGCACACCGGCGTCCTCCGCCATGTCCAGCAGATAGATGGCCGCCACATATCCCAGTTCAGCCGCATCGAACAGAAGTTCACCGTGCTCTGCCATAAGCGGCTCCAGGTTGGCCAGCATGTTTGAGTTGCCATTGCCCTGGGCGTTGACAGCCCGGAACACCCTTTCGACCATGCCGAGATTTTCGAAGGTGCGGTACATGGCGATGGGGTGCCCCAGCATGGCAGCCTGCTGCAGGTATTCCGCGCTCTTCTCGTAAAGCGGCCCAGCATTCTGGCCGGACTCACGTGCGGAATAGGCTTGACCTTCCGTCCACGCCGCAAGTTCGAATAGTGCGGTGGATTGGAGCGCTGGCGATGATGTTACACCAGCCCTGACCCCGGATGAATGCCTCCCATCACAACAATTGATCGCTTCCATCGTCAAATTCGGTTCGACCTTTGTTCCGCCCGGGCGTAGCGTGCCGCCTCCTTCCAAAGGGACTGCACATGAGTCTGCGCGACTGGTTCTGGATCATCCTCCTGGGCGCCATCTGGGGGTGCTCGTTTGTCTTCAATGCCGTTCTGATCCGTGAGCTCGGCCCGCTCTGGGTCACCGCGCTGCGCGTGGCCATCGGCGCCGCGGGGTGCTGGGCTGTCATGCTGGCGCTGCGCAAGCCAGTCCCGCGCGATCCTGTGCTCTGGCTGCAGCTGGCCGGGCTCGGTGTGGTCGCCTATGCCATTCCCTTTGCCCTTTTTCCCCTGGCCCAGGCGCATCTTGCCAGTGGCGTTGCGGCCATTATCAATGCCCTCACACCCATGATGACGGCGCTGATTTCCCATGTCTGGATCGGCGGCGAAAAGGCCACCGGCACCAAATTCATCGGTGTGGGCATCGGCTTTGCCGGCGCGGCCATACTTGTCTCCCCGGCCCTGTCGAGCGGCGGCACGACGCAGCTCTGGGCCGTTGCGGCCTGCCTTGGCGCGACCCTGTGCTATGCTCTGACCCTCAACATTACCCGCAGCTTCAAGCATGTCGAACCGACCGCCTTCGCAGCCATCGCGCTGACCGGCGCGGCCGTCATCGCCTTGCCGATAGCCTTCGCATTCGAAGGCGCGCCAATCATGACACGTCCCGAAACCTGGGGCGCGGCGCTGGCCATCGGGCTGCTTTCAACCGCTTTCACCTTCCAGATCATGTACCGCATCCTGCCGCGGGTAGGCGCCACCAACTTTGCCACCACCACCTTCCTCGCGCCGATCTCGGCGCTGGTCATCGGCGCCACGGTGCTGGGCGAGACGATCCTGCCGGTGCAGATCGTGGGCATGCTGGTGATTTTCTTCGGCCTGTTGTTCATCGACGGCCGTATACGCCAGATCTGGCGCCGCGCGCCTGCTTGACGCCGCCTCTCTCACCGGCCGGCTTCCAGCCTCTGATCGAGGAACCCTGCCCTCTCCATGCCGTTAGAGAGGGAGGAGACCTAGTCATGCCAGATCCGAACAGACCCGATATCGATCCGCGGACCAGTCCGGAAATCGTGCCGCAACCTCAACCTGAGCCGCCCCAGCCAGTCGAGCCATTCCCCCAGCCGCCCGAGGAAATGCCGACGCCAGACCAGCCGGTGGAGGACCCCATGCCGAACCCGCAGCCTGAAATTCCGCCTCAACCGGGCGATGAACCCCGCCCCAGGGAGGTTTGAAATGCCCGATTGCGTCCCGCCCATGCCGGTGCACCTCGCCACGGGAGACATTGATAATCCCCGCAGCACGCCGTTGCGCCGGGATCAGGAGGGCGAAAGGCCCGCCACCGGCGGGCCGCCGGAACCGGGCCTTGGGGAGACGCCAGGCTCCATTTAATGGTGGCTGTCGATCTTGCTGAGGAAGTAGGTCAACGCCGCGATCACCGCAGCGACAGCCCCACCGAGATAGAGAATTTCAATTCCCCCGTCAGACGTTACCGTGCGGCCCAGAAAATAGACCGCCAGCACCGTTACGGCCACGCCAACCAGCTTGGACTTGAGATCGTCCAGTGTCCGAATGCGCAGCCAGTTCGGCACATCCATGTTCTGGTCGAAATAGAGCTGATAGAGGCCCAGCGACATAACCTGGACGACAGTGGCCAACAGGAAGAGATCGACCAGCTCAATGGCCTGCAAAAGCGCCTCATCGTGGTCGAGCCGCCCCTTCTGCGAGAAGAAAAGCCCGTCCAGGAAATGCCAGGTCTCCAAGGCGCCATAGACCATCAGCGCCAGCGACGTCACCATGGTGGCGACCACTGGAACCACGATGACGGCGCTGAAAAGCCGGCCGATGATCCTGATGGGCCAGGGCGCGCGATGCCCGGCAAGGGCCGCGCCGATGGACTTCGCGCGGCGCTCGGGGACTTCCGAAAGTCCCGTCGCGCCGCCTGCTTCTATCGTGCTCAAACTATTCGATACCGAGCTTGGCCTTCATCAGCTCGTTGAGGGCCTGCGGATTGGCCTTGCCACCCGAAGCCTTCATGGCCTGGCCGACGAACCAGCCGATCATCGTGGGCTTGGCCTTGACCTTCTCCACCTGCTCAGGATTGGCCGCGATGATTTCGTCCACGATCTTCTCGATCGCGCCAAGGTCGGTCACCTGCTTGAGGCCGCGGCGCTCCACGATCTCGGCCGGGTCGCCCTCGGGCTCTTCGGAGATGAGGATCTGCAGCACATCCTTGCCGCCCTTGGACGAGATTGTACCGCCGGCGATGAGGTCCACGAGACCCGCAATCTGTGAAGGCTGCAGGTGCGTTTCCCACACGGCCTTGCCCTGGCTGTTGGCAAAGGCTGCCACGTCGCCATTGAGAATGTTGGCCACGGCCTTGCCGTCGCGCTTGCTGCCGCCAAAAGCCACACAGGCTTCGTAGAAGTCGGCGGTCTCACGATCGAGCGTCAGCACCATGGCGTCATAGGCGGTCACGCCATAGTCGGCAATAAACCGGGCCTGCTTCTCATCCGGGAGTTCGGGCAGGTTCCTGCCCAGTTCCTCGATGAAGGCGTCATCGAATTCGAGTGGCAGCAGATCCGGGTCGGGGAAGTAGCGATAGTCATGCGCTTCTTCCTTGGACCGCATGGAACGCGTTTCGCCCGTCTTGGGGTCGAACAGCCGCGTCTCCTGGTCGACCGTGCCGCCGTCTTCCAGAATATCGATCTGCCTGCGTGCCTCATACTCGATGGCCTGACCGGCAAAGCGGATGGAATTGACGTTCTTGATTTCGCAGCGCGTGCCGAAAGGTTCGCCCGGGCGGCGCACCGAGACGTTCACGTCGGCACGCATCGAGCCCTGCTCCATATTGCCATCGCAGGTGCCCAGGTAACGGAGGATCGTGCGGAGCTTGGAAAGGTAGGCCTTGGCCTCTTCGGCCGAACGCAGGTCGGGCTTGGAGACGATTTCCATCAGCGCCACGCCCGAGCGGTTGAGGTCAACAAAGCTCATGTTCGGGTGCTGGTCGTGGATCGACTTGCCGGCGTCCTGTTCCAGGTGCAGGCGCTCGATGCCGATCTCGATCTTTTCCCCATCGACGTCGAGCAACACCTTGCCCTCGCCCACGATCGGGTCCTTGAACTGGCTGATCTGGTAGCCCTGCGGCAGGTCNGGNTAGAANTANTTCTTGCGNTCGAACACCGAGCGCTTGTTGATCTTGGCCTTGAGCCCCAGCCCGGTGCGCACGGCCTGACGCACGCATTCCTCGTTGATGGTGGGCAGCATGCCGGGCATGGCCGCGTCCACNAAGCTNACATTGGCGTTGGGCGGATTGCCNAAGGCCGTCGAGGAGCCGGAGAACAGCTTGCTCTCGCTGGTCACCTGGGCGTGCACTTCCATGCCGATGATCACTTCCCAGTCGCCGGTNGAACCNGAAATCAGGCGCTTCTTATCGGGTGTGCGGGTATCAACGAGGGTCACTTGGCAGGTCCTGAGAGACAAGGCAAATCTGGCCTTCTGCTTAGCCGTGTTGCCCTGCCCATGCAACAGGTTCGCGCCGTGACGAAATCCCCCGGCTTTTCCAGTCACAGGCATGCAGAGGCTGTCTATTGTAGACCTCATGCTGAGCCCGAATAAGGGCCAGGCGGATGATGTGGTCTCTCGACTTCGGGGCCCGACGATCGCGCATGAGGCCTGCAACGCCACCCATCAATCCTCGTCGATCTCCCCGTCATAGGGCCGCAGGCGTTTTTCGAGGTGCACGCTGACGAAGGGGTCGTGCCCGTCGCGTCCGTCGGGCCGCAAGGCAAGGATGCGATAGCCCTGCCGCTCGTAGAAGCGAACCGCCCGCACATGATCTGCAGGGGTCTCCAGATGCACCCTGTCCGCGCCCTGCAGCTCGAGCAGCATCTCCATGCGGCCCAGCAGCAGCGCGCCGATGCGGTGCCCCTGCATTTCGGGAACGACGAAAAGGTATGGTATGTAACTGCGCCCCGGCACGCGCGAGCACCAGCCAAGGACCACGCCATCGAGGTCTGCAACAATGGTGTTGCGCCAGCCATTGGCCACCGCATGCGACAGGCGCCTGCGCTCCGCTTCGCGCAGGCCTGGCCTGTCTGTCAGAATGGGGAGGATGCCGGTTTCCCAAGCCCGGAAACCAATGTCGGCCATTCGAGGGGCATCCGTGATCTCCGCCTTGCGTACCCGAATGCCCACCATCTTGGTCTCCTATTTCGCGCGCTTGCGCGCCGCGATGATGCCCTTCTCGTAATTGACATTCCAATTGATCAGGGTCCGCCAGATAAGTTCGGCCTGATCCTCGTCGAGATCAAGGTCCAAACTGCGGCTGCGGACCTTCGTGATGACGGCCTCGATGCGGGCCGGGTCGTAGGCCTCGTGCGGATCGGTCTTGATCTCGGCCATGCGCGTCACATAGCCGTGCCGTTCCGCGAACAGGGCCAGCAGGGCCTGATCGATCCGGTCGATCTCGGCGCGGACATCTTCCTTGGTCTGGCATTCGGCTGGCAGTTTGACGGCGGTCACGGATCAATCCTTCGCATGAAATGGTGCTGCTGGTTTGCACCGGTCGCCAACCGATTTCAACCCGCACAAAGGACCCACTCGACCTCAGCCGCGCGAACCATTATAGCGCCGGGCATGTCCAGTCTGTTTGAGATTGTCTGAGTCCCCGTCCAGTCGCGACGGGGTGGAGTGAACCGACCGACTGCCGGGCGCGATGCCGGCGGGCGGTCCACTTTGCTCGTCCCTGCCAGAGGCAGGGCATCAGACCAAACCAGACCTGTCATGAACATTTCTCGAATCGAACGGCGCGTGCTGAACGCGCTGGCCTTGGGCGGCCGCATCATCGCCGAGCGCGATGAGGCGCAACGGATCATCGAAGTCGACTGCATTACACGCGAAGGCTGGATCCTCAGCGATTGCACGCTCGACATCTTCAAGCGCCTCAAGGCCAAGCGCCTCATCGCGTCAGCCGCTGGCGGCCCGTATCAGATCAGCCGCGCCGGCCTAGAGGCGTTGCGGGGCTAGTGCCTCGCTCTCGCACACGGACGGCCGGAATGGAAAAGGGCCGCAGGATCATGCCTGCGGCCCCTGTGGTTCACATGAACACCGGTCAGTGCCGGGTCACCTCGCTCAGCGCGGCTGCAATATGTTCCCATTCCTGGGAAACGCTGGCCGTGGCCCGGCGCTTGCCGGCGCGGCGATACCAGTAGTCGGCATTGCCCATGTCGGCCTCGATCCAGTGCATCAGGGCATGGACCCAGTCGAAGGCCTGCACGCCTTCCATGGCCTGGACGATATTGTGCGCCTTCTCCCATTCCGGGCCGACACGCAATTCCCCCTTCTTGAGCCACCAGAGCGCCTGCAGCGGCTTGCTCATGTCCTTGGGCGGCTCGGACCAGTCGAGCGAAGTAAAGATGTCAACGGCCATTGGCAGAGTTCCTGTTGGCCCGGACGCGGCAGCTGGGCGCGTCTCCACCAGTTTCAACTTGTGCATGAGGCGCAAATAGGCCGGATCGGCGGCACAATCAAGCGCCACCGATAGCGTAACAGGTTGCGACCTACCACCACTGCTTGGGGGCGAAGTCCCCGCCGGCACTCTTTTCGATGACGCGCGCGGCAGCGAACAGTGTCTCTTCGTCGAAGGGCTTGCCAATCAACTGCAGCCCCAGCGGCAGCCCCTGCCCGTCCTTGCCGGCCGGCACGGCAATGCCCGGAAGGCCGGCCATGTTGACGGTAACGGTGAAGACGTCGTTGAGGTACATGGCGACCGGGTCGCTGGCCAGGGCCTCGTCACCAATGCCGAAGGCGGCCGAGGGCGTTGCCGGGGTAAGAATGGCGTCGACGCCGCCATTGAACGCGTCCTCGAAATCCTTCTTGATCAGCGTGCGCACCTTCTGCGCCTTGACGTAGTAGGCGTCGAAATAGCCGGCCGAGAGCACATAGGTGCCGATCATGATGCGGCGCTTCACCTCGCGGCCGAAGCCGGCGGCGCGGGTCAGCTCGTACATGTCGGTAATGTCCTTGCCGGTGACGCGCAGGCCATATTTCACGCCGTCATAGCGGGCGAGATTGGACGAGGCTTCGGCAGGCGCCACGATGTAATAGGCCGGCAGGGCATATTTGGTGTGCGGCAGCGAGATATCCTTGACGGTCGCACCCTCGGCCTTCAGCCACTCGAGGCCCTCTGCCCAGAGCTTCTCGATTTCGGCCGGCATGCCATCCATGCGGTATTCCCTGGGCACGCCGATGGTCAGGCCCGTCACACCGCGCTCGACGGCGGCGGCGAAATCAGGAACCGGCAGGTCCACGCTGGTGGAATCCTTGGGATCGAAGCCCGCCATCGAGGTCATGAGGATCGCCGCATCCTCCACCGTGCGGGCAATCGGCCCTGCCTGGTCGAGGGAGGACGCAAAGGCAACAGTGCCCCAGCGTGAGCAGCGGCCATAGGTGGGCTTGATGCCCACAGTACCCGTAAAGGCGGCCGGCTGGCGGATCGAGCCACCCGTATCGGTTGCCGTCGCGCCCGCGCACAGCCATGCAGCTACGGCAGCGGCCGAACCACCGGAGGAACCGCCGGGCACCAGATTGGCATTGCTGCCCTCGGCCCTGAACGGGCTGATGACCGGACCGTAATAGGACGTCTCGTTGGATGAGCCCATGGCGAACTCATCCATGTTGAGCTTGCCCAGCATGACCGCGCCGTCGCGCCAGAGATTGGCCGTCACGGTCGACTCGTATTCGGGCTTGAAGCCGTCGAGAATGTGGCTGGCCGCCTGGGTATGCACGCCCTTGGTGGCAAAGAGGTCCTTGATGCCGAGGGGAATGCCTTCCAGCGGACCGGCCTCGCCCTTGGCCAGCCGGTCATCGCTCGCCCTTGCCATGTCGCGGGCCTGTTCGGGCGTGGTGGCGACATAGGCATTCAACTTGGGGTTGGCCGCCTCGATGGCGCCGATATAGGCATCGGTCAGCTCGAGCGCGGTGAAGCGCTTCTCCTTGAGGCCCTTGCGGGCATCGGCGAGGCTCAGCTTGGTCAGGTCAGTCAACGGGAAACTCGCTTAGATTGTCGCAGCGCGCATAAGGGGCGCGCCAGCGGGAATGGGTTCCACTGCTGCGCCCGGAATGGCATCGGCAGCGGGTTCGGTCAAGCTCAGCATGCTCTCGACGGCCGGAACCACGAGGATTGCACACGCGCCAAGGGCAGCCGGCTGCACGTTCATGCGGCCACCACCTTGTCCAGTGACAGTTCGAAAAACGCCGACCACTGGCTGTCCGGATAGTCCAGAAACGGCCCGCGGGGCACAAAACCGAAGCGGGTATAGAGCCGGTGGGCTGCGGCCATGCCCTCGCCCGTACCGGTTTCGAGCATCACCACCGGCAGGCCACGCTCGCGCGCCAGGTCCACGATCCGCTCCAGCAACTGCCGGCCAACGCGCTGCCCGCGCACTTCGGGAAGCGTATACATGCGCTTGACCTCGCCCAGCTGGGGGCCGTGCACCTTGAGCGCGCCCATGCCAACGGCCCGGCCCGTCTCATCACGCGCCACAAACAGGGTGGTATCGCTATCGGCCATCTGCTCAACGGTCATCTTGAACTGGAATTCCGCCGGAGACAGCGGCTGCAGATGGTCGTTGAGACGCGCGACCAGCCCGCGCACGTCGTCCTGCAAAGGGGTCTCGATGGCAATCGAGATGGTCATTTATTCGACCACCTTCGGCACCATGAAGAAATTGTCCTCGGTCAGCGGAGCATTCCTGACGATTTTCTCGGCATAATTGCCGTCGGTGACCACGTCATCCCGGCGGCGAAGCTGCATCGGCGTCACCGAGGTCATGGCTTCCACACCCTCGACATCCACCTCGTTGAGCTGCTCGACAAAGCCCAGAATCGCATTGAGCTCGTTCTGGTAGCCGGCGACTTCCTCCTCTTCGATGCGAATGCGCGCAAGGCGCCCGATACGCTTTACGGTGGCGGCGTCGACAGACATGCGAGAAACTCCGGAAATAAGGCCTGTTGCGGCGTTATTAGCAACGCACAGGCCAAAAAGACAATGAAAATGCCTCGTGCGGCGGATCAGGCTTCCACAGCCAATCCCGGCTCGAGCGCAACAACTCCGGTTCCGTCCAGCCGATCGCGGATCGCTCCGATGGCAGCATCCACCTCCCGCTCCTCCGCGGCCAGCGCCAGAAGGCGCGGTGCGCCCCCGGCCAGCAGCGCCTGCGCGCGCTCCGCAAGGTCCGAACCGACCATGAGCACCACCGTCCGCTCGATCCAGCGCCCCAGCGCAGGCACGGGTCCGCCCGCGACCAGCAGCGGCATGTCCTCATCCGGATCGATCAGCACCGACCTTTGTCCGGGCGACCACATGTCGACAGGCCGGGTCTGTTCGCCCGCCTCCAGCAGGCGCTGGGCGGGCCGGGGTTTCCAGGTCGACCCGTCAACCTTCGGTTGCGGATCGTCCAGAGCCAGCACGATATCGGCACCGCTGCGCAGTTCGCCCTGATCCACCCCCGCATTGGCTTGCCCGGCATCGATCACCACAACCTGACCACCAAGATGAATGCGCAAGGCCGACTGGCCAAACCAGGTGATTTTCATACGCGCCTTTTCCGTCGCATAATTCTGCGCCGTACCCTATAGGACTGCCATGACCTGTCCAGTGATCCGCTCGTGACCGACGAACCCAACATCGATCCCCTCGCCGCCATTCCCCCCACCGGGAAAATCATGGGGCTTGACCTCGGCACCAAGACCATTGGCATCGCCATATCCGACGGCATGCGCTATTCGGCCACGCCGCTCGAGACCATCAAGCGTACGAAATTCACCCAGGATGCCGAGCGGATCATCCAGTTGATCTCCGAAAACCAGGTCGTCGCGCTGCTGCTCGGCCTGCCGCTCAACATGGATGGCACAGAGGGGCCGCGCGTGCAGTCCACCCGTGCCTTTGCCCGCAACCTGGCCCCCAAGGTCAACCTGCCCATCGCCTTTTGGGACGAGCGGCTTTCCACCTCGGCCGTCACCCGCATGATGATCGAGGCCGACATGCGCCGCGACCGCCGCGCCGAAGTGGTCGACAAGCTGGCCGCCAGTTACATCCTGCAAGGGGTACTTGACCGACTTCGGTCCGCCAGAGCCTCGAGCGAGGATAATTAAGCGAAACGGCAAGGGTGGGCTTGCTCCACCCTGCCCCCTCGGATAGACCGCAGCAAATCGCAAGGGATGCGACATGCCGCAGCAAAACTCCGCCCCCTCCTCGGGCGACTTTCCCCCGTTTCAGCAGCGCCACCTGATTTCCATCGCTGATCTCAAGCAGCACGAAATCATCGACCTTCTCGATCGCGCCGAAGGGATGATCGAAATCTGCCGGCAGGAGCGCAAATCGCTCCCGACGCTCGCGGGCAAGACCCAGATCAACCTCTTCTTCGAACCGTCGACGCGCACCCAGTCGTCCTTCGAGATTGCCGGCAAGCGCCTCGGAGCGCTGGTGGTCAACATGTCGGTCAAGACCAGCTCGGTCACCAAGGGCGAAACCCTGGTCGATACCGCCGCCACGCTCAACGCCATGCGCCCCGATGTGCTGGTGGTTCGCCATTCCGCTGCCGGAGCGGTCGAGCTGCTCAGCCAGAAAGTCGGCTGCTCGGTGATCAATGCAGGCGACGGCGCGCACGAGCATCCCACCCAGGCGCTGCTGGACGCGCTGACCATCCGTAACCACAAGGGTACGCTTGCCGGCCTGACCGTCGCCATCTGCGGCGATATCGCCAATTCCCGGGTCGCCCGCTCGAACCTGCTGCTGCTGGGTGCACTGAATGTCCGCACCCGTGTTATCGCCCCGCGCACGCTGCTGCCCGCCGGCATCGAGCATCTGGCCACCGAAGTCTTCACCGACATGGAAGAAGGTTTGAAGGGCGCTGACGTGGTGATGATGCTGCGCCTCCAGCACGAGCGCGCCAATGGCAAGATGATCCCCTCAGTGCGCGAATATTACCGCTTCTACGGGCTCGATGAGCACAAGCTCTCCTTTGCCAAGCCCGATGCCATCGTCATGCATCCTGGACCCATGAACCGCGGCGTCGAGATCGACCCGGCGATTGCCGATGGTGAACGCTCGGTGATTACCGATCAGGTGGAAATGGGCGTGGCCGTGCGCATGGCGGTGCTCGATGCCCTGCTGCAGGCAAGGAACACGCCATGACCCGTCCCCTCATCATCGATAATGCCCGCATCGTCGACCCCGCCTCGGGCACCGACCAGCCCGGCGCCGTGCTGATTGAAGAGGGCAGGATCAGCGATCTGGCCATTGGCGGCCCGGCGGGTGTTCCCGACAATGCCGAAGTCATCAATGCCGGTGGTCAGGTGCTGGCGCCGGGCCTCATCGACATGCGCGTCTTTGTCGGTGAGCCGGGCAAGGAATATCGCGAAACGCTGGCCTCGGCTGGTGCCGCAGCGGTGGCCGGTGGCGTGACCAGTTTCGTCATGATGCCCGACACGACCCCTGCGGTCGATGACGGCGCGCTGGTCGACTTCCTCATCCGCAGGGCCGAGGCCCAGTCCCCTGCCCGAATCCTGCCGTCCGCGGCCATCACCAAGGGACTAGCGGGCAAGGAAATCACCGAGTTCGGCCTCCTCAAGGAAGCCGGCGCGGTCTGTCTTACCGATGGCGCCCAGTCGATCCAGTCCAACGCGCTGCTGCGCAGCGCCATGGCCTATGCCGCAAATTTCTGCCTGCCCTTTGTCCATCACGTGGCCGATGCCGAACTCGTCGGCGATGGCGTGATGAATAGCGGCCTGTTCTCGACGGTATTGGGTTTGAAGGGCATTCCGCGCGAGGCCGAAACCATTCCGCTCGCGCGTGACCTGCAACTGGCTGCGCTCACGAAGGTCCGTTACCACGCGGCGCAGATTTCGACCGCCGTCTCCGCCGAGCTGGTGCGGGCGGCGAAGGGCCGGAATGCTTCCGTCTCTGCTGGCATCTCGATCAACAATCTCTGCCTCAACGAAAACGACATCGGCCGCTACCGCACCTACTTCAAGCTCGCGCCGCCGCTGCGCACCGAGGATGACCGGCAGGCCATGATCGAGGCCCTCAAGGCCGGTATCATCGACACCATCCATTCCGATCACGATCCGCAGGATTCTGAGGTCAAGCGCCAGCCCTTTGCTGAAGCGTCCAACGGTGCCATCGGCCTTGAAACCCTGCTCGCTGCTGCCCTGCGCCTTGTGCATTCGGGCGACGTGGACCTCATGACCATTCTGCGCGCCATGACGATCCGGCCCGCCGAAATCCTCGGCCTCGAGACTGGCCGTATTGCGCGCGGCGCCCCGGCTGACCTCATTCTCATCGACCTCGACTATCCCTGGCAGGTCACGGAAAAGACCTTCCGTTCGCGCTCGCGCAATACCAGCTTCGAGGGCGCCCGCATGCAGGGCAAGGTGACCCGCACTCTGGTCGGCGGCCGCACGGTGTTTCTCGACGAGGCCTGACCGACACGCAGGCTGTCGCTCCGCCCTCGGCTCAGCCCGAAGGCGGAATCGCGTTTGATGAAAAGCCAGATTCAAGGCGTCGTCACAGCTGGACGACGATGCCGCGCACTCGAACCTCAAGCCACTTGCCGCTACGCTGGCGCTTCCAGCGTGAGGCGATTCCATGACCATCCCTTTTTTCGACGGCCACAACGACACCCTGCTCCGCTTGCTCGAAAAGCCGCGCGACCAGCGCATTCCCGCTTTCGTGGACGGCACGTCTGATGGCCATATCGACCTGCCCCGCGCCCGCGCCGCCGGTATGGCGGGCGGATTTTTCGCCATGTTCCCGCCGCCTGTAAAGACTGACCTGGCTGGAGTAGCCGCCACGCCGGGAAGTGACGAAGGGCAATTGCCGCCCGATCTCGACATTGCCGAGGCCTTGCGCTCCACCAATGGCATGGCCGCATTGCTGCTGGGTCTTGAGCGCGAGAACGCCCTCGCCATTTGCCGCTCCGCCTCCGATATCCGCACGGCCATGGCAGCTGGAAAACTTGCAGCGATCTTCCACATCGAAGGCGCCGAGGCCATCGATACCGATTTCAATTCATTTGAAGTTCTCTATGCGGCCGGTCTCAGGTCCATCGGCATCACCTGGAGCCGCGCCAATGCTTTTGGAACCGGCGTGCCATTCCGCTTCCCGTCCGATCCCGATATCGGTCCAGGTCTTAGCGATGCCGGCAAGGAACTGGTGCGGATCTGCGATGCGCGTGGCGTGATGATCGATCTCAGCCACCTCAATGCGGCCGGGTTCCGCGATGTTGCGGCAATCTCCAGCAAACCGCTGGTGGCCACCCATTCGAATGTCCATGCCATCTGCGCCAGCACCCGCAATCTGGTGGATTGGCAGCTGGCCGCCATCCGCGAAAGCAAGGGCGTCGTCGGCCTCAACTATGCCACCGGTTTTCTCCGGCCCGACGGCCGCTTCGAGGCCGACACATCGATTGACCTCATGGTTCGTCACATTGATGCGTTGATCGAAGCGGTCGGCGAAGATGGCGTGGCCCTGGGCTCTGACTTTGACGGCGCCATGATCCCCGCCGCCATTGGCGACGTCACCGGCGTGCCCAGGCTGCTGCAAGCCATGCTCGATCACGGCTACGGCGAAACGCTTGTTCGCAAGATCGCGCTGGACAACTGGCTGAGCCTTGTCGAGCGAACCATCGGGTAGCTGTTGCGGGGGCTCGTCGGGCCCGCCCGTACCAGTTGCCTGTCCAGTCCAACGTCATTGCCCGGCTTGACCGGGCAATCCATGGACCACCGGATCAAGCCCGGTGGTGACGAAGCAGAGCGTGAGCCTGCCCGCAGGCTCAGAACGGCACGTCTTCGGAATCGACCGGCTTCTTGACCGCAGCCTTCTTTGCCGGAGCCTTCCTGGCAGCAGGCTTCTTTTCACCAGCAGCGGCCTTCTTCGTCGCCGGCTTCTTGGCGGCAGCCTTTTTGGTCGTGGCCTTCTTCTTGCCGCCACCGGCTTCGATCTTGGCCGCAATCAGGGCGACGGCCTGTTCGAGCGTCACATCTTCGGGCTTGGTGTCCTTGGGGATGTTCGCATAAACCTTGCCCTGGTTGGCATAGGGACCAAAACGCCCGACCGCGATCTTGATCGGGCCGCCCTCGTGCTCAAAGGTCTTGATGGCTGAGGCACTGGCGCGCTGGAAGCCGCCGGCTGCCTTCTGCGCGATAAGGTCCACCGCGCGGTTGAGGCCAACGNTNAACACCTCTTCCACATCCGGCAGATTGGCATATTTGCCGTCGTGCAGCACGAATGGACCATAACGGCCGATACCCGCCGTGATGGGCAGCCCGGTTTCGGGATGCAGGCCGACCTCGCGCGGCAGCGACAGCAGTTGCAGCGCCTTTTCAAGCGTCAGCGAAGCTGCATCCCAACCCTTTGGCAGCGAGGATCTCTTGGGCTCCTTGCCGTCGCCCAGTTGTACATAGGGCCCGAACCGTCCGGATTTGAGGTAAACGTCTTCACCCGTCTCCGGATCGGNGCCCAATACGCCATCGCCTGCGGTGGCTTCCGACGACTGGCCGGTGGCCGCATCGGACAGCTGCATCGTGTGCTTGCATTCGGGATAGTTCGAGCAGCCGATAAAGGCGCCGAACTTGCCCAGTTTCAGCGACAGCGTGCCTGTGCCGCAGGTCGGGCAGCGGCGCGGATCCGAACCATCCTCCCGCGCCGGGAAGATGTGGTCGGAAAGCATGTCATTGAGCGCGTCGAGGACTTCGGATACGCGCAGATCCTTGATTTCCTCGGTCGCGACGGTGAAGTCCTTCCAGAAATCACGCAGCAGCACCTTGTAGTCGAGCTCGCCGGCCGAAACCTGGTCGAGCTGTTCTTCCAGATGCGCCGTGAACCCGTATTCCACATAGCGCGCGAAGAAGCTTTCGAGGAACGAGGTCACAATGCGGCCGCGATCCTCCGGATGCAGCGCCTTGCCCTCGAGCTTGACGTAGTTGCGGTCCTTGAGCGTGGCCAGCGTAGCCGCATAGGTAGAAGGCCGGCCAATGCCGAGCTCTTCCATCTTCTTGATCAGGCTCGCCTCGGTATAGCGGGCCGGCGGCTGGGTGAAATGCTGCTCGATCTCGACCTTTTTCAGCTCCGGCTTGTCCCCCACCTTGAGCGGGGGCAGTTCGCGGCCCTCATCATCGTCCTCGTCGCTATCACTCTTGGCCTCGACACCATAGAGCGTGAGGAAGCCCGGGAAGGTGACGACCGAGCCGGTAGCCCGCAGCATCACGGCCCGGCCCGGCACGTTCACGGCTATGTCGACGCTCGTGCGGTCGATCTCGGCCGAAGCCATCTGGCTGGCCAGCGTGCGCTTCCAGATCAGCCCATAGAGCTTGGCCTGGTCGGCATCGAGGTTGAGCTGCTCGGGCCGCTTGAACATGTCGGTGGGGCGAATGGCCTCGTGCGCTTCCTGCGCATTCTTGGCCTTGGTCTGGTAGATGCGGGCCTTTTCGGGCAGGTATTCCTCGCCGAAATATTTCCCGATCACCGAGCGCGCCATGGCAATGCCCTCGGGGGCCATCTGCACGGCATCGGTACGCATATAGGTGATCAGCCCGTCCTCGTAGAGGCGCTGGGCAATCTGCATGGTGCGGCTGGGCGACAGACCAAGCCGCGAGCTTGCATCCTGCTGCAGGCTCGATGTGGTGAACGGCGCATAGGGATTGCGCTTGGTCGGTTTCTTCTCGACGTTGGCGACGTTGAACTGGCCGGCCTCGATCAGCTTTTTGAGCGCGGCGGCGGCGTCGCCGGTCTTGATATCGAGCTTGTCGGTCTTCTTGCCGTCGACCGAGAACAGGCGCGCGATAAAGCTCTTGCCGTTCTGGGCCAGCTGCGCCTCAACCGACCAGTATTCATCCGGGCGGAACTTTTCGATCTCGCGTTCCCGGTCCGACACCAGGCGCAGCGCCACTGACTGTACGCGGCCCGCCGAACGCGAACCGGGCAACTTGCGCCACAGAATTGGCGAGAGCGTGAACCCGACCAGATAGTCGAGCGCCCGGCGCGCGAGATAAGCATCGACAAGCGGCATGTCGATATCGCGTGGCTTGGCCATGGCAGCCGTTACGGCATCCTTGGTGATGGCGTTGAACACCACCCGCTGCACCGGAAAGTCCTTCTTGATCGCCTTCTTGGCGCGCAGCACATCCAGGATGTGCCAGGAAATGGCCTCGCCCTCGCGGTCGGGGTCGGTCGCCAGGATCAGTCCATCGGCGCCTTTGAGCGCGGCAGCTATGTCGGCGACACGCTTTTTTGCAGCGCTATCAACTTCCCAGGACATGGCAAAATCGTCCTCGGGGCGCACCGAACCATCCTTGGCCGGCAGGTCACGGATATGGCCGAAGCTGGCCAGGACCTCATAGTCCTTGCCCAGATATTTGTTGATTGTCTTGGCTTTGGCCGGACTTTCAACGACGACGACCTTCATCAGGGGATCCGTTCCGCAACAGTACTCAAAGAGCGCGCAACATGGTGAAGCCGCCAGCCGGTGTCAACGGGCAGACAGTCCGGCATGCCTGTGTACCTCTGCTCCACACAAATTCCTTCGGCTCTGGTCATTGCCCCGATCATTCGGGCAATTCATGCTAAAGCGGACTCAATCGCCCACGCACATGCCGGTCCAAGGATGCGGCAAACAGAGAATGATGACTGATCCCGCCGCCAGCCTGCTTCCCGATTTCGACCTCACCACGCGCAACACACTGGCGCTGCGCGCCCGCTCGCGCTTTGGCATCGAGATCGAAACAGCCGAAATGCTGCGCCTGTTGCTGGCTCATGCCGCGGAGAAGGCCCTGCCCGTCCGTATCCTGGGCGGTGGCAGCAATGTGGTTCTGGCCGAGACCTTCGAGGGCATAACCGCGCTGATCGCGCTCAAGGGCCGCCACATCGTTGAAGAGACCCCTGACCACGTCATCATCGAGGCTGCAGCCGGGGAATCCTGGCACGATCTGGTCGTCTGGAGCGTGGATCAGGGCCTTGGCGGCCTCGAAAACCTTGCGCTCATCCCCGGAACCGCCGGCGCTGCACCGGTGCAGAATATCGGTGCCTATGGCGCCGAGCTGGCGGATTTCCTGTACGCGTTGCGCGCCTACGACCGCCAGAGCGGCGACATTGTCAGCTTCGATCGGGCCGACTGCGCCTTTGCCTATCGCGACAGTCGCTTCAAGCAGCAGCCGGATCGCTATGTCGTGCTTTCCGTAAGCCTGGCGTTACCCAAACACTGGTCGGCAAATCTTCGCTTTGCCGGCCTCAGCGAACTTGCCGAGATGGCGGACCTCTCCCCGCGCATGGTCATGGACCGCGTTATCGAGCTGCGCACCAGCAAGCTGCCGGATTGGCGGGTGAACCCCAATGCCGGCTCGTTTTTCCAAAACCCCATCCTGCAGGTGGAGAACGCCGGGCCCGTCCTCGCCGAATTCCCCGATGCCCCCAACTATCCGCAGCCCGATGGCCGAACGAAACTGTCGGCGGGTTGGCTCATCGAGAAAAGCGGCCTCAAGGGTTTCCGCATGGGTCCGGTGGGCATTTCCGAGCGCCATGCGCTGGTCATCGTCAATCACGGCGGCGCCACCCAGTCCGACGTCGCCACCCTGGCCAGTCACGTGAAGGCGACCGTGAAGGCCCGCTTTGGCGTGCAGTTGCACGAGGAGCCGATTTTCTGCTGACGCCAGGGGGGGTTAGGCGTATCTGAGTGCAACCATCTGCCCGCTGGACCATTCCAGGCGGCCCCCGAGATCGAGTTCGAGCAAAAGGACCTGCATCACATGCGGGGCTATGCCGGTCTGGGCGATCAGCTCATCCACTTCCACTGGCGTTGAACTGAGTGCTTCGACCACCCTGGCGCGATCGTCCGGGGCAGGCTCGGCATCTGCGGCAAGAGCGCCCTCAGGCCGCCATTCCGGATCAAACAGCGCATTGCGGGCGGGGTCGGCGCTTCCCACTACCTCGATGATGTCCTGGGCACATGTCACCAGCCGCGCGCCTTGCTGGATAAGGTGGTTGCCGCCTTCGGCGCGCGGGTCGAGCGGCGACCCGGGGACTGCGAACACATCGCGGTTCTGTTCCAGCGCCAGCCGCGCGGTAATCAGCGAACCACTGCGCTTGGCCGCTTCCACCACGACGATGCCCAGCGACACACCCGCAACCAGCCGGTTACGTCTCGGAAAGTCCCGGGATCGCGGCTCCCAGCCAAGCGGCATTTCCGTCAGCAGCGCACCGCCATTGTCCAGGATATCGTGCGCCAGCGGGATGTTTTCGTCCGGATAGATGCGGTCGAGGCCGCCCGCGAGCACGGCGGCGGTACCGGTTTTGAGGCTCGCCCTGTGCGCCGCAGCATCAATGCCGCGCGCCAGACCCGACACCACGTTATAGCCGCGCTCGCCCAGTCCAGCCGCTCCCCGCCGGCAATGGTCAGCAATGGAGGAGCACCTGCAATATGGCCAAGATGCGCGGGATAACCCGGCTCACCCTGTGCCACCAGCCGCGCGCCATAGCTGGTGAGGCCCGCAATCTCGTCCTCGGCCCGGGCCGCGCTGATGGGCATCACGGGCCGGCCGGCACGGCGGCTGATTTTCGGCAGTGCGTCGAGCGCCGCTTCCGCCGAGCCAAACCGGTTGAGCAATTGCCGAAAAGTTACCTGTCCGATGGACTCGGTGCGGATCAGCCTGAGCCAGGCAATGCGTTGGGCCGATGTGAGCATGCTGTTCACCCGGCCCCCGTCCATCACCCGGCCTTCTTGTTGCCGCCGATGGTGGGCTCGGTACCCTTGAGCAGCCGCCCGATATTTTCGCGATGCTGGAAGAACAACAGCAACGACAGGCCCGCAACCACAAGGGCAAGGCGCTCCCCATTGAACACATAGGCAAAGATCGGCGCGGTAGCAGCGGCCGTCAGCGCTGCGAGCGAGGAGATCTTGCGCGTAAAGGCAATGAGCAGCCAGACGGCGCAGAAAATGAGCCCGACGGGCCAGCTCAGCGCCAGGGTGGAGCCGATCATGACGGCGACGCCCTTGCCGCCCTTGAAGTTGAGCCAGACCGGGAAACAGTGACCCCAAAAGGCACCGATCGCCGCCAGCCGCGCCGCGTCTTCACCCCAGAAGTAGCGCGCCAGAAGGATCGGCACGACCGCCTTGAGCGCATCAAGCACCAGCGTCGCTGCGGCAATCTTCTTGTTGCCGGTACGCAGCACATTGGTGGCGCCGATATTGCCCGAGCCGATGGAGCGGATGTCGCCCAACCCGGCTGCACCGGTCAGGATCAGGCCGAAGGGAATGGAGCCGCAGAGATATCCCAGCACCGCGGCCAGGACGAGCGGCAGAATTTCGGTGGGCATGAACCAGACCCCTCCAAGTGTCGTTGCGCCAAGGGATAGCCTCTCCGTCGGTCCGGTCACAAGGGGGCGCGCAGATTTCCGCACCGCTCACAGGGCCCGGCCGTTTGGCAAAGCGGGCCCGATCCCCTACATAGGGAACAACTCTCCAGAACATCTTTCATGGCAAAAGCTCCAAAAACCAAGAACACATCCGGCCCCAAGCGCCCCCGTTTGCCTGTGGCCGACCGCCTGCCGACGCGCGAGCAGTTGCTCGAGGCGCTGGCCGAGCAGGGCGACATCAAGGGCAAGCGCGACCTCGCCAAGGTCTTCGGCATCCGTGGCGATCTGCGCCGTCCCTTCAAGGCCATGCTGGCCGAACTCGAGGGTGAAGGCGTCATCACCCGCACCCGCAAGGCACTGCGCCGTACGGCCGCCCTGCCCCATGTCACCGTGCTCGACATTCCGTCCGATGCCGATCCGGACAACCTTCACGCCTTCCCCGCGCAATGGAATCCGGAGGAAGGCGAGATGCCGCGCGTGCGCGTGCTCGTCGATTCCCGGTCCCGCGTGGTCCCGGCGCCCGGCGACCGCATTCTGGCGCGCATCGATGCGGGCGAGGACGCCATTCCCGACTACACCGCCCGGCCCATGAAGGTGCTAGACAAGCCCCGGCGCGCCCATATCGGCATTGTTCGCAGGGATAATGAGGGCGCGAGGCTGATCCCGGTCGATCGCAAGCAGAAGGAAATGCGCATCGACCTGGCTGATCTTGGCGATGCCCGCGACGGAGACCTCGTCGAAGTCGAAGTGAAATTCTCCGGCCGACTGATGATTCCGCGTGCCCGTGTCACCAAGGTGGTCGGCAATCCCAATTCCGAGGGCGCGATCTCGCTGATCGCCATCCACAATCTCGAAATTCCGCACGTCTTCCCGCAAAGCGTCATTCGCGAGGCCGAGGAGGCCAGGGAAGCGACTCTCAAGGGGCGCGAGGACTGGCGCGACCTGCCGCTCATCACCATCGACCCGGCCGATGCCAAGGATCACGACGACGCCGTGCACGCCGCCCACGATGAGGACCCGGCCAATCCCGGCGGCTTCGTCGTCACGGTCGCCATTGCCGACGTCGCAGCCTATGTCCGTCCCGGCTCGGCGCTGGACCGCGAAGCCTATACGCGCGGCAACTCGGTCTATTTCCCCGACCGCGTCGTACCCATGTTGCCCGAGCGCATTTCCAACGACCTCTGTTCGCTCAAGGAAGGGGTGCCCCGCGCGGCGCTGGCCGTGCGCATGGTGCTTGGCTCCGACGGCCGCAAGAAGAGCCACAGCTTCCACCGCATTCTCATGCGCTCGGCCGCCAGGCTCAGCTACCAGCAGGCGCAGGCCGCGATCGACGGAAAACCTGACGACCAGACCGGCCCCCTGCTCGAGCCGATCCTCAAGCCTCTCTGGGCGGCCTATGGCGCCATGGCCAAGGCCCGCGACCAGCGTGGCCCCCTCGACCTGGACCTGCCCGAGCGCAAGATCCTGCTCGATGAAAAGGGCATGGTGCGCGACATTCACATCCCCGAACGGCTTGAAGCCCATCGGCTGATCGAGGAAATGATGATCGCCGCCAACGTCGCGGCAGCCGAGACGCTCGAACAGAAGCGCAGCGAACTGCTCTACCGCGTGCACGACGAGCCTTCGTCCGAAAAGCTGCAGGCCCTGCGCGAATTTCTCGGCAGCCTCGATATTGCGGTGAAAAAGTCAGACAGCGTCCGCGCTTCGGACTTCAATGGCATTCTCGGCCAAGCCCGCAAGGCCGGCAATATCGAGCAGGTCAGCGAAATGGTGCTTCGGTCGCAGGCCCAGGCCGAATACGCTGCCGAAAATTACGGTCACTTCGGCCTCAACCTGGACCGCTACGCCCACTTCACTTCGCCTATCCGCCGCTATGCCGACCTTATCGTGCATCGTGCACTGGTGCGCGCGCTCGGACTTGGGAACGATGGCCTTACCGACCAGGAGGCGGCAAAGCTGCCCGGAATTGCCCAGCACATCTCTGCCACCGAGCGCCGGGCCATGCTGGCCGAACGCGAAACCTCGGACCGGCTGCTGGCGCAGTTCCTGGCCGAACGCGTTGGCGCGCGCTTCATGGGCCGCATTTCGGGAATCACCAGGTCGGGCCTCTTCATCCGTTTGCTCGAAACTGGGGCCGACGGGTTCATCCCGGCCTCTACCCTGGGTCAGGACTACTATCGTTTCGTCGAGGAACGGCAGGCCATGATTGGTGAACGCACCGGTGAAACCTTCACCCTGGGTGATCGCGTTGAGGTCCGGCTGCTCGAGGCCGCACCCGTGGCCGGATCCTTGCTGTTTGAGCTGCTATCCGAGGGTAAGCGCGGCAATCCGCCATCTGGCAAACGCCTGCGCAAGGGACCATCTAGAAGCTACGGACCCCGGCCATCCAAGCGCGCGGGCCGGAGGAAGAGGTAACTGATGAACGATCAGACCCGTATTCTGGACGAACGCAGCCTGCCACAGGCCATGTGGCGCGGCGCCCTGTGCCGCTGTCCGCATTGCGGGCAGGGCAAGATGTTCCGCGCCTATCTCAAGACCGTGGAACAGTGCGAAGTCTGCGGCGAGGAACTCAGCCACCACCGGGCCGACGACTTCCCGCCTTACATCGCCATCACCATTGTGGGGCACATCATCATCTTTCTGATGCTGCACCTGGACATGACCTACCATGTCCAGCCGATCACCTACGTGGTCACCATGGTGCCCCTGGCCATCGTGCTGCCGCTCGCCATGCTGCCCTCCATCAAGGGCGCCATCGTCGGCCTGCAATGGGCAAACCGCATGTACGGGTTCGGCGTCGGCCAGAAGGACTGAGGTTCTTCGCACGCACCAAGACACCCTCGGGCCCTGACCCCAGGGCCTGCTCACCCGAACCGGCGGCCCGCCATGGCCTTCACGGCCTCGCGCGGGCGAAACCGCAGGGCTGACCATTCTTCGTCCACCGCCACCTGCCGCACGGGCCGCCAACCCGCCGCATCGCGCGCGTCCCAGCCCCGATCGCGATTGAGTCCGGCTTGCCGCGAATGCGGGCCCTTCCTGTAGGCGACCCACAGCAGCCCGTCCGGCGGCATCTCCTTGAGGACGCGCGGCACCAGAAGCGGCACCTCGGCAGGCGTATCGAAAAAGGCCAGGACGCCATCATAGGCGTCAGATTCGCGCACCAGTTCCACCTCGGCCCCGGCCGACAACTCCTCTGCAAGCTCGTGTGGAACATTGATCAGCCAGAGCCTGGCCCCGGCCTGCACCTGCAGCTTTTTCAGCAGTTCCGTCGGCGTGCTCACTATGGACCTCCTGCAGCCAAGCAATCACTTGACAACGGCGGCTAAATCCGTAGGTTGCGCGCAAATTCCGGCGCTGCCCCGCTTGCAGCGCCTTTCCGTTTGTGAAGGACCGAAGACATGGCCAAGGCCGCCACCATCAAGATCAAGCTCGTCTCGACGGCCGACACCGGCTTTTTCTATGTCACCAAGAAGAATGCCCGCACCCAGACCGAGAAGCTGGCATTCCGCAAGTACGACCCGGTCGTGCGCAAGCACGTCGAGTTCAAGGAAGCCAAGATCAAGTAATCTGGCTTACCAGACCGAATGAACAAAACCCCGCAATCGCTTGCGGGGTTTTTGTTTTGCGCCGCATCCGCGGCGGCGGCCCGCCCCATTCCCCGCGGTCACTCACGCGCGGGAAACGGGGCGCCACTACTGCGTCCACAGGTGTCTGCAAAGGCTGAACAGGAGTGGCTGGTCCGGAGCGGCATGTCGAAGAGGCCACTCTGTCCGCGTCCGGACCAACCGCCCTACGGAACTCAGGAGTTGCGGCGGACCTGAGATGGGCCGTAGGGAAACCGGGGCATTGGGATATTTCCCAATCCCGTCTGTATTTGACCCTAATCCCAACCTTGAAAAAGGCCAAGCGAATCCGGCAGCAGCAACGCCGCAACCATCTGTTAATTATAACAAATAACCCTAACGCCGGGCATTTTACCGGATCATCTGGGCGAATTGCCCGGTACGCCAAATTGAACCAGTGCCAATGACTGACAAAACCCTGTCTGTAGACTCGACGGGGTAGTCCAGTCACGGTTGGACCGGTTGGCTTATGCGGCGTCGAAGACGACCCGGTTCCGGCCTTCCCGCTTGGCGCGATAAAGTGCCACGTCGGCCCGCTTGATCAGGCTTTCGGGCGTATCGGCCAGGCTCTCACGAATGGAAACGCCCACCGACACGGTCACCGACAGGTCCCGCGGGGTCCCCACGCCAAAGGGCTTCTCCGCCATCGCCTGACGCACGCGCTCAGCCACGGCTTCGGCCTGGTGGATATCGGTATCCGGCATCAGCACCACGAATTCCTCCCCGCCCAACCGGCAGGCCAGGTCCACGCCGCGGATATTGCGCTTCAGGCGGGCTGCAAACTCACGCAGCACCGCATCGCCAATATCGTGGCCGTAATTGTCGTTCACGGCCTTGAAGTAATCGATGTCGAGGATCATCAGCGCCATATCGCGCTCTTGCTCGTGCGCCTTGCCCAGCATCACATTGAGATGCCGCTCGAAATAGCGCCGGTTGTAGAGCCCGGTCAGCTCGTCGGTCACGGCCAGGGCCATGGTGTTGTTCACGCTTTCGCGCAATTCCATGGCGTAGCGGTGCCGCCGGATCTGGGTGCGCACTCGCGCCAGAAGTTCGTTGCGGTCGATCGGGCGGCTGATGAAGTCATTGACGCCCAGGTCGAGCGCCCGCACCACGCGTGGCCGGTCGGCAGCGTCGGCCATGAGGATGATCGGCAGGTTGCGCGAGTGATCCACCGTCCGCACCTGCGAGCAAACGCGCAGCGGATCAAAATCATCCAGGCTCATGCTGACCAGCGCCAGCTCGTAACTGGCACCTGTGACCTGGAAGACCGCGTCGGCCGGATTGGTCAGAATGTCCACCCGGTGGTCGGGCGCCAGGTAGCCCTTGATCCGCTCGGCGTGGCGCATGTCGGTATCGATGACCAGGATGGAGCCGCCGCTGGCCGAAATGCTGTCCATGGCGCGCAGCGCATCTTCGATGGCGATCTGCTGGCCGGTCAGCGCCCGCGCTCGCAGCTCGTCAGTCAGCGACTTGAGCCGCACCAGGCTCTTCACGCGCGCCATCAGCTGCGTATCGTCCACCGGCTTGCTCAGGAAATCGTCGGCGCCGGCATCCAGCCCCTGCACGCGATCCGAAGGCTGGTCCAGAGCGGTGATCATCAGCACCGGCAGGTGATGGGTCTTGGGATTTGCCTTGAGACGCCGGCATACCTCGAACCCGTCCATTTCCGGCATCATCACGTCCAGAAGGACGATGTCGACATTCTCGGTCTGGCAGATCTCCAGGGCCTGCGCGCCCGAGCTTGCGGTCAGGACCTCGTAATATTCCGCAGTCAGCCGCGCTTCGAGCAGGCGCACATTGGTAGGAATGTCATCTACGATCAGGACGCGCGCGGTCACATCAAGCACTCCGGCTACTCAGCACGATCCGGCTTGCGCCGTGCGCTGGCGCGGATCGCGTTACAAACTCGGCAGTCCGGCGGAGTCCACCGACCCTGCCTGCCCTGGCACATACAATGGAACCGGCTCAGGCCGGACCAATGTATTGGGCAATGGTTTCCAGAAAGTGAGACACGGAGATGGGCTTGGATATGTAGCCTTCGCATCCCCCCTGCAGGATGCGCTCCTCGTCGCCCTTCATGGCAAAGGCGGTTACAGCGACGACCGGGATATGGGCCAGCTGCTCGTCATCCTTGAGCCACTTGGTCACCACCAGGCCCGATACTTCGGGCAACTGGATATCCATCAGGATCAGGTTGGGCATATGCGCCCGCGCCAGATCCAGCGCCTCGAGGCCATTGCGAGTCTGGATGACCGTATAGCCGCGCGATTCCAGCAGATCGTTGAAGAGCTTCATGTTGAGCTCGTTGTCTTCGACGATCATTACACTCTTGGGCATTCTACCTCGCTTGGGGCCATTCCATGCCCCCTGCCCGAAAGCTCCTGCCAGGTGCTGTCGCGTGGCTTCGCTTTCAATGGCTTCTGGGCTAGCATTGAAACCTAAACAAACCACCACTTGAGGCCGCTACTTGCCCGTCTCCGACCGTGCCGCCGCCCCAGATGCCGCCGCCCTGGCTGATGCCTGCCTGGGCTACCTTGCGGAACACCCTGAGGAGCTTCTCGCCTTCATGCAGCAGGCCGGGCTCGATCCCCGGTCCCTGCGCGCATCGGTGGGCACGGCACAGTTGCAGCGTGGCCTCATCGACTACTTTGCCGCAAATGAAGCGATTCTGCTTGCCCTGTGCGCCAATGCCGGTTGGACGCCGGACACTTTCATGCGCGTCTGGCACCGGCTGAACCGAACCGAGTGACATGGCCACCGACTGGTTCTGCCGCGATTGCCTGACGAGCGGGTCGAGTGCATCCGCCCCGGCGCGCTGTCCATCCTGCGGCTCACCGCGGCTGCGGAGCCACGACGAACTGTTTGCCCTGTCCATCGCCCACGTCGATTGCGACGCCTTTTACGCCTCGGTGGAGAAACGCGACGACCCCAGCCTGCGCGACAAGCCGCTCATCATCGGTGGCGGGCAGCGCGGCGTCGTCTCGACATGCTGCTATATCGCGCGGCAATCGGGCGTCCGCTCGGCCATGCCCATGTTCAAGGCCCGGGAACTCTGTCCCGATGCCGTGGTCATCAAGCCCAACATGAGCAAATACGTCGAAGTCAGCCGCCAGATCCGGCGGCACATGGATGCACTCACTCCGCTGGTCGAGCCACTGTCCATCGACGAAGCCTTTCTCGACATGACCGGCACCGAGCGCGTCCACAAGGCGCCGCCTGCGCTCACTCTTGCGCGCTTCGCCCGCACCATCGAGCAAGAAGTCGGCGTCACGATCTCGGTAGGTCTCAGTCACAACAAGTTCCTAGCCAAGGTCGCTTCGGACCTCGACAAGCCCCGCGGCTTTGCGGTCATCGGCAAGGCCGAAACCCTGAGCTTCCTCGAGCCCAAGCCGATCAGCCTCACCTACGGGGTCGGCAAGGTCTTTTCCGACACCCTCAGGAAGGACGGCTACCACACCATCGGGCAGCTCCAACAGGAGGATCCGGCCCGGCTGATGCGGCTTTATGGCGAATCGGGCCTGCGCCTGTCGCGGCTCGCCCACGGACAGGACAGCCGCAAAGTGTCCAATGAAGGCGAGATGAAGACCGTTTCTTCGGAGACCACCTTCTTTCGCGACCTGGCATCGCTGGATGAACTGTCCACCGAACTGCTCAAATGTTCCGAGCGCCTCTCGGAACGTCTGAAGGCCAAGAGCCTGGTCGGCGATACGGTCACTTTGAAGCTCAAGACAGCCGGATTTCGGTTGCGCACGCGCGCCCGACACCTGATGATGCCGACACAGCTTGCCAATGTCCTCTACGAGACAGGCATGACCCTGCTGCAGCGCGAAATCGATGGCACGCCCTTTCGCCTCATCGGTATCGGCGTGTCCGGTCTCGAAGCCGCCGATGGCGCCGATCCGGTCGATCTGCTGGAGCCGATGGTGGCCCGCAAGGCGGCAGCGGAGCGGGCCATGGACAAGGTGCGGACCCGGTTCGGACGCGCCGCCGTGGTTCGGGGCAAGCTCTACTCATCCCGGGCCCCGCAGCAATCGGACCCGACATCGGAACAAGAAGCAGACGACCTCGAAGGCAAAACCACATGACCGACCCGATCGAAAAGCTCCGCGAATATGGCTACGAACTCCCCGCTCCCAAGGCGCCGGTGGCCAGCTATGTCCCGGTTTCCCGTACAGGCAACCTGCTTTACGTCTCCGGGCAGATTTCCAGCGACGGCAATGGCGTGGTCCAGGGCCGGCTGGGCGATACCATGAATGTCGTGCAGGGCGGCAATGCTGCCGAACTCTGTGCCGTCAACATCCTAGCGCAGATCGTTCACATGGCCGGCGTACCGCTGCACGAGATCAAGCGGATCGTCAAACTCACCGTGCTCGTGGCCTCCACGCCCGAGTTCACCGAGCAGCACCTGGTCGCCAATGGTGCGTCCAACCTGCTGGTGGGCGTCCTGGGGGACAAGGGCAAACATGCCCGCGCCGCCTTCGGCGTCACCTCCCTGCCGCTTGGCGCAGCGGTCGAGATCGAGGCTGTCGTCGAAGTCTGACCCGGCATGCCCCGGTTGCGGCCGGGGCAACGCGTCCCCATATCGGTGGCTCACGTTCCAAGGCGCCTCCCAGAGTGTCCGACCCCACCTTCACCGCCACCATTCATCCCTCCACGGCCTCCATCCCGGCCGAGGTCTGGAACGGTCTGGTGCCATCCACCCATGGCACGGCGGACAATCCCTTCTTGGACCACGCCTTCTTCCGCGCCCTTGAGGAGTCGGGATGCGCCACCGGCCAGACCGGCTGGCAGCCGCAGCACATTCTCCTCCGCGACGCCTCCGACACGCCCGTCGGCCTCTTGCCGCTCTTCCTCAAATCCCATTCGATGGGGGAATATGTCTTCGACCACGGCTGGGCCAATGCTCTCGAACGCGCCGGCGGCCGGTACTATCCAAAACTCCAGGGCTCGGTCCCCTTCACACCCGCGACCGCGCCGAAGCTGCTGGTGCCTTCGGGCAGCCTGGAGGTGCGTGCTGCACTGCTCCAGACCGCCCAGCAGCTCGCCGGACGCCTGGATGCTTCATCTGTCCACCTCACCTTCGTGCCGCAAGCCGAATCAGACCTGGCAGGGTCGCTCGACTGGCTGCACCGCGTGGACACCCAGTTCCACTGGCACAATCGCGGCTATGCCAGCTTTGAGGACTTCCTGGACACCCTCTCGTCGCGCAAGCGCAAGACCATCCGCCGCGAGCGCCGCGACGCGCTGGCTGACGGCCTCACCGTCCGGTGGCTCACTGGCCGCGACATTGAGGAACGGCACTGGGATGCCTTCTTCGCCTTTTATGAGGATACCGGGTCCCGCAAATGGGGCCGCCCCTACCTCAATCGCGCCTTCTTCTCGCTGCTGGGTCAGTACATGGCGGACCGGATCGTGCTGATGCTGGCCTTTGATGGCGACACGCCTATCGCCGGCGCCATCAATTTCGTGGGCAAGGACCGCCTCTATGGCCGCAATTGGGGCGCCGTGCGCGACGTGCCGTTCCTCCATTTCGAGGTCTGCTACTATCAGGCCATTGATTACGCGATCGCCCACAAGCTTGCCGTCGTGGAAGCCGGTGCCCAGGGCGAACACAAGCTGGCGCGGGGCTATGAACCGGTATTGACCCACTCGGTCCACTGGATTGCCCATCCCGGCCTCCGCCGGGCCGTCGCCGACTATCTCGACGACGAACGCCCGGCCGTCGAACAGCAGCAGGACCTGCTCGAAACTTTTACCCCCTTCCGCAAGGGTGAGCGGCAGGAGCGGTAACACCCTTTCGTGCCCCCGCCCTCACCTCGGGCTTGACCCGGGGCCCCTTCACTTGCCATGCGTTGAAACACCAAGAGGAGCGGCCGATGACCTACGATTCCACCAACATCTTCGCAAAAATCCTGCGCGGCGAGCTGCCCTGCCACAAGGTGTATGAGGACGACACCGCGCTGGTCATGATGGACATTTTCCCGCAGTCAAAGGGCCATACGCTCGTCATCCCCAAGGCTCCGTCCCGTAACCTCCTGGATGCCGATCCCGCGACGCTCTCCACAGTCATGCCGCTGGTTCAGCGCGTGGCAACTGCCCTCAAGACCGCCACCAATGCCGACGGCATCCGCTTCGCCCAATTCAACGAGGCACCGGCGGGCCAGACCGTGTTCCACCTGCACTTCCACCTCATTCCGGCCTATGAAGGCGTGGCGCTGGGTGCCCATGGCGGCGGCAAGGCCGATGATGCCGAACTGGCCGAGCTGGCCAAGGCCATCGCTGCAAACCTATAGGCTGCCATGGCCCCGATCCGACATCTCTTGCTCGGCATGGTGCTTACGGCGACCGCCGGGTTTGTCGACGCCATCGGCTTCATCGAGCTGGGCGGGTACTTCGTCTCCTTCATGAGCGGCAACACCACCCAGGGCGGTGCCGGCATTGTCACCGGCAACTGGGGTGAAGTGGGATTGACGCTGTCGCTGGTGGCGTTGTTCTTCATCGGCAGCGTCCTTGGCACCCTGCTCTCCACCACCAATCCGCGCTGGGCACCGGCGCTGGTAACCGGCCTCGTTGTCCTGGGCGTCGCCGCGACAATTGTTCTCAGCCTCTCCGGCTTCGGTGCCAGCCAGTCCATGCTGATCCTGGCTGCAACGGCAGGCGCTCAGAATGCCATCCTGCCGGTGCGTGGGGCCGTCCGGCTGGGCGCGACCTTCGTGACCGGCACGCTCTACGTGGCCGGCCAGGATCTGGCCTTCGCCCTGCGCGGCAAGGCACCGCGCTGGCGCTGGGCGCAGCATATGGCCGTCTGGGTATCGCTTTTCGTCGGCGCGGCCATCGGCGCACTCGCCTATGGCCCGGTGGGCATTTACGCACTGTTCGTGCCCCTTGGCATCTACGCGGCCTTCTTCATCGGCCACATCGCGACGGCTACGAGGACATGACGGCCTGGGTGCCCGACAACGTCAGGCCTGCCGCTGCGGCGGGGCAATCCTCAACGCGATCTTGAACGCTATCGGGTTGATGACGCGGGTATAGATGAACGCAATGGGCCAGGCGATGAGGAACGTCCGCGGCCAGTTTGCGAGGAAATCGGGGCCGACCTGGATCAGGCCGATGGTGAGCGACATGCTCAACGCCATCATGAACGTCATGGCAATCTGCATGACCAGCGTAGTCTTTTTGGGAAGCATGGGACGTCTCCGGCAGGACGGCTGACGGAGGACCATTCTGCGTCCGCACCGTCCCGCGATTGGGATTGGTGCCAATGGGACGCAAAGCGACGAGTATTGCAGCTGGGCTGCAACGCCGGGATACCAACCGGCTGCCTCTTGTCGGCTCGAATACCTAGTACCGAAGCGGCCGGCGGCACAACCGCACTCACGGGATGGAGGCCATGCAGCCTCCCCCCTTCACAACCCGCCCGGCTTGCTATCGAGCAGGCCTGGAGGCAGCCAGAGTCGTGCCGCTAGTAATTCACTCCGCCCGCAATCGGCCGCAGCTCCACCTGAAATCCGTTGACGTCATTGTCGATGTGCAGCTGCAAGAATTCCTGGGCAATGCGCGTCACGGCGTCGAGATCCGGAGCTTCGAACACGGCATAGCCGCCAATCACTTCCTTGGCCTCGGCAAACGGCCCGTCGGTGGGAATAACCTGACCCGATTGCCCCAGCAGCCGCCGGCCCTTGCTGTCGGGCTCGAGCCCGCCAGTGGAAATGAGCGCGCCCGAGGTCAGGTGCTTCTCCATCCACGGCCCCATGGCGTCCATGAGTCCCTGCGGTACCGACTCCGGCTTGAAATCGGCCGGCGCGATGATGGACATGAAATAACGCATTGATCAGTCTCCCTGCTGGCCCGCAGGCCCTCGCTGACACGACGAACGGCACACGCTGATTTCGACAGCGACCCCGAAGATATTCCTCACGTCTCATCCCGCAAGCAAGAAGCCCGGCACCCGGATCATGCCGAGCACCGGGCCGTAAGGTCCGAATATGACCCGCTTACGCTGTCTTGCGACGCCAGACGAAAAATTCTGCGACGAGGAAGGCAAGCAGGCACACGACGATGGTGGTTATGACCTCGGGAAAACGCCCCGCCCATCCGTCGGCCGACGTGTGCTTGATAAGGATGCCGATATAGGCCCAGATCAGCACCACGCCATAGGCAATGTCGCGGTTGCGCAGCATCTTGAAAACGCCGATGGCAGCGGCGACCGCGATGATCACGACCGCCCAGATGCTCTCGGCAATCCCGAAGCCGTCAAAGCCAATGGAGACCAGCCATGTGGTGATATTGGCCACCGTGGCAACGGTGATCCACCCGAGATAGACGCTGAACGGCAGGCGGATGAACCAGTATTCGCGCCTGTCGAGCCCGGCGTCCCGCAGCATCCCCACGATCATGCCCAGCAGCACCAGGATGGCGATGATGAGCAGGGTCGAAATCAGTATCTGGTCATAGTGCCAGGCAAAGACCCACGCCGTATTGGCCAGCGAGGATATGCCGAACAGCACGCCAACCCGGCTCAGCAGTGCTCCCCGGTTCGACCCGCCTCGATGGAACAGGCCCCATTGGTAAAGGATGTGCACCGCCAGCAGCACATAGATCACGCTCCAGATGGAAAATGTGATCCCGGCCGGCGCGAAAAGATTGGGGTAGGAGTCGGAGACCTCGCCCGTCTGAATACCGTTCAGCGGCAGGGCATTGGCGAGGTAGTTGGTGGCGACCATGACGATATACGTCACGGTTATGAAAAGTTTCGTGGGCAGTTCCGCAGTTTTCATGAATTGACGCTCCTCTGGAGAAGACAAAACTCAAGAAGGCGCTAAAGGTTCAGCGATCCACGAATTTCAAGCGTTGCCTGATCTACGCTCGGCGGCCCTCAAAAGTCGGCGAAACCGAAATCTCACCCCAAGCTGTATCGGGCGAACGTGCCCGTTGAAGCGCCCAACAAAAAGGCCCGGATCTCTCCGGGCCTTTTTCATTTCGTCGACGCAAAAGCGTCCTCAGTTCTTCTCTGCTGTCGCCTTGGGCTTCTTCGGCTTCGGCAGTGCCTTGGGCTTGGCCGGGCGCGGCGGCACGGCCACCAGCTCGAGCTTGGCGTCAGCCCCCTCACCCACCACGGCAACGGTCACCGAGCCGCCATTGACCAGCTCGCCGAACAGCACCTGCTCGGCCAGCGGCTTCTTGACGTGCTCCTGGATCACGCGACCCAGGGGACGCGCGCCCATACGCTCGTCATAGCCATGCTCGGCCAGCCAGTCGGCAGCCTCGGGCGTGAGGTTGATCGTCACGCCGCGTTCGGCCAGCTGGCCTTCAAGCTGCAGCACGAACTTTTCGACCACCCGGCGCACCACTTCGCGCGGCAGCGGCGCAAAGGAGATGATGGCGTCGAGACGGTTGCGGAACTCAGGCGAGAAGGTGCGGTTGATCGCCTCTTCGTCATCCCCCTTTTCCCGCTTGCGGCCGAAACCGATGGGTGAGCGCGCAAGCTCGGCAGCGCCGACATTCGATGTCATGATCAGGATGACATTGCGGAAATCCACCGCCTTGCCGTTGTGATCGGTCAGCTTGCCGTGGTCCATCACCTGCAGCAGCACGTTGTAGAGGTCCGGATGGGCCTTCTCGATTTCGTCTAGCAGCACCACCGAATGGGGATGCTGATCCACCCCATCGGTCAGCAGGCCACCCTGGTCGAACCCGACATAGCCCGGAGGCGCGCCCAGCAACCTGCTTATGGTGTGGCGCTCCATATATTCCGACATGTCGAAGCGCAGCAGTTCCACGCCCAGCGTATCGGCCAGTTGCTTTGCGACCTCCGTCTTGCCCACGCCCGTCGGCCCGGTAAAGAGATACGACCCGATCGGCTTTTCCGGTTCGCGCAGGCCTGCACGGGCCAGCTTGATGGCCGAAGACAGCGCCAGGATCGCATCGTCCTGCCCGAACACCACCGTCTTGAGGCTCTGTTCGAGCCCCGAGAGCAGTTCGGCATCGGACTTGGAGACCGACTTGGGCGGAATGCGCGCAATCGAAGCAATGGTGGTCTCGATATCCTCGACATCGATAACCGTCTTGCGCTCGCCTTCGGGCAACAGCTTCTGGCTGGCGCCGGTCTCGTCGATCACGTCAATCGCCTTGTCCGGGAGCTTGCGGTCGGTGATGTAGCGCGCGCTCAGCTCGACGGCCGACTTCAGCGCCTCATCGGTATAGGTGACCTTGTGGAAGGCCTCGAAATAGGGCCGCAGGCCTTTCACGATCTCGATGGCATCGGGAACGGTCGGTTCATTGACGTCGATCTTCTGGAAGCGGCGCACCAGGGCCCGGTCCTTCTCGAAGAACTGGCGGTATTCCTTGTAGGTGGTCGAGCCGATGCAGCGGATGGCGCCTGAAGCCAAAGCGGGCTTGAGCAGGTTCGACGCATCGAGCGCGCCGCCCGAAGTGGCGCCGGCGCCGATCATGGTGTGAATCTCGTCGATGAAGAGCACCGCATTGGGCATCTTCTCGAGTTCCTTCATCACCGCCTTAAGGCGCTCTTCGAAGTCGCCGCGATAGCGCGTACCCGCCAGCAGTGCGCCCATGTCGAGCGCATAGATGACCGCTTCCTGCAGCACTTCGGGCACGTCGCCTTCGACGATCTTGCGCGCAAGACCTTCGGCAATGGCCGTCTTGCCTACGCCGGCATCACCCACATAGAGAGGGTTGTTCTTCGACCGCCGGCACAGGACCTGAATGGTGCGCCGCAGCTCACTGTCGCGCCCGATCAGCGGGTCGATCTTGCCCAGCCGGGCCTTCTCGTTGAGGTTGACGCAGAAGTCGGCCAGGGCCGAGCTCTTCTTGGCCTCGGGGCCGCCTTCGGCATGGTTCTCGCCGTCCTCGGCGCCGCGCACCTTGCGCTCCTCGCTCGGGCCGGACTTGGTGATGCCATGGGAGATGAAGTTGACCGCGTCGAGCCGGCTCATGTCCTGCTGTTCGAGGAAATAGGCCGCATGGCTCTCGCGCTCGGCAAAGATGGCGACCAGCACATTGGCACCGGTAACCTCTTCGCGACCGGAAGATTGTACGTGGATCACCGCGCGCTGGATCACGCGCTGGAATGCGGCGGTCGGCCGGGCGTCCTGGCCGTTATGCACGACCAGGCTGTCCAGCTCTTCATTGATGAAGTCCTCGAGATCGCTCTTGAGGGCGTCGATATCGACGTCGCAACCGGTCAGCACGGCAATCGTGTCACGGTCGTCCGTCAGTGCCAGGAGCAGATGCTCGAGGGTGGCGAACTCATGGTTGCGCTCACGGGCCAGGTTCATTGCCTGGTGCAGGGCCTTTTCGAGTCCGCGCGAAAATGAGGGCATATGATGTTCCTACTGTTTTTCCATCACGCATTGCAGCGGATGCTGGT
>Ga0065721_10048945_pt1 | contig 57983 bp, 53 predicted proteins | sample Mesricmetagenome_FD_59108 | JGI IMG/M metagenome (GOLD analysis project Ga0065721, IMG submission 59108) | Mesophilic microbial community from rice straw/compost enrichment Sample: eDNA_1 v2 (version 2) | ecosystem: Engineered > Solid waste > Grass > Composting > Bioreactor | place: USA: Davis... | reverse complement strand
CCGCCTGTTCCACGCACTCTGTCCGGCGCGTCCCCCGCCAGCAGACCGGAAATTATCTTGCGCGTGTAGGTCGGCGACACTTTCTCAATTCCGGACCGGCCGAACCGCTCACGTCCTTGCTTTTTTGATGCGGCGAAAAGCTCCGTCTTGCCAGCATTTTCAATCGCATCTAGCTTCCTAAGAAGAAAATAGGCCCATCGCTTCCCCGCTTTGAAAAAGATCGGAAGCAGAGGCCAAGGAAAAACGAAAACGCTGGCATATGCCCGGCGCGCAGGAGTTCTTGCGCGCAACACCGACGCTCGCGCTTTTGTGTGCGGTGCGGCAATCCAGCGTTTTCGGCTGACAAAAATGCCGATACGGAGGACGCCGTGCATCTGTTCGACCATCCCGATTTCGACGACCACGAACAAGTGGTGTTCTGCTCCGACGCGGAGTCCGGACTGCGCGCCATCATCGCCGTGCACGACACGACGCTGGGCCCGTCGCTGGGCGGCTGCCGCATGTGGCCCTACGCGAACGACGAGGAAGCCTTGCGTGACGTGCTGCGCCTGTCGCGCGGCATGACCTACAAATCGGCGTTGGCCGGGCTGCCGCTCGGCGGCGGCAAGTCCGTCATCATCGGCAACCCGCGCACGGACAAGAGCGAGGCCCTGCTGCACGCCATGGGCCGCAACGTCGAACGGCTGGGGGGACGCTACATCGTCGCCGAGGATTCCGGCACCGGCGTGCCGGACATCAAGACCATGGCGCGGGAAACCAGCCACGTCTCCGGCGTCGTCGAGAAAGCGACCGAGGGCGGCGGCACGCGCAGCGGCGACCCGTCGCCCTCCACCGCCTACGGCGTGTTCGTCGGCTTGCAGGCCGCCGTGCGCCATCGCCTGCACCGCACGGATCTGGAGGGGCTGACCGTCGCGATCCAGGGCGTGGGCAGCGTCGGCACCCATCTCGCCCGCTATCTCACCGAGGCCGGGGCGCGGCTGTGGATCACCGACATCAACGAGGAGCAGGTGCGCCGCGTCGCCGACAGCGTCGGCGCCACCCCGGTCGGCGTGAACGAGATCTTCGACCTCGACGTGGACGTCTTCGCACCCTGCGCCATGGGCGCCGTACTGAACGACGCCACCATCGCTCGCCTGACCAGCCCGGTCATTGCCGGGGCCGCCAACAACCAGCTGGCCGAGGCGCGCCACGGCCAGACGCTGCTCGACCGCGGCATCCTCTACGCCCCGGACTACGTCATCAACGCCGGCGGCGTGATCGACGTCTATTACGAGCGCGCCGGCTACGACCACGCCTGCGTCGTCCAGCACATCGAGCGGATCGCCGACACGCTGACGGAAATCTTCACCCGCGCCGACAGCGAACGCCGCCCCACCGCCGCCGTCGCCGACCGCATGGCCCGGCAGAAGGTGGGACGGAGCCGGTAGGAGGGTTCGGGGCCAGGAGGACTCAGGGCGCCCGCCGCTCCAGGTACGCCGTCGTCAGTTCCACCAGCCGGTCGCGGCCGAAGCTCGGGTCGTGGCCGGCGTGGACGACCGTGACGGGAAGGCTGCGCAGGCGCTCCATGGTGCGTACATAATCCTCGACGTTAGCGCCGGGGATGTCGTCCAGCAGCGGGCCGTCGTAGATGGAATCGCCGGAGAACAGCGTGCCGGTCGAGGCCTCCCACAGACCGATGCCGCCCGGCGAATGGCCGGGCAGGTGCAGGATCTCGAAGCGGCGGTCGCCGAGATCCACCACGTCACCTTCCTCCACCACGATGGCCGGGTTGGCCGGGCGGACGCGGTAGCCGTCCAGGTCGTAGCCGGCGTGCGGCAGGGCGGTGATCAGCTCCTCCCCCACCTCGTAGCCGGCATCGCGGAGCTTTTGCAGCTCCTCCGGGCTGGAATCGCGCGTGTGCAGGGCGGAACGGCCGCGCGGCTGGCGCAGGCGGTCGGCCTCCAGCCGGTGCACGAGGCAGCAGTCGAACTCGTGGTGGCCGCCGACATGGTCGGTGTGGGTGTGGGTCGCGGCGGCGATGACCGGCTTGTCGAACAGTTGGCTCGCGGCCTCGCGCAGGCTGGCGATGCCCATGCCCGTGTCCACCAGCAGGTCACGATCGCGGCCCCGCACGTGCCAGATGTTGCAGCGGAGCAGCGGGACGACGTGGGGCTCCCACAACAGGGTGATGTCGTCGTCGATCCGGCGGATCTCGAACCAGCGTTCGGCGATCTGGACGGGCATGGGATGTACGAACTCCGGCGGGCTGCGGTCGGTCCTGAAGATAGGCACGCCGCGGGCCGCGCGGGAAGTCCGCTGATGGTCAGCCCAGCCCCCCGGACAGCATGGCCATCTTGGCCGCGGTCTCGATGGATTCCACCTCCACCGGCGACAGCCGGGCGATGGCGAAGCCGGTGGCGCAGCGATAGCGGCCATACCAGTCGCCGCCGGCCGTCCGCCACCCCTGCACGAGCGGGCGAAGCCCGTCCTCCGGCCCCTCCCCCGTCCGGTCGTCGTCGCCGTCCGGCCGCGCGATGTCGAAGCGCACCGGGCTGCCGGCGAGATCGAAGCCGATCGTGTAGGTCCACGACTCCGCACCGTCCTGGCCCGACCAGGAACGGTGCATCACGACGGGCGCTGGCGCGCAAGGAGAGTTTGCCGGCATTGCCACCATCCGGAACGTATTCCGTTTGGCAACAGCCGGAAGTCATGAGTCGTTGCACCGACGTGAGACACCCATGCGGACAGCCCGCCGCGCAGGCTGGCCGCATGGGTCCAGGAAATACGCCGTCTACAGGCGTGCGCAGGCGTAGGCGTTGATTTCCGTGCCCACGGCGATTTCGACGATCTTCGGTTTACGCCACGTCTTCATGGTCATCCTCCTTCAGTCATGAACGGAATGGTCGCCAGCCAACGGCACGGGTCAATCGGCCACGACGGTCACCTTGATCTGGGAGAAATAGGCCGCGAGGTTCTCGATATCCTGGTCGGTCAGCGGCTTGGCGATGATCGACATCTGCTCGTTGGTCCGGGCTCCGGCCCGGAAGGCGCGGAGCTGTGCGGCCAGATAGGTGTCGTTCTGCCCGGCGAGGTTGGGCACGCCCGGCATGGTCGCCATGCCCTGCCGGCCGTGGCAGGTCTGGCACTGAATCGCCTTCGCCTCTCCCGCGGCGCGGTCGCCGGCTGCGAAGGCCGACGACGCACCCACAACGCCCAACACCGCCAGAAGCAGCACCGCCAGCAGCAGCGCCGCAATCGTTTTTTCTGCACGCATTGCGCCGGCCACCTCACTCGCCGGTGTAGGAGATGCGATAGATCGCGCCGGCCAGATCGTCGGAGACGAGCAGCGAGCCGTCGAGATACTGCACGACGTCCACCGGACGCCCGAGATACTCGCCGGTCTTCTCGTTCAGCCAGCCTGAGGCGAACACCTCCGTCTTGCCGTTGGAGCCATCGGCCTTGACCTCCGTGTACATGATGCGCGCGCCGACAGGCTTGGTGCGGTTCCAGGAGCCGTGCTCGGCGTTGAAGACGCCGCCGCGGTACTTCGTCGGGAACATGCTGCCGCTGTAGAAGGTCATGCCCAGGTCGGCCGCGTGCGGGGCCATCTCGACCACCGGCGGAACGGCGTCCTTCGGCGGTTCGCTGTCCTTGTACTCCACGGTGCGGACGGTACCGCCGCCGTACCAGGGGAAGCCGAAGTTCTGCCCAACCTTGGTGGCGCGGTTCAGTTCGCCTGGCGGCTGGTCGTCGCCCATGCCGTCCACCTGGTTGTCGGTGAACCACAACTCGCCGTTCGCCGGGTTGAAGTCCAGCCCGACCGAGTTGCGGATGCCGCGGGCGTAGACCTCGCGGTTCTTGCCTTCGCGGTCCATGCGGACGATGCCGCCGATGCCGACTTCGCTGTACAGCTTCAGCTTTTCCGGCGCCGGCACGTTGTAGGGCTGGCCGAGCGTGATGTAGAGCTTGTTGTCCGGGCCGATGCGGCAGACGCGCGCGCCGTGGTTGAAGGATTCCTCCTCCTGCGGGATCAGCTTGTCGGCGACCACGCCGACCGCGACGTCCGGGCTTTCATAGAAGAACTCGGCCGCGGGGAAGACCAGCACGCGGTTGTGCTCCGCGATGTAGAGGAAGCCGTCCTTGCTGAAGCACGGCCCGTTCGGAACCTTGAAGTCGATTGAGGGCGCGAAGCGCTTCACCTCGTCCGCCACGCGGGCCTTGGCGCGGTCGGTGACCGCCCAGACGTCGGCCTTGCGCGTGCCGACGAAGACGACGCCGACGTTCGGGCCGACCGCCATGTGGCGGGCGTCGGGAACGATGGCGTAAAGGTCGATCTTGAAGCCCGGCGGAAGCTTGATCTGCTTCAGGTTCTCGCGGATCGCCGCGGCGCGCGGGCCGCTCTGGTCCACCGTCTGGATGCGCAGCGAGGCGCCGGTGGTCTTGAAGTCCTGAAGCTTGTCGAGGTTTCCGGTCGAAGGAGTGCCCGATTGCGCGAAGGCCGCGGGACTCAACGCCCCGGATCCCAGGGCCACGCTCATGGCCGTCGCGCACAGCAGAGTCGAGATGCGATGCTTCACCGTCATTCCGATTTCCTCCCGTCTTTGTTCGTTAGCCGCCTCTTGAGTTCTTGCCCTGGCGCGATGACGCATCGGGCACGGCACGCGGCCGGCTCCGGTATGGCCGGGCCATCAACGCGTGGGTGCTCTGGCAAAGGGTTCGATGCGCGGTGCGCGTGATTGCGTCTTTTACAACGATAGTGACGCATCGCACTGTGTCGACACAATACCACGGACGCTCAAAAGCGCTGCGTCAAGAGGCGAAGCGGCAAGGCGAAGCCACCGCTTATTTGCGCCATGTCTCGCCCCGCATCTTGCCCCGCAAGGGCAGCTTTCGACCAGACGGGCGAAACCGAAGGCCCGGGCCTGCGTTGGAAACCCCAAATGCCGAGACGATCTGTCCCGATGGAGGCAACCATGACGTTCCCGCCACGGATGGCCGCCCAGTTTGCCCTGACGCCGCTCCTCGTGCTTTGGCCGGATCCGGCCCTGGCGAACCATGCGCCGGCCCACGACCACGGCATGCCGGACCTGAGCGCCCTTGCCTTGCGCACCGATCCCCAGGTCCACGGGCAGGGGCGGATCATCAAGGGCCTCTATTACGTATCGGAACCCGAGGGGCCGAACGAACTGGTCGCCTTCTTCAACGCCTGCGACCACAGGCTGGAGGGCCGCCCGTTCCTGATCTTCGACTTCGGTGCGCAACGCTACTATTTCGACGCCGACCGCGACGGCCGGATCGACGAAATGGGGGGGCAGGATGGCGGCGTCGACCCGGTGTCCTTCGCCCAACGGGAAACGGGCTGGGCGACCTACTGCTACGGCGAGACCGCCGGATAGGGAACCCGCGCTGTCGCGACGGCCGGCCTGGACCCGATATGGTCCGCTCATGCGTTGCGATTGTTTTTTCATGCCGTGCATCACGCGGCCCCACACCATGTGATTCCGTGGGGTGATTCCGCAGGGCGCCGACACCATCAGCGGGTGACCATGGTCCAGACCCTTTTCACGCCGTCCCACGGCCCGACCAAGCTGCGCGCGCTGACGCTGGGCGCGTTGGGCGTGGTCTATGGCGACATCGGCACCAGCCCGCTCTACACGCTGCGGGAGTGCTTCGTCCAGGGGGGCTTCCCCACCGAGGCCGAAAGCACGCTGGGCATCCTGTCGCTGATCTTCTGGTCGCTGATCATCGTAGTGACGGTGAAGTACGTCACCTTCATCATGCGCGCCGACAACCAGGGCGAAGGCGGCATCCTGGCGCTGACCGCGCTGGCGCTGCGCGGCATGCGGCCGGGTCACCGCAAAACCTCCACGGTGATGGCCGCGGGCATCATCGGCGCGGCGCTGTTCTATGGCGACGCCGTCATCACCCCGGCCATCTCGGTGCTGAGCGCGGTGGAGGGGCTGACCGTCTCCGCCCCCGTGTTCGAGCATTTCGTGCTGCCCATCACGCTGACCATACTGGTGCTGCTGTTCGTGATGCAGCGCTATGGCACGGCGCGGGTCGGGGCGCTGTTCGGGCCGGTCATGGTGCTGTGGTTCGCAACCCTGGCCGTGCTGGGCACCGTCCAGATCGTTCAGGAACCGCATGTGCTGGAGGCGCTGCTGCCGACCCACGCCATCCGCATGCTGGCCGAACATCGCTGGAGCGGCTTCGTCCTGCTGGGGGCGGTGGTGCTGGCTGTGACGGGGGGCGAGGCGCTGTACGCCGACATGGGCCATTTCGGCCGCCTGCCGATCCGGCTGGCCTGGTTCGGGCTGGTGCTGCCATCGCTCCTCCTCTGCTACTTCGGCCAGGGCGCCCTGCTGCTGCGCGAGCCGCAGGCCATCGAGAACCCCTTCTTCCATCTGGCCCCGGACTGGGCGCAGCTGCCGCTCGTGGCGCTGGCCACGGCGGCGACGGTCATCGCCAGCCAAGCGGTCATTTCCGGCGCCTTCTCCATGACGCGGCAGGCGATGAACCTGCGGTACCTGCCGCGGATGGAGGTGCGCTACACCTCCGCGCACGAAATGGGGCAGATCTACATGCCGACGATCAACGGCCTGCTGCTGGCCGGCGTCGTGCTGTTGGTGGTCACCTTCCAGTCCTCCAGCGACCTCGCCGCCGCTTACGGCATCGCGGTGACCGGCACGATGGTGGCGACGACGGCGCTGGCCTACAAGGTGGCGCGCCGGCTGGGCCGCTGGCCGCTCGTGCCGGCGCTGGCGGCGCTGGTGGGCTTTCTCAGCGTCGATCTGGCCTTCTTCGGGTCCAACCTGCTGAAGGTGGCAGACGGCGGCTGGTTCCCGTTGGCGGTGGCGGCGGGCGTCTTCCTGCTGATGACCACGTGGCGGCGCGGGCGCACCGTGCTGCGCGACCGGCTGGCCGAGAGCGGCATGCCGATGGACCTGTTCCTCGACCGGGTCAAGGGCGGCGCCATCCAGCGCGTGCCCGGCACGGCGGTGTTCCTGACCCGCAACACGCGCGGCCTGCCGCCGTCGTTGCTGCACAACCTGAAGCACAACAAGGTGCTGCACGAGCGCGTCGTGCTGCTGACCGTGGAGATCGACGATGTTCCCCATGTCCCGGCCGCGGACCGGTTCGAGGCGAAGCCCTACGCCGCCGGCTTTTTCCGGGTGATCGTGAAGTACGGTTTCATGCAGGAACCCGATGTCCCAGCCGCCCTGCGCGAGCGGCGAATCCCCGGCCTGCCTTTCGACCCGATGGACACGACCTATTTCGTCAGCCGCGAGACGCTGATCCCCTCCAGCCGGCCGGACCTGCCGCGCTGGCAGGAACTGATCTTCATCGGCCTGTCCAAGCTGTCGGCCAGCGCGTCGGAGTATTTCTGCATTCCGCCGGGCCGTGTCGTCGAACTCGGCATGCAGATCGAAATCTAGGGTCTGGCGTTGGGGCGGTTTATTGCGACCGCTGCGCCAGCAGGGGGCCGAGCGCGTCGATGACGCCGTTCAGCAGGATCTGCACGCCCACGCAGAGCAGCAGGAAGGCGAACAGCCGCGTCAGCACGCGGGCGCGCGACTGGCCGAGCAGCGCGACCAGCCGGTCGGCGGAGCGGTAGGACAGCCAGATCAGCACCGCGATCGCCAGCGCCGCCGCCGACATGCCGATGAAGAAGCTGGTCAGGGCGTTCGGATCGGACGGCCGGGTCGCGCCGAGCGCGATGGCGACAGAGATGGTGCCGGGGCCGGTGGTGAAGGGAATGGTCAGCGGGAAGAAGGCCGACTCCTCCACGTCGCCGGCCGGCGCCGCCTGCTCCTGCTTGCGGGCCTCGTGCGCTTCCGGCGCGGTCAGCAGCGCCCAGGCGCGCTCCGCCACCACAAAGCCGCCGGCGATCCGCAGGGCCGCCAGCGAGATGCCAAAGAAGTTCAGGACGTAGGACCCAGCCCACAACGCCGTCAGCATGACGATGGCCGAATAGACGGCGACCAGCGTCGCCAGCTGCACCCGCTCCTTCGGGCTGCGTTCGGCCGTCACCTGGCTGAAGATCAGCGCCATGGCGATCGGGTTGACGATCGAGAACAGGGCGGTGAACGCGAGCAGGAAACTGTCGAGCATGCGTGCGGGTCGTCGTGCGGCGGCGTGGACAACCGTCGTACACGGTGCCTAGCCCTTTTGACAAGCCGCCGCTTTGGCTAGATCGTAAGTCGCCACACGTTGCGATCAAGTACGCTCAGCGTCTTACCGAGGCCGGCGTCGAGCCATCGGTCGGCAGCGTCGGCCATTCCCACGGCAGCGCCTCGGCCGAGACGATCAACAGCCTCCAAGACTGAGATCATTCGGCGCCGCGGGCCATGGCGCACCCTGGAGGCCGCCGAGTTCGCCACCCGCCTTGGCGGCGTGATTCAAGCCGAAGGGCCTTCGTCAAGCCCGGTGCGATTCAGCCCCCGGAACGCGGGCTTGAAAGCCGTTGGTCCGGGGGGAAGACGATGGGACAGCTCTCGGCTGGATCACTTCAGCCAGGGCTGCTTCTGCCACAGGTCCCGCAGGTCGGCGTCGAGCTGCTTCAACTCCGCGGCGAATGCCTCCGAGTTGAGGAAGCGCAGCGGCTGGAAGGTTTCCTTGGCTTCCGCCTTCGCCAAAAACTCCGGATCGGCGACCGCCTTGGTAATAGCGTCCACCAACTTGGCACGGACGTCCGAGGGCAGCCCCTTGGGCGCTCCGATACCGCGCAGCGACGCCATCACGACGTCGAAGCCCTGCTCCTTGAAGGTCGGCAGGTCGGGGGCGACCTTCCAGCGCTCCTTGCTCATCACGCCAAGAATGCGGATCGGCTCGGTTCCCTGAACGCGCAGCGAATCGCCCAGGTTTTCGCCGCAGACCTGAATCTTTTTCGCCAGCATCGCCTTGTGGTTGGCGGCCGCGCCCGAGAAGGGAACATGGATGAACTGGACGCCCGACTGACGCTGGAGCAGGAGCATGGCGAGTTGGTCGTCGGAGCCCACGCCTGTTGTACCGACAGTGATGGTGTTCGGGTTTGTCTTCGCGTGCTCGATGACGTCCTTCGGGGTCTTGAAGGGGCTTTCGGCGTTGACGGTCCAGATGCCCGGGTCGTCCACGATGTTGACCAGCGGATCCAGGCGCTCCAGGGTGAAGCGGGCCTGACGCTCGATCGGGATCGACACGACGTTCGGCACGTTGATGAAGCCGATGGTGTAGCCGTCCGGGGCCGCGTCAGCGATGGCCGCAAAGCCGATCTCGCCGCCGGCACCGGGCCTGTTCACCACCTCGATGCGGGCACCGCCCAAATGCTTTTCGATGAAGGGGGCCAGCATGCGCGCGGTCGCATCGGTGGAACCGCCGCCGTCGTATGCGACGATCAGCGTGATCGGCTTCTCCGGATAGGCGGCCTGTGCCGTCGACATCGTCGCCGTCGAAATCGCCAATGCCAGCGCTCCGGCCGTGAGCGCCATGAACTTGCTGCGAGTGATCATTTGGTTGCCCTTCTCTCCTGCGACATTGCCGGCGCCCCCTGGCTCGGACGGCGGGGGCTCCGGACGCTGGGTCGGTCCAGTGCGGAAACTGGAAGTTAAAGTGTTAAAGATTTGGTGAACATTAATGCGGATTCTATTTGCATACAGATGGATCTGATGGACGATGGTGGGGTGCTGTTCTTGGTGAATTCATTGGATGAACCCTTGTCATACTAGGGTATGTCTATCGATGCCGAGGCGGGCGACAGGATGCCGTGCGGCGGACAAGTGCCCACCCGCGTTCTCGGAAAAAGAGAAATTTTTGTGAATCACTAGGCGAATTTCGGATCTCTTATGGCCTTGTGGATCTCATACAGAGAAGATATTCCGAATTTGATCGCATATCAATTGAACTTCGTCGCTGGTACCTTCGTAGGATAAATGTGTCGAGTGGGAAACGCTCTTTAAAATCGCCTAGCGCCGCGCACGCCTTGATTAATTTTCGGCGCGCGCGTCAAATAGACGCACAGTGAAAGCTGGTGGCTGTACCGGCTTGGCCGTGCGGCCTTAGCCCGTAGCCATCATGAAAGCGACCGAGAGGGAGGATGGGCGACTTTGGTGCGCAAACCGGTGTGACGGCGGAGTCCACCGCTGGGCAGCGGTGATCGGGTGAGCCTCCTCCGGATCGGTGGTTTTTCCGCAGTTCGCGTGGATCAGGCAGCGGGAAGCGTCAGGCGGCGCGCACCAGTGCGGTGGGTGCCGCAGTTCGCGTCGCAGAGCGATGGCATTCTCACAGCCGTCAGCCATTCCGGGGGGAAGCCCGATCACTGGATCGACAGCAGCCTGGATATTTGTCGGCTGGCCTCTTTCATCGCCGACACAATCGAAGGCACATCGACCTCCATTTTCCGATCCCGCGGGATGGTCGCCGTTACGGAACCGGCAATGGAGCCATCGATGAAATAGGGAACGGCAACACCGAAAGCGTCCGGGATGCGCTCCCCGTCACCCGACGCCCAACCCCTGTCTCTGATGGTTTGAAGTTCTTGCTTGAGACGTTCACGATCACTGGGAGTGTTGGGGGTGAGCTTAACCAGTTTCTGGGAGGAGATCGTCTCTTCAGGGCAGTATGCAAGAACCGCCTTGCCGGCCGCACCTGCGTAAAGCGCGATGTCAACTCCTGTCTCCAAGCGGTACTGAACAGGACGCCATCCCGACAGGGTTTCCTCGATCTGCGCAGTCGCGGTATCGCCGCGATAGGTCACAAATCCAATTGTTTCGCCGGTTGCTGTGACAAGCTCCTTGAGGATGGGGCGTATCAGGTCAAAGCGCCGGGAGATCAGACCCAGGCGTGCGGCGATCCTCAAGAGTTGTGGTCCTGGGTGTAAGGTTCCGTCGCCAGCCACGATCGCGGAACCACAGGCCAAAGCGGAAGCGATCAGACGTCGCCCCGCGTTCTCGCTGACCAGCAAGGCATCATACAGTTTCTTGTTGGCCCTGATCCCGCCCGGATGCCCCGCGAGGAACATGAGCAAGCCAATCGTCCGACTGATCGCTGATCGCTCCAGATCGCAGGCGATCGCCGGACGGGTCGGCGGGGTTCGATCAACGACCTCCGCAAGAGTCTGCCGGGCATGCAACAGGGTTTCGTCGATACGAGGATCGGGACCCGTGGAGGACTGACTTTGAGAGCGATACGCGGTGATCGTCGCAACATGCCCAACGGCGGAGCGGAAAACGACGCAGCCCACCGCCGACCCGCTGGCGCCACCGCGCTGCACTTGGTGCGGCCAATGTGCTTCGCCTGACCCGAGATAGCCAGCGATCGCCCAGCCATCGAAATCCGCGGACAAAGGCCGAAGCAGGCCGAGCGCGGTCTGATACCGGAACGCTGTTGCCGGCTCGCATGAGATCGCGCGGAAGTAAGACCGTCTGGTCGGGTCATAAAGCGCAAGGACGTAGGTGACGTCCTGTTCCATGCTCATCGACCGAAGGGCGCGGCGCGCTTCCCGCATGAAGGGGTCACGGCGGAGCACGGCATCCGCCAGAACCTTGAGTTTTGCACCAGGCCCATACTTTCCGCTCGTATGCTCACGAGCCAGCTCCAGCTGTGTCAGGCCGACCAGAATTCGGTTCACGGTGCTTCTGCTTTCGCCGAGCGATTCGGCCAGTTCGCGCACCCCCCAGGGCTCTTCGCCATCACGCAACGCCAACGCTTCGAGCACATCCGCAACCCGAGCGTGGCCGGTACGCGCCTCGCCGCTCTGAGGGTCAGCTTTGCCGTGCTCGATCACCTTCATCCTCAAGCCCGTTGGAGGTTTGCCCGACTGGGAAGCGGCACCATAGCGCGACTGCGCGGCGTCTTGAATGCGGCATTGACAGACCGTCGGGATTCAGCGATCGTGGTCATATATTGAGACGCTGTCCCAAAATTGGAGGGTCGGGGCCGCGTCGGGGAGGACACAATGCAAACTGCGGAGTTGCTCGCGCATCCTGCGCAGCCCGTGCGCACCGAAGACCGTGTCCGAGAGGCCAAAAAGGCCACCGGCACCGCCAGAATTATTCTTGCTTACATCCTGATCACTCTTCCGTTCTTCTTGCTCATGCAGCAGGGACGCGTTTCATACGCCATGGTGGATCTTGCTCTGGGCATGATCCCTTACGCGCTGTGCCAAACTGGCGGGTGCTCAGTCATTCCCGAGTTCTTCCCGTACCGTGTCCGGCATACCGGCGGCGCCGGACCTTACCTTGCGACACCTTGCGACGTGACTGATTGATGCCACCAGGAGCAAACTCGTTCCAGCCTTCATGATGATCGCGGCGGGCGTTCTTGGCTTGATCATTCTGACGACCACGCGCCGCAACCTGATCCATCCGGCTCAGCCCGATAATCACCTCTTCAACTGATAGGACGAGCATGACGACCATCTTTATTTCCAGCCCCGTTCACCCTGAGGTGGTGAGGAGAGCGAAGGAACTTGGCTCGGTCTTCTGTGCTTATGGCGATGAGGCCGTGAAGTACGAAGAGATCAAGGCCAATGTCGATGCCGTCCTTCTCAGGAGTGGATCGTTCAGCGACGAGATGATGGCGACCTCGCCGCGGCTCCGCATCGTCGCGCGCCATGGGGTCGGTGTCGACACGGTCGACATTCCGGCCGCGACCAAGCGCGGCATCTGGGTGACGAACACCCCCGGCGGGAACAGCCGCTCGGTCGCAGAACATGTCTTCGCGCTCATCCTGGCCCTGGCACGCAAGATCGGGACAGCCAGTGAACAGACCCGCAAGGGCATGTGGGCAGAGCAACGCGTTCAACTCAATGGCATCGAACTTGAAGGTCGAACGCTCGGACTTCTTGGTCAGGGAAACATCGGCACCGTTGTCGCAAAGATCGCCCGTGGCTTCGGCATGAGAGTTCTCGTGACGGATCCCGCGCTGGATCAAAACGCGGAAGGCGTCGTCAGCTATGATGAGCTTCTGCGCTCGTCCGACATTCTAAGCCTTCATCTGCCGCTTCTTCCCTCCACCAAGAACATTGTGGACGCGGCGTCGATCGCAAAGATGAGGAAGGGCGCGATCCTCATCAACACCGCTCGTGGTGGCCTTGTCGACGAAGATGCCCTGGCCGATGCCCTCAGGACCGGTCAGCTTGCCGGCGCCGGATTGGACGTTCTCGATGCGGAGAACACGGACATGGTCTCGCCGATGCCGCACAATCGTTTGCCGATCAAGGATTTGCCCAACCTGATCGTAACCCCGCATGTCGGAGGCCAGACCGACGAGTCTCTTCTTCGGGTCGGTCTTGCGGCTCTCGACGACATTCATCGTGTCCTGTCCGGAAACGAACCGCAGTACGCCGTGAATACTCCCAATTTCCATACGTCAATCTGATTGGAAGAACCAATGTTCATCAACGTGCCTGTCGACTCCGTCGATGTGGCTCCCGAGTGGGAGCGTGCGCCCCTGGACGCGGTCAAGCGTTTAGCCGACTATCCTGTTGCGCTGATCGGGGATGTTCAGAAGCGCATCGGGATGATGTCCTCCGCCATCCGGCCGACCGGAAAGCCTTGCAAGTTCTACGGCACCATTCTCCCGATTCTGTCGCGCGAAGGTGACAATCTGGCGATTCACCGTGCCCTGGACGACGCGAAGGCGGGCGATGTTCTTGTGATCAACGCACATTCGGAAACCAGCCGGTCGGTGTTCGGGGATCTGTTGGGCGAGATCTGCCTCGCCAAAAAGGTCGCAGGCGTCGTGATCGACGGCGCTGCACGCGACGTTGAGGAACTCGAGAAAATGGGGCTTCCGGTTTTCGCCCGCGGCATCAACCCGGCCGGGCCTTCAAAGGTGGGACCGGGAACCGTCGGATATCCGGTTGCTTGCGGCAATGTCGTTTGCTACCCCGGCGATGCCATTTATGGCGATCGTGACGGCCTTATCGTCGTTTCGAAGAACAATCTTGAAAAGTTTGCGGTGAAAATCGTGGAGCAGGATGGCTTTGAGGATGATCTTCGCAAGCGAATTCGCGCTTCCGCCGTCTGACATCGAGCAAGGCTGCCCTTCTTGAATGGGCAGCCTTTTCAACAAGACTGGGCGTGTTGCCTAGAGGCGAGGACGGCAAGAAGTCGCCTTACAGAGCACATATTGAGGATTCATTTGCAATACGGCCGTCCCGGCCCGTCGTTATGGCGCCGGGTTCGCTTCGACCGGCAAAGTGAAAATGAACCTTGCTCCCGTCGGTTCGTTGTCCTCCGCCCAGAGCCGGCCGCCGTGAGACTCGACGATCGACCGGCAGATCGCCAGCCCCATGCCCATGCCCTGCTCTTTCGTCGTAAAGAACGGCTCGAAGATCCGGTCCGGAAAGGCGATGCCGGGGCCGCGATCCCAGATCTCGGTCTGAACCACGGCGCCGATGCGGTGCACCCGGATACGCAGAACCTTCTCGCTCGCCACGGACTCCATCGCTTCCATGCCGTTGCGGATGAGATTGACCAGAACCTGCTGAACCTGAACGGGATCGAGCGTGACCAGCGGAAGGTCGCCGTCAATTTCGACATCCATCCGGACGCGCCGTCGCGTGGCCTCTTCCGCCAGGAGGTCGCGAACATCGCCGACGAGACGGCCGAGCATTGTGCAGGCCCTCTTCTCTACGGACTGCCGGAACAGGGCGCGGATGCGGCTGACGATGTCGGCGACGGCGTTCGCATCACGGATGATGCGCTCCACCGTTCTCTGCGCCCGGTCGATGTTGGGCGGCTCGGCCATCAGCCACCGCTGGCAGGCGTGGGAATTCGCCACGACCGCCGCCAGGGGCTGGTTGACCTCGTGCGCGATGGAGGCCGAAAGCTCAGCGAGGCTGGCCGCCTGACCGGCGCGTGCGAGCCTTTCCTGCGCCAGACGTAGCTCCTCCTGCGCCCGGACCTCACCGTCGATGTCGAGGCAGACCACGTTCCACTGCACGATCGCACCGTCGGCGCGGCGCATCGGTGCGGCGCGCGTCTCGACCCAGCGGTACTCGCCGTCGAAGCGCCGCAGCCGGTGCCTGCGCGCGTACGGCTCGCCGGACGACAATGAGTAGGCGTACTGCTCCTTGACCCCCGCGACATCGTCGGCATGGACGCCGGCTTCGAGCGTGCCGTTCAGCCGAGATTTTCCGGCACCGTCCAGCTCTTCCAACTCGTAGCCGAGAAAATTCCGAAGCTGCCGGCTGCGGTATGTCGGTTCGCCATTCGGGGCGGCGCAATCGATCATCACCGGCAGCGATTCGACCAGTTGCCAGAGAAAGCGCTCTCTCTCGCGCAAGGCCTCTTCGGCGTGCATTTGATCGTCGATGTCGTGCGAGAGGCCGTACCATTGAAGGACGCATCCCTCCTCGTTCCGCAACGCCTCGGCCCGGCCCTCCACCCAGCGATACACGCCGTCCGCGCGACGAAGGCGGTATCTCATGGAGAAGTGCTCTCCAATGGCGATGCTGCGTCGCAGCGCCTGCCCGACGCGGGCCATGTCGTCGGGGTGCACGATGGTCCTGATAAGCGCCGACAGCCGGTTCGTGCCCGCCTTGTCCGCATCCGCCACGTTCATCCCGATAAAATCGACCAGGCGCTTGTTGAAGAAGATCGGCTCGCCATCCGGATCAAGCCTCCAGAGAAGGCTCGGCACCATGTCGACGAGCTGGGAAAACTCCCGCTCCCGGTTCCGCAATGCCTCCTCGGCCTTTTTGCGCTCGGTGATGTCGATGAAGCCGACCAGATTCTTGTCGGCCATGGTGCCGGGACGGGCGGTTGTGTAAAGGACGTCGATGACGCTGCCGTCCATGCGCGCCACCTTGGCTTCTTCCTGAAAGACCTCCTCACCGCGAAAACGCGCCTCGATGGAGCGGCGGATCGTGGAGACGCCCGGTTGCCAGTAGCGGGTGATCGGCCCGTGCATCTCTTCCGCGTTCTTTGCGCCGAACATCTCGACGGTGTGCCGGTTGACCTCCTCCACCTCCAGGGCTTCCATCGCGCGCGGCAGGAATTCGGGGTGCTCGTCGATGTAGGTCCGGAGTTCGGTCACGCCTTGCGCCCGCAAATCGTTGAACAGGGGAATCAGCTTTCTGGCGTCCACCTGGATGAGGCTGATCGGCATGTAGTGGAACAGGTCACGGTAGCGGCGCTCGCTTTGTCGCAAGGCCTCCTGCGCGGCCATCAAATCATCGATGTCGAGGCAGACGCCGTACCATTGCATGACCCGGCCGTTCGGGTCGCGCAGCGGCTCCGCACGTCCTTCCGTCCAGCGATAGGTTCCATCAGACCGATGCTGGCGGTACTTCATCGCAAACGGATCGCCCGTCCGGAAGGACTGCGTCAGCGCGTGCTCGACAGCCGCCCGATCGTCCGGGTGGACATCCGACAACGAGCGCGACGCATCCGGAGCGATCATTTCCGGCAGGGTCACGCCCACGTGATCGATCAGTCGCTTGTTGATGTACGACGGCGTCCCTTCCGGTGTCGTGCACCAGATCAGTACGGGCACGGCGTCGATCATTTCCTGAAGTTGCCGTTCGTTTCGCCGCACCGCTTCTTCGGCATGCATCTGATCGTCGATGTCGTGACAGAGACCGTACCACTGGACGATGCGCCCGTCCCGATCCCGCATCGGCTCCGCACGGCTCGACATCCAGCGATACACACCGTCGGCGCGGCGCAGGCGATACCGCATCGCGAAGCTCTCGCCGGTGGCGAGGCAACGGTGGAGGGACGCTTGGAACGCCGCCGCGTCTTCCGGATGAACGGTCTTTATGAGCGCCTCCCATCGGCCCCTGCCCGTCTGGTCTGTGGCCGTCACGTCCGGTCCGAGGAAATCGACCATGCGCTTGTTGAAGAAGGTCGGTTCGCCTTCGGGTGTCAGACGCCAGACGTGGCTTGGCACCATGTCCACGAGCTGCGAAAGCTCTCGCTCCCGGTCGCGCAATGCCTCCACGTTCTGGCGCAATGTGAACACTGCCAACTGGTGCTGCCGGGAAATGGCGGCCACGACGAGCGCCGAGAATGCCGATATGGCCAGGAAAAGCTGCAGCATGACCTGCTTCTGCCTCTGGGCCTCGGGATCACCGGCAAATTGACTGACGCCGGATATCGTCAAAACCGCCGTGATCAGGGCAAGGAGGATCAGGCTGATGGCGGCCCCTTTGAATTCAAAGCGCACCGCCGCCCAAAGGATGGGCGGCATGATGATGTAGGCAAACGGCAGGTAGCTGCTCAACGAAAGGATGGAAATACCAAGGAAGATCAGCCCAAGGACGCAAGCCTCCACCCACTGCGCGGTCGAGAGCTGGTCTTTGCCGCGCCAATTCTGGAACACGACCAGGGCCAGCGGGGCCACGATCAGGACCCCGGTGGCGTCTCCGATCCACCAGAGGGGCCAAGCCGTCGCGAAGGACTGTATGCCAAACCACGCAAGTGTTCCGCTTCCCACCGTCGCGCTCACAACCGGCGCAACTCCGGCACCGAACACGACCAGTGCAAGAACTTCCCGCAAGGATTCCAGTCGGACCGGCCGTCCGCAGACCCGGTTCACGAGCCATGCACCCGTCGCCGCTTCAAGGGCGTTGCCGACATAGATCAGGAAGGCGACCGGCAGCGGATTATGGAACCACAGGACGTTGCCGAACAATTCGGCCAGCAAGGCCCACAGCATCCACCGCGGCCAGTTGTGCGGGGAAGCGAGGATAAGCGTCGCAATGAAAAGCCCGCTGGGAGGCCAAATGGAAATACCCGTTTCCGGCACAATCGCAAGCAGATGCGCGTATCCGCTGGCCAACACATAGGCCGCAATGAAAAGCCCGGTGTGTAAAAGTTGGCTTTGCAAAAACTGGCTACGCAAAAATTGATTTTGCAAAAGTTGGGGACGGTATGACCAGACGCGCATCAGAGACTGCTCCTTCCGGACAAAGAAGGTCTTTGGTCAGCGCTTCTTGAGGATGCTGTGATGGGCCTTCCACCAAGCGCTGGCTTCGCCGGGCTGCTGTCCCCACCGTGATCGTATGGAAAAGGGGTCCGAGCGGATCGGCCCCTCTCATCACGAGGGAGGCAGTCAAGGAGTACTTTGCCGGAATTGGCGTCTGGTTGGAATAGAGCAACGTGCGAGCGGCGTGCCACGAGAGGGCGCCGGAAAACTGCCCAATGGCAACTCACCGACGCCCTTCCCTACCGCAAACCCGGATTTGTGAGGGCGAAGGCCAAATGGTTGAGCCACCCGGCCGCCGCCAACATGACTACTTATCCGGAATCACGATCTCGCGTTCGCTGGTATCGACCACGAATATGGCAAGCAGCTTCGCCGGGGCCGTGGTGCTGGCATTGTGGCTGACCTGATGATGATCGCCGGGCTGTTCCGTCCAGCTCTCGCCGGCTTGATACGTGCGCTCCGGCTCGTTGTTCACCTTGCTGCGGATCGCCCCCTCCAGCACGCGCGCGTAGATGAATGCCGACGTAGGATGCCGATGGGAGGGCGATCCGCCGTCCGGCCCGTATTCGACGAGCACCGCACGCAGACTTTTACCGGGCACGTTCGGCAACTCGTGCTGATAGACGGTGGTCACCTTGGCGTTCTTGAACGTCTGCTGATCCGCAAGGGCGCTGCCGAAAGGCAGGGTGACAAAAAGCAGCAAACAGAGGATCCGTGTCATGGAGCCCTATCCTTCGGTGGGTGGGTGCGGATCAGGCAGCGGCCTGCGAGCGGCGGAGCCATTCGTCCAAACCGATGCGGCCGAGGCGCGCTTCGCCCAACGGCACGAGCGAATGCTCCTCGACCCGGCCGCCGAAGTATCGGGCTTCGGGGTCTTTCACGACCTGACGCGGGTCGCCGACCGCCTTGAGGTAGCGGGCGATGATCTCGTTGAAGGGCGCCCGTTCCGGGCCGGCAATCTCGACGATGCCGCCGCGCGGTGCCGCGAGCGCCACATCGGCGACGATGGCGGAAACATCGTCCGCCGCGATGGGCTGGAACAGGCCGGGCGACAGCCTGACCGTGTTTCCTTCAGCGCTTGAATCGGCGATGCCCCTGAGGAATTCCAGGAACTGAGTCGAGCGGATGATGGTGTAGGGGATGCCGGAGGCCACGATCAGCTTCTCCTGGGCGACCTTGGCGCGGAAATAGCCATTGTCGGATGTCCGGTCGATTCCGACGATGGACAGCGCGACATGGTGCCGGACGCCCGCCGCAGCCTCTGCCGCGAGAAGGTTGCGGCCGGAGGTTTCGAAGAACTCCAGCACCGCCCTGTCCTCGAACGAGGGCGAATTGGCAAGGTCGACCACGACCTGTGCGCCGTTCAGGGCCTCTTTGAGGCCTTCGCCGGTGATGGTGTTGACGCCGCTGTTGGGCGAGGCGGCGAGGACGTCATGGCCGGCCTGGCGCAGGATGGCGACAACCTTCGAGCCGATCAGCCCGGTACCGCCGATGATGACGATCTTCATGGTTACCCTCCCTTATCGGTGGTTGGAAATGATTGAATTCACTGCATGAACCAGCCGTGGCTGACCACGAGCGATTGCCCGGTCAGAGCGTTCGAGCCGAACGCGGCGAAGAACAGCGCAGCATCGGCGACGTCCTGAACGGTCGTGAACTCGCCGTCGACCGTCTCCTTCAGCATCATGGTCTTGACCACCTCCTCCTCGGAAATGCCGAGTTCCTTGGCCTGCTCCGGGATCTGCTTGTCCACGAGCGGCGTGCGCACGAAGCCGGGGCAGATGACGTTTGCCCGCACGCCGTGCTTGGCCCCTTCCTTCGCGACGACCTTGGCGAGGCCGATCAGCCCGTGTTTCGCAGTTACATAGGGCGCCTTGAGCGGTGACGCCTCCTTCGAGTGCACCGAGCCCATGTAAATGATGCTGCCGCCGGTGCCTTGCTTGTACATCTGCCGCAGCGCCGCGCGGGTGGTCAGGAACGCACCGTCGAGATGGATCGCCAACAGCCGCTTCCACTGCGCAAATTCAAACTCGTCGAGCGGTGCCACGGTCTGAATTCCGGCGTTGCTGACCAGGATGTCGATCTGGCCGAAGGCGGCGATCGCCCGGGCCATGCCGGCCTCCACCTGGGCTTCGTCAGCCACGTCCATCGCCACCCCTACGGCTTCCAGGCCGGTCGCCGCGGTCAGGCCGCGGGCGGCGGTTTCGGCGGCGCCCTGGTTGAGATCGGCGATCACGATACGCGCGCCCTCCCGGGCGAAGGTGCGCGCGATCTCCAGGCCGATGCCGCTCGCGGCACCCGTCACCAGCGCAACTTTGTCCTTGAGACGCATAGTCGTCCTCCGATCGTGTACGTCGGTTTCCTTCATCACTTTTCCTCGGGTAATCGGGTGGCCCTGGTCTCATCCACGCCGGGGATTCATTCACGTCCGTCATGCGCGAGATCGAAGGTGGACATGCCTTCCAAATTCCCCGGACGCTGCAGAACCTCGGGGTGCCTCAGCGTGCGGACCGCGTCGTGGTAGCCGGCGCGCCAGTGTTCCTGCATCGTCAGGCGGGAGAACTCGAAGTCCTTCGAATTGCCCTCGTAGTGTTTCGATCGGTAGATCAGCTGGACGATGCTGTAGACCTTGTGATCGGCGGCCGTGCGAAGCAGCGCCGCCTCCTCGGTGTTCTTCAGATCGTCAGGAAGCTTCTCCAGCAGAGTCGCCGCGGCGCAACGCAGTCGTTGGCGCTGCCTGAACTGGTCCGTGTTCGCGCGGGTCCGGCTCGAATACTGGATCTCCTTCTGCCGCGTCGCGACCGCGGCGAGGTCGGTCGGAAAGTCGCCGCGCGAACTCCACAGGTCGACTTGGAAGGCGAGCGTGTCCTGGCGCGGCCCATATTCGAAAACCCATTGCAGCGGGGTGTTCGAAATGAGGCCGCCGTCCCAGTAATGTTCACCCTCGATCTCGACGGCTGGAAAGCCCGGCGGCAGCGAACCGCTCGCCATCACGTGCTCGGCCGCGATGTCGTGCGTCGTGTTGTCGAAATAGACGAAGTTGCCGGACCGCACGTTCACGGCACCGACGCTGAAGCGCATGTCGCCCGAATTGATGCGGTCGAAGTCGACGAGACGTTCCAGCGTCTCCTTGAGGTGCTTGGTCTCGTAAAAGCTCGTCGCCTCCAGGCAGCCGGCCCCATGCAGCCAAGGTGCTGGCTGCCGCAGCGAGAAGAAGCCGGGCGCGCCACCGACCAGCGCCCAGGCCGCGCTGAACTGGTTGAAGATGCCGCGCGCGAGATCGCCTTTCGGCGCGAACGGCTCCAGCGCAGCGGCCCAGTCGAACAGCGGGCTGGTGGTGATCCTTTCCCAGAAGGCGCGCAACTTGTCGACGCGCTGTTCGGGCGGGTTGCCGGCAATGATCGCGGAATTGATGGCGCCGATGGAGATGCCGGCAACCCAGTCCGGATGCAGGTTCGCCTCGGCGAGGGCCTCATACACCCCCGCCTGATAGGCGCCGAGGGCGCCACCGCCCTGCAGGAGCAAGGCGATGCATTCGAAAGGCGGCCGGGATTGGATTTGCCCGCGTCTGCTCCGACTTCGCGAAACGTCATGCATGAATTGCGTCCTCATTGGATTGTCGCCAACCGCCTTCCGGCGGCCACATTCGGCTCTCGGCGGCACTCTCGGCGGCAGGACGCCGAAGGAGGCTCATACGGGCATTCAGGACAACTTAACCGGGCAGGACAACTTAACCGGGCTGGATGATTGCACCCCCCGGCGCCGGACCGATACCGTGCAGCCAGATAGGTTCTGCTCGCCAATCGCTAGGTGGGCCTAACCCTGGGCAGAGTATGTCCCGGCCGCGGCGCAGGTTGAGGCGACCGGACCCGGGGAGAGGCCCGGCCGCCTCTTCGCGCTGTCCGGCGGTGGGGGGATCCTCGACGTTTGGGGGGCAAGCGTCGAGGCATCTGCCGGACAACGTTCTGTGCGCGATCACATGTCGGTCTATCTCATGCCAACGGCACCGGATGGCGCCGCCGGCCCAAACTCACTGAGCCGTCCATGCGCCATCGACCGAGATGGTGGTCCCGGTGATCTGGGCGGCTGTCGGCGAGCACAGAAACGCGACGGTGCCGCCCAACTGCAACGGCGTGACGAACGCCCCCGAGGGCTGCTTCTCGCCCAGGAGTTCCGCCGCCGCTTCCTGCTGGCTGATCTTCTTCTCGGCCGCGATGTCGGCGATCTGCTTCTCGACCAGCGGGGTCCGCACCCAGCCGGGGCAGACGGCGTTGGCGGTGACGCCGGTCCCGGCGGTCTCCAGCCCGACCACCTTGGTCAGCCCGACCAGCCCGTGCTTGGCCGCGACATAGGCGGCCTTGTGGGTCGAGCCCACCAGCCCATGCGCCGACGCGATGTTGATGATCCGGCCCCAGCCCTGCTTCTTCATCCGCGGCACGGCGGCGGCGATGCCGTGAAAGGCGGCCGACAGGTTGATCGCCAGGATCGCGTCCCATTTCTCCGACGGGAATTCCTCGACCGGCGCCGTGAACTGGATGCCCGCGTTGTTCACCAGGATGTCGATGCGGCCCAGCCTTTCGGCCGTCGCCGCCACCAGATCCCGCACCGCGGAGCCCTTGGAGATATCGGCGCCGTCATAGACGACACGCACGCCGTGCGCGCGTTCGATGCCCTCGCGGATCGTCTCGATCTCACCGGCCTCACCGAAGCCGTTCAGCACGATGTCGGCCCCCTGGCCGGCCAACACCTTGGCGATGCCGAGGCCGATGCCGCTGGTCGATCCGGTGATGATCGCAACTTTACCCTTTAACATAACAACTTTCCTTGTGAAACAACTTCGGCGTGCGATCTAGTTGGGGCGGGGCTCGCGATGGACGTCGTGGGTGACGATGCCCGCCCCCGGCGCCGGGCGGTCCAGGCGGCGCGGGTCGGCCAGGGTGCGGCGGATGTCGTCCAGGCCGCTCTGCCAATGTTCGCGCATGGCGGCCGGGCCGAACTCGTAGTCCTTGGAATGGCGTTCGAAAGCCTTCGACTGGTAGATCAGATGGACGATGTTGTGGGATTGATGGCGGGCCAGATCGCCGATGGCCATGACGTCCTTTTCGTTCTTCGCCTCCGCCGGCAGCTTCGTCATCAGATGCTGCAGCGCCTGACGCATCGTCTGCATCTGCAGCATGTGGTTGGTGATGGCGCGGGTGCGGCTGGAATACTGGATGTCCTTCTGCCGGCTCGCCACGTCCCGTAGATCGGTGGGAAGCCGGCCCTTTGCCGACCACAGGTCGACCTGGAAGGTCAGGGTGTCGCACCGCGGCTCGCTCGACAGCACGCGGGAGAGCGGCGTGTTCGACACCATGCCGCCGTCCCAGTAGTATTCGCCGTCGATTTCGATCGCGGGGAAGCCCGGCGGCAGGGCGCCGGACGCCATGAAATGCTCCGGCCGCAGCCGGCGCTCCGCCGTGTCGAAATAGACGAGATTGCCACTGCGGACATTGACCGCGGCGACGCTGACCCTGACGTCGCCGGAATTCAGGCGGTCGAAATCGACCAGCCGATTCAGCGTGTCGCGCAACGGGGTGGTGTCGTAAAAGCTGGTGGCGGAATCGCCGGAAAACAGCGACAGGAACGGCGGCGGGAAGCGCGGCTTGAAGAAGCCGCTCTGGCCCATGAGCAAGGCCCGCATGGCGGCAGCGGTGTTGTGGGCCGAGCGCAGGTCGAGGGTGAACGGCAGGGCTTCGGCGACGCTTTCTTGCGCTCCCCAATCGACCGGCACGGCGCAGATCGTCTCCCAGAACTCCCGGAGACGGTCCACGCGCTGGGATTCGGGCGAGCCGGCGATCACCGCGGCGTTGAGCGCGCCGATGGAGATGCCGGCCAGCCAGTTCGGGCGGATTCCGGCTTCGTGCAGCCCCTCGTAAACCCCGGCCTGGTAGGCGCCGAGCGCGCCGCCGCCTTGCAGCACCAGGGCGACGACGTCGTAGTGCGGCATCTCGATCCGCCGCTCGGCGGTCACGGCCTCGGCGGATACGGCGTGCTTCCGCTTGAAACTGCGCATCTCAGTCATCTTCTGTCTCAATCGGTCGGAGCGCGGTTCAGGCCAGATAGTCGTGCACGACGGTGCCGAGACCGAGCGTGAGGTCGGCGACCAGATGCTTGGCCGACAGCACCTCCAGCACCGGCAGTTCGGCGACGGGCGCGAGGGCGTGCGGGCAGAGGTGCAAGGCCGCCGGGCCGGTCCAGGCGCCCTTCACGGTCACGTCTTCGAGATGGTAGCGAACCAGTTCGCAAACGCGCGTGCTGCCATCGACATGCGGGATGACCTTGAGCAGGAAGTTCGGCGCGGCCAGATTTCGGGCCTCGACCCCCAGGTCGAGGGTGCGGTGCTTGTAGCCCATCGTGCCGGTGGCGACGCGGATGGAGCCATAGTCCAACGTGCCGACCAGCGTGTCGGTCTCGACCGCCAGCGTCGGCTGAGCCAGCTTCTTGGGAAAGCCCCACAGTTCGCGGCCGGCGGCGATCGGGGGATGGTCGTTCAGGAACATCTGATGGGTGTAGGAGCCGGTCTGGCCCCGGTAGCGCACCGGGATCACCTGACCGCTTTCCGTATAGTCGCCGAAGCCGGTCGAATCCGGCATGCGGATGAATTCGTAATTCACCACCGGCTCCACCAGTTCCAGCGGTTCCGGCACCACCCGGCGCAGCGCCTCGGGGTCGGTACGGTAGCGGATGATGAAATACTGCCGGTCGACGAAGCGATAGGGCCCCGGCGGGAAGGCCGGGCTGGTGGGCGGCATCGCGAACGCGTTTTCGCGCAGGAACTCTTTATCCATGGTTGGAACCTCGGCGTTTGACACCCGCAGGTGCCCTGCTGTTGGCGTTGGCGTGGTCGGTGAGTGCGACGGTCCGACTGGCAGGATGATGGCGGCATCCGGCGCATCGCCGATACTGTACGGACCGATAGGTTCCGGTCGCCAAACGCTAGGTTGCTTGAACCTTGGCATGGTTTTTCCGAGGCGTGCCGACCGGCGATCCTGTGCTTTTTGGCGGGCGCCACGGTGAAGCGCAAAGGCGCCGACCGGGAATCGGCGCGCCGTCGACGGTGGGCCGCGTTCTCCGCGACGATTGTTCATCCGGGCCTATCGCCAGGGAGTGTAAAGCCCCTGCGAACGCCTAGGTTCACCCGACGATTTGCGGCCGGAACCTATCACGCCGGACGATATCGGCGCGGTGATTGGGCGCGTCATGATAGGCATCATCCCCGATGGGGCTGAGACGATCCCCCGGGCGCCACCTGATCGCCTGCTCACACTGACGGCATCGCCGCGCCAAGCCAGAGGGACATTGTTGCGGCTGGCGCCTTTCTGATTTCCTGATTGGCGTGATTATCCCAGTCGGCAGAACAGATATCGTTGCACCATCGCGGGCGCCATCGGAAGCCGATGGCGGCGGACCGCTCCACGGAGAAAGCCATGTTCCGCATCATCGCCCTTCTGGTGTTCGTCGGCATCCTCATTCAGGCGGCTGTGATCGCCGGATGACGACAGTTTGGCAGCGGCCTGCAAGCTGAAGAAAAGCGGCCCATGAGGAAAGGAGACCGTTCATGATCCCGTCTCGTGAAATCGCACCGGTGCGACTGTTTCTCCATTCGCTCGGCCGTGACTGGAAATCGTGGAGCCGCGCCGAGCGCATCAGCGCCGTCGGTCTGCTTCTTGGCGCCCCTTTGGTTTCGGCGCTGTCCATCGGGCTGACCCTGGGACTGACCTTCCCCGGTTGATCCGAAAAGATGCGCATGCCCGCCGTGCCGGCACGGTGAGCGTGCACCGGTTCACAGATCGGCGCAACGCGCCATCAAACTCCGCCCGACAGGCCCCCGCGCAACAATCCCTCTCCTGACCGACCTCGACACCGCCTTGGAAGCCGCTGGGCCATGCGCTCGCCGGCCTTTTCGTCGTGCGGCGTGAAAGTCCCCCTATACATGGATTTCCATGATGTGCGGTCGGGCCATGCCGGGACTAGGATTAAGGTTGAGTGGAAGGCGCCAGAACAGGCATTGAGGGCAAAAAGCACGCGACGAAGCGCTGAGTGTCTCCACGCTCTGTTTGCCCGGCAGGAGCAACCGACGATGACAGCCGTGCTTCCCGAACGATGCCTCACGCCAGCGATCTCGGCATCCCGTGCCGGGAGCGCCGTCTGCTGGCTCCGGCTTCCGCCCTGTTCCTCTCTGTTCGCGGCCGGGCCGAAAGGCTCCTGCATGCCGCGTTGGTCATCGCGTTGGCCGACCCGGCTCCATGCGACCTGCGGCGGCTGCCCCCGAAGGGAGAGCCGGGCGTCTTCAACAAGCGGCTGACCGATCTCTCCGGCACGTGCAAGGCAAAAGCCGACAAGCCGGCGAGCGCGTCTCCATGAAGCATCGCCCGGGTCGGGCGGACGACACCGAGGCGTTTGGAGCAAGGTTCATCTTCACGTTGCCGATCGAGGCGAAAGCGGTGCCATGACGACGAGTGAGCAAATTGTCTTTGTCGTGGACGACGACGAACGGATTCGGGAGGCGCTCGGCGAGCTTCTGGAGTCACACGGCATGCGCACCATGGCCTTCGGGTCGGCCGGCGACTATGTCGGCGCGGACAAGCCGGACATCCCGGCCTGCCTACTCCTCGATGTCGAGTTGCCGGACATCAACGGACTCGAACTGCAGACCCAGATCGCGGAAGGGGATCATCCACCCATCGTTTTCATAACGGGGCATGGCGACATCCCATCGTCCGTCCGCGCGATCAAGCACGGCGCGGTGGATTTCCTGGCCAAGCCCTTCAGCGATGCGAACCTCATGGCCGCAGTCCATGCGGCGATCACCCTGGATCGGCAGGCCAGATCGGAACGCGCCGAACTCGGCAAGCTGAAGCAGCGCTACCACGACCTGACGCCACGCGAACGCGAGGTGCTGCCGCTGGTGGTGAGCGGCCTGCTGAACAAGCAGGCTGCCGCCGAACTGGGGATCAGCGAGGTTACGCTGCAGATCCATAGAAGAAACGTCATGCAGAAAATGGCGGCGGCGTCGCTTGCCGATCTCGTGCGCATCGCTGAGAGACTGGACATCCCGATCACCCACTCGCGCCGAACGACAGGGAGCCGATCATGAACACCGGAAGGCCAGTCGTGGCGATTGTTGACGACGATCCGAGACTGCTGGAATCAATGGAGGAGCTTCTGGAGTCCGCGGACTATGTGGCCCGCAGCTTCCCGTCGGCGGGGGCGTTGCTCATCAACGGCTTATCGGGCGTCGACGTGCTCATTACCGATATCGGGCTCCCCAGCATGGACGGTTTTGAACTTCGCGACTTGGTCAGGAAGCAGCGTCCGGAATTGCCAGTTTTCCTGATTACCGGCCGCCACGAGATAGCGGATCAGGACCGTGCACAGGGCATAAGCGGCTTTTTTCGTAAGCCTTTCGATGCGCAGGCCTTGCTTGCTGCCATCGGCGACGCCCTGCGCAAACGAGACGTGGAGGGTGAAGATGAGAGTTGACCAGCCGTTCACGCGGAAATCGGCGCCGGCATCGCCACCGCAGGAGAGCGAAACGGAACAGCCGCTCGTCATTCTCGTCGACGACGACGCGGCCGTTCGGGAGGCGTTGTCCGAGTTGATTCTGTCGGCGGGGTATCAGCCGGTCTGCTTCGCCTCGACGCGCGAGCTGCTCGACGCCGACGTGCTGGACAGCCCCGGCTGCCTGATCCTCGACGTGCGCATGCCGGGAACGAGCGGTCTCAATCTGCAAGATCATCTGGCCCAGATCGGCAACCCCAAGCCGATCATCTTCCTGACCGGCCATGGTGACATTCCAATGACGGTCCAGGCGATGAAGGCCGGTGCGGTGGATTTTCTCACCAAGCCGGTTCGGGACCAGACGCTGCTCGACGCCGTGGGCGTGGCCATCGAAATGGATGTCGCGCGGCGTGCGGAAGCCGAGGTCGTCCGGTGCAACGTCGAACGCCTGGGGACGTTGACGCCGCGTGAGCGCGAGGTTTTGCATGAACTGGCCCGCGGACGCTTCAACAAGCAGATCGCCTTCGACCTTGGCATCAGCGAGGCGACGGTCAAGCTGCATCGCAGCAATGTCATGCGCAAGATGGAGGCGGCTTCCGTCGTCGATCTGATCCGGATATGGGAAACACTGCCCATCCCGTTGCGTGGGGCCAGCGGAACCTGAGCGGACCTGACTGACGCGATGGCCGGGACGTGACGTTGGTGTGTTGCCAGATCCCGCCGTTCAGGTGTGCCAGCGGAGTCGTGCTGTGCAGGGCGGCGTGTTGCATGGCTGATCGGGCAACGCGGACAGAGTCCCCGTGTGCGCTTGCGGCGCTTTAACCAAACCTTTAGATGCGACCGCGATGTTTGCCGTCCCCTTATGATTGCCCGCCAATTCACGCTGTGTTTTCGTTAAAAAGACTGCCTCCGACATTGCTGCTTGCGCTCATTCTTGGGGCTTCCCTTGGGGTCATCGGCACGGGAACCGCCCGCTTTCTCCACATCGACCGTGAAGAGACCATCAAGCATTACGAGCGGATCACCATCGACACCACGCGCCTGCTGGAGGAGCACGCGCGGCGCACCATCCACAGCGCCGACCTGATCCTTCTGCAGGCGTTGAAAATGGTCCAGGAGCGCGGGGGCGTCGACGCCATCGGGTCGGAGCGCGACTGGACGGACTTCCGCGATCTGGCCCAGCATCTGCCCGAACAGGGCGGCCTGTGGATTTTCGACGCCGACGGGCGGGCGCTGCTGGGCTCGGCGATCTATCCGACCCCGGCCTTGGAGGTGGCGGAGCGCGACTATTTCCAAGCGGTCAAGGCACGCGGGGAACGGTTCCACATCGGCCCCACCATCCGCGGCAAGGCGACCGGCAACATCTTCTTCACCGTGAACCGACCCATCCTGGATGAGGCGGGGCGGTTCCGCGGGCTGATCCAGGCCGCCATCGACACCGCCTACGTCACGAAGCTGTACGACCTGCTCGACAACAACCTGGACCCGCTGATCGGGATTTACCGGCTGGAAGGCGGAATCGTCGTCCGCCGTCCAGGAATGGAAACGCTCATCGGCGTCGACGCGTCCGGCGGGCTGGTGTTCCAGCAGTTGCTGGCGCGCGCAGCGGCGGGGAACTACGAATCCGTGTCGCCGCTCGATGGGGAGGTGCGGATCGCGGCCTACCGCCGGATCGCGGGCCTGCCGCTGGTGGCCATCGCCGGCGTCGCCAAGGACGCCGCCCTCACCGAATGGCGGGCCCGCGCGGCGCGGACCATCGCGCTGAACCTTGGCGGGCTCGCCGTGCTGGTCGCCCTTGGCCTGCTGACATGGACGTCGCTGCGGCGGCAGGAGCAGAGCCGGAGCGCCGCGGAGACCGCTCTTGCGACCGCGCAGGACAGCGAGCGGCGCGCCCGCGCGGCCGGCCGGGAGACGGAACAGGCGCAGCAGAGGCTGTGGGAAGCGATCGAAAGCCTGCCGGACGGCTTCGCCCTGTTCGACGACCAGGATCGCCTGATCCTCTGCAACAGCCGGTACCGGACCTTCTACGGGCTCAGCGACAGCAGCATCGCGACCGGAATCCGCTTTGAGGACATCGTGAGGCGCAGTGCGGAGCGCGGTCTCTACGCGGACGCCGCCGGGCGGGTGGAGGATTGGGTGGCGGAGCGCGTGGCCCAGCACCGGGCCGCCGATCAGGTTCACGAGCACCGGCTGGGGGACGGCCGCTGGCTGCGCGTCGACGAGCGGATCACGGCGACGGGTGGCCGGGTCGGCGTGCGCGTCGACATCACCGAGGCCAAGCGCCGCGAGGCCGAACTGGCTGAACTGGTGCGGCGAAACGCTTTGCTGGCCGCGGCTCTGGAAGCCACCCCGAACGGCATCGCCATCACCGATGCGGCCACCGCCGATCCGATCGTCCTTTACGTGAACCAGGCCTTCGAAGACATGACGGGCCACACGGCGCAGGAGATCACGGGCCGCGACATCCGTATCCTCTACGGTGCCGAAACGGACCCCCAGGTCGCCCGATCCCTGCACAAGGCAAAGCTCCGCGGCGAGATCGTGACGGCGGAGATGATCAATGTCCGCAAGGACGGAACGTCCTTCTGGAACATGGTCCGCATCGCACCCGTGCTCGACGCGGACGGGCGGGCCCTGGCGCACGTCGCCGTGCTCTGGGACACCACCGAGGTGCATCGCCACTCGGCCGAGGAACTCCAGCGCCAGAAGATGGAGGCGCTGGGCCAGCTGGCCGGGGGCATCGCGCACGAGATCAACAACCTGCTCCAGCCCGTGATCACGCTGTCCAATCTGAACCTCGGGTCCGCGGACTTGCCGGTGCCGGTGCGCGACGACTTCACGGACATCCTCAACGCCGGCCGCCAGTGCCGGGATGTGGTCGGCGCCGTCCTGGCCTTTGCGCGCAAGGACGGAACGGCCACGCAGCCGCTCGTGCTCGGCGACGCGGTGTGCCGTGCGCTGAGTTTCGCCCGCGGCGCGCTCCCCCGGACGGTCCTCATCGAAAGCCGGATCGGCGACCGGGAGTCCCTGGCGATGATCGGTGCCACCGAGCTGACCCAGGTGCTGATGAACCTGTTGACCAACGCCGCGGACGCCATGGGCTGGACCGGAACGGTCACCGTCACGCTCGACCGGCGTTCCACACGGCTTTCCACGGAGCCGGGCTGTTTCCACTTGGCGGTGGCCGATCAGGGCTGTGGTATGGACGAGCGGGTGCGGCAGCGCCTGTTCGAGCCCTTCTTCACGACCAAGCCCCAGGGGAAGGGGACCGGGCTCGGGCTGGCGGTGGTGCATGGCATCGTGCGCGGGTGGCGGGGTGCTGTTTCGGTGTCCAGCGCGGTTGGCAAGGGAACGACGTTCGAGATCACGATCCCCGTGGTCGATCACCCCACGGCATGACGGAGGCGCACGCAATGGCCCGCATTCTTCTGGTGGACGACATGCCCCTGGTCCGCAAGACGGTTGGCCGGCTGCTGCGCAGCCTTGACCACGAGGTCGTGGAGGCGGCGAGCGGGGATGAAGCGCTGGAGGTGCTGGGCGCCGGCGGAGGTTCGTTGGACGCCGCCCTGGTGGACGTGTGGATGCCGGGTGTCGGCGGCCTGGATTTGATGCTGGCGCTGAAGGAGCGCGTGCCGGATCTGCCCGTCATAATCATGTCCGGCGGCGGGCCGCAGGCGCCGCTGGAATATTCACTGGCTGTGGCCGAGGCGGAGGGGGCGGCCGCCGTGCTGGTCAAGCCGTTCGAAGACCAGCAGCTTCTAGACGCCCTCGCCATCGCCCTTGGGGCCTGACCCGTCGGTTCCGGCCATCAGCAGCCGGCCGAGCAGGTCGCGCAGGCCCGTTGCCAAGCCGGCCTGCGCCTCCAGAGGCATGGCGGCGATGGCCCTTTCCACCATCTGAAGCGGATCCTGCGCCAGCAAGGTTCGCCCGCTGTCGGTCAGCGACACGATCCGTGCCCGCTTGTCGTCGGGGGAGACCACGACCGCCAGCAGCCCCCGCCTGGCCAGCGCGGCGATGGTGCGGGACGCCGTGCCGGGGTTGGTACCCTGGTACTTCGCAAGACCCACGACGTTGCGCGCACGCTCCCCGGCGTTCCCGAAGTAGCGCAGGGCCGACCATTGGGCCGCCTGCATGTCCGCAGTCCAGCACAGGTCGTGGACGGCGCGGGCCGTCTGCTCGACAAGGCTGGCCAGCCCGTGGGCCCGCGCGGCGGGACGCGTGGCGCCCACCGTTCTGGACGAACCGGGTTTCGAATCCGCTTTACGAGGAGATGCGGCCGGCCCGGGTTTGCTTGTTACCAACAAACACCTTCCCTTCACGCAGGCGCATCGGTATAGTTGTTTCCAACAAGCATCAATCCAGCCTGCGATGGCAGCCGAACCGCCCGCATCGTCCCAGAACCGAAGGTCGTCAACCGCATCATTGTCTCCGCACCGCTCACCCACGCTGGCCGTGCCCGGAACTGCACCGGGAACCGGGCCAGGAGCCGCATTGTCACATACGACACCGCCGACGCAACGGATCCCGTGATCATGCGTGAGCGGGCTGCCTTAGCAACAAGCCATCCAACGAAACCAAAAGCAACAAACTAATTCTGCTATTTATTGACAAAATTTTTCAGCACCGCAGCTCACTGATTGAGAGTCGACAATAAAAAATTAAGTAATTCAGGATAAAAGCCGGATTGTTTATTGGTATCCCGGTGAATGTCGAGCATCATGACTGCGGTTACTCTGAATATATCCATCCGCGCGAAACTGTGGGGTCTTGTCGGCGCGGCCTGCATCGCCTGTCTGGCGATTGCCGGCGCCGGCCTGTACCTGAATCATCAGCGGATGTACGAGGATCGTGTGGCCTCGTTGAAGTCGCTGGTCGACGTTGGCTACAGCATCGCAGAAAAGTACGAGGCCGATGTCGTGGCCGGGAAGCTCTCGCGCGATGAGGCCCAGTCCCGGTTCAAGGACATGCTGCTGGCGCTCAAGTACCAGGGCGACGGTTACCTGTTCGCCTACACCTATGACAATTTCGGCTTCGCGCACCGCAACGCCAAGGTCATGGGCAAGGACGCGTCGGGGCTGAAGGACGCCAAGGGCGTGCCGATCCTGCCGGGCATGGTGAAGATCGCCCGGCAGGGCGAAGGCACCTATCTCTATCCCTGGTTCGTCAACAACAACGGCACCGACGAGACCGAGGAGAAGCTGTCCTACGTCCGCGGCTTCGAACCCTGGCAGATCTTCATCAGCACCGGCGTCACCATCGACGATCTGCGGACCGCAACGATGGAACAGCTCTGGAAGGTGCTCGTGGTCGTGGTCCTTCTGGCGTTGCCGGCCATCGCCCTGATCGCCCTCGTCGGCCAAAACGTCAGCACCGCCATCGCGCGGCTGAGCCGGAACATGCGCATCCTGGCCGATGGCGACCTGTCTGTCACCTTTCCGGAAACCGGACGCCGCGACGAGATCGGCTCCATGGCCCAGGCGGTCCAGGTGTTCAAGGAGAACGCCCAGACCAAGGCCCGGCTGGAAACCGAGCAAGCGGAATACACGCGCCGGGCCGAGCTGGAAAAGCGTCAGGCCATGCTGACGATGGCCGCCGACTTCGAAGGCAGCGTGAAGAACATCGTCGACACGGTGGCCTCGGCCGCGACGGAGATGCAAGCCTCCGCACGGTCCCTGTCGCACGCGGCGGAAGACAGCGTGCAGCAGATCACCGCCGTGGCCGCCGCGTCCGAACAGGCATCCACCAACGTCCAGACGGTGGCCGTCGCGGCCGAGGAACTGTCCGCGTCCATCACCGAAATCGGGCGTCAGGTCGACACCTCCACCCGCATTGCCGGGCAGGCGGTGAACGAGGCGCAGCGGACCAACGAGGCGATCCGCATCCTGGTGGACGCCGCGCGCGAGATCGGCCAGGTGGTGGAGCTGATCAACAGCATCGCGGGCCAGACCAACCTGCTGGCCCTGAACGCCACCATCGAAGCCGCCCGCGCGGGCGAGGCCGGCAAGGGCTTTGCCGTCGTCGCCAGCGAAGTGAAGGCCCTGGCGACGCAGACGGCCCGCGCCACTGAGGGCATCCAGGCCAAGGTCGTGGAGATCCAGGCGGCGACGACCGGCGCGCAAGGCGCGATCGAAGCCATCGCCAAGACCATCGGCCAGATGAGCGAGATCGCCACGGGCATCGCCTCGGCGATCGAGGAGCAGAACGCGGCGACCCAGGACATCGCCGGCAACATCACGCAGGCGGCCCGCGGCACCGAAGTCGTTTCCACGAACATCGCCGGCGTGAACCGCGTGGCGACCGACACCGGCAGCGCCGCCGTCCAGGTGCTGGGCGCCTCCCAGGGACTCGCCCAGGAGGCGGAGCGCCTTCGCGAAGAGGTCGCCAGCTTCATCGCCACCGTACGGGCCGCCTGAGGACCTTGGGCGCAAGGCCCTTGGGGTGAGGAGTCACGGAGGAGGGGGACCCGCAGGCCGAACCTCCCTTCTCCACCGCACAGCAATCAAGAAATCAACGGAATACAGATGATGAGACGTCAGGTGATGATCGGGCTCGGCATGGCCCTGTACGCGATGGCCTGTTCGGCCGCGCTGGCGGCCAGCGAGGTGGTCGGGGTCGAGCATTGGGTCGAGAACGCCGGCACCCGGGTCTATGTGTGGGAGAAGTTCGCGGACAAGCCGGCCGGCAAGAAGATCGTGGTGCTGGCGCATGGCTCGGCCACGGCCGGCAAGGAAAGCTTCGACCTCCAGGTTCCGGGCAAGCCCTCCTACAGCCTGATGGACCGGCTGGCGCGGGAAGGGTTCGACGTCTTCGCGCTCGACACCCGCGGCTTCGGGCGTTCGACCCACCCGGACAAGCACATGACCACCGGGCAGGCGAAGGATGACCTGAAGGCCACCATCGACTATGTCCTGAAGCTGCGCGGCGCCTCCAAGGTCAACCTGCTCGCGTGGTCCTGGGGAACGCAGTATGCCGGCATGTATGTGATGGACAACCCCGGCACGGTCGAGAAGTACGTCACTTATGCCCAGATGCACGTGAACAGCCCCGACGTCGCCCGGCGCCGCGCCCGGATCGACGCCTTCCGGGAGAACGCGTACATCACCATCCCCGAAGCCGGCTGGAAGCCGCGCTTCACCTCGATGGCGCCGGCCGAGGTGAACGAGCCCGACGTGGTCGACACCTTCGCCAGGATCGCCGCGAAGGTGGAGGTGAAGAGCCCCACCGGGCCGCAGCTCGACCTCGCCACGGCTCTGCCGATGGTCAACGCGCGCCTGATCACCGTGCCGACCATGGTCATCCACGGCCAGTATGACGACGTGGCGGACACCGACGGCCTGCTGCCTTTCTTCGCGCAGCTGCCCAATCCGCAGAAGAAATACGTCGTCATCCCGAACGCCGGTCACATGATGCACCTGCAGAAGGGACACCGCCTGTTCCAGCACGAGGTCGTCGGCTTCCTTAACGACCCGACGCCGTAAACGGGCGCGGCACCGTTCCGCAGGGTGACCACCCGCTGACCGGCGCTTCGATGGAGCGCCGGTCTCTCCCCCGCCTCGAACACACCGGCTGAGGGCGCATGAACAATCCCGCATCGACACTGGCCGACACCGATGGAGACTGGGCCGATGACGACTGGCTGGTCCTCGACGGGGGATTGGACCAAAAGCTCAGCGCCCTGCATCGGGAGATGCTTGCCTGTCCGTCGCTGGACGGCGTCGAGCGCATTTCCGTGGCCACCTACGACGCGCGCACCGATCTGGTGCGAACCCTGGCGCAGAGCAACCGGGACGCCGCGCCCTTCGAACGATACGCGGTCAGGCTCGCGGACGCGCCGGGCCTTCACAATCTGGCCGCGACCGGCCGGCCCATCGTCGCGGCGGTGACCGACGATTCCATCGAAAGGATCCGCCCGCCCCGGCTCCTGGCCCGTGACGGCTACCTGTCCCGCTATGCCGTCCGCCTGCATCGCCGGGACACGCTGTTCGGCTTTCTATTCTTCAACTCACGGCAGCCGGGCTACTTCTCGGCCACGGTCATCGACAGGCTGCGGCCGTACCGTCGGCTGATCGACATGCTGGTGGTCGGCGAATTGTCCAGCGTGCAACTCATGCTGGCCGCCGTTCACACCGCCCGCGAAATCGGCCGCATCCGGGACGAGGAGACCGGCGCCCACCTCGACCGCATGGCGCATTACGCGCAGTTGGTCGGGCAACGCTTGGCCGCACGCCTGAACCTGTCGGACGAGTATGTGGAGTACCTGTTTCGCTATGCCCCCCTGCACGACATCGGCAAGGTCGGGATTCCCGATCACATCCTGCTGAAGCCCGGCAAGCTGACCGCGGACGAATACACCACCATGAAGGCGCATGTGGGCGAGGGGCTGAGGATCATCGAAGCGATGATGCGCGACCACGGCCTTGCCGGCCTCCCCTACGCTTCCGTCCTGCGCAACATCGTCGGTTGCCACCACGAGCGATGGGACGGCGCCGGCTATCCCAACGGCCTTGCCGGTGCGGGCATCCCGCTGGAAGGGCGCATCGTGGCCGTGGCTGATGTCTTCGACGCGCTGACCTCCGGACGGCCCTACAAGAAGGCCTGGACCTTCGACGCCGCCGCGGCCTTCCTGCAGGCGCAGGCCGGCCGTCACTTCGACCCGGACTGCGTCGAGGCGCTGCTCGCCGACCGGCAGGCGCTGGAGGCGATCCAGCTTCGGTTTTTCGACGAGCCATCGGCCTGAGCCGACCGGCTCCGCAGGGTGTCCAAGCCCCTCACGCCGCGAGGCGTTCCATGATTGGCAGCGAACTTCTGGAGCGTTGCCGGAGGGCGTTCGGCCGCACCTTCGACGTTGCTCTCTGGGCGCGGCGGCCAGGCGGCAGTGTGAACGACCTGATGTGCGGTTGTTCCAAAGCCATTCACCTACTTTGCATTCAGCACCGTCCGAAACCCCAAATGGCTTGCCCCAAGCTCGGCTTCCTGTGGGTGGCGTGAGGCTGGACGGTATCTTTGACAGAAGTTCTGCGCACAGAGGAAGGAGCCCCCTTTGATGACCCGGCTGGGGACGTCCGGCTGTCGGGGATCATAACTCTCTTCCTGGCGCGGCCCGGTCGGATTGGACATCTCCAATCCTTCGTGCCTGGGCCGGTACCAGTCCGAGGTCCACTCCCACACATTGCCAATCATGTCGTAAAGACCGTAACCGTTCGCCTTGAAGCAGCCCACGGGCGCTGTGGCCAAGTACCCATCGGCCTGGGTGTTCTGGATCGGGAAAAAGCCCTGCCAAGTGTTGGCCATGGCCAGACCCTGTGGCGTGAACTCCCCTCCCCAGGCATACGGAGCCCCCTCAAGCCCGCCGCGAGCGGCGAACTCCCACTGTGCCTCGATGGGGAGATCTCTGCCCAACCATTGAGCGTAGGCCAAGGCATCCTTGTGGGTCACGTGAACCACGGGATGGTTCTCGCGACCCTTGATGTTGCTGCCGAGACCTTCGGGATGGCGCCAGTTCGCTCCGGGCATCAGTTGCCACCAACTGTTGATCTTGCCCGCCTGGCTGAGCGGACTCACGAAGACGACGGATCCGGCCGGCCGTGGCGAACCGGCACCGGCCAGAGTGACGACGCGCTCCGCCTCGGTCACGTAGCCGGTTGCTTCGACAAATCGTGCAAACTGGGCGTTCGTGACCTCGGTCCGGTCCATCCAGAAGCCATCCACGCGGACCTTCGTGACCGGCCCCTCTTCGCTGTAATACTCGTCGGAACCGATGGTGGTTTCCCCACCGGGGACCCACACCATTCCGGCGTGAGGGTCTTTGCTGTTCGGCATGCCGGAGTAGGCTTGGCAAAGCAGTCCCTGCTCAGGATTCGGTGTGGCCGGGGCCGCGCGGGACCTACTGAGCATGGACGGGGTCCCAGCAGCCCCGATGGCCATCACGGTGAGAAGAAGGAACACGGTCTTGCGAGCCATAAGACAAACTCCCACGGCACTCCGTTAACCTCGGCGCCGGTTGCTTGGGCGGATGCGGTCAGTGTTCCCTGGCCGTATCCGCCCCACTCACCTCGGTTGCCGTCGCAACCGCAACGCTTACTGCTCCAATTCTTTGTAGTACCGCGTGCCGTTGCTGTATTCGAGCTGATCAGCAATCTTTTCGTCGAAGACGACGCTGTTCTTGTTGCGGAAATCCTGCCAGGAAGCCAGCAGCTCCTTGGTTTTCTCGGGACGGGCGTCCGCGAGGTTGTTCGCCTCCGCAGGGTCCTCGGCGAGATTGTACAGATGCCACTCGCCCGCCCCCCACGGCTTGTTCACCCAAACCAGCTTCCAATCGCCTTTCCGCAGCGAGGCGCGCCCGAACAACTCCATGCCGAGAACATAGTCATTCGGATGGACACGGTCGGATTGGCCATTCAAGTAGGGCCACAGGGATGCGCCCTGCATGGGGTGGACGGTGCGGCCCTTATAGCTCTCGCCGGGATGTTTGATGCCGGCGGCCTCAAGGAAAGTCGGCGCCAGATCCATGACGGTCGCGAGTTGGTCGTCCAACTTCCCGCTTCGCGCGAACTTCGGGTAGGAGACGATGGTCGGCGATCGCACCCCGCCCTCGGTGGGAAAGCCCTTGTAGAGGCGGAACGGCGTGGCGCTCACCTGCCCCCATCCCGGCCCATACCCCACGTACGATCCCGGCCGCCCGGTGTTCTCCAGGCTGTTGTTGAACGTCTCGTTCACCCACTTGGCGGGCACCAGGTCCAGAATGTCATTCCCTTCCGCACCGTTGTCGGACAGGAAGACGATGATCGTGTTCTCGAACTCGCCGGTCTCCTTCAGATAGGACACGAGCCGGCCGATGTTCTGGTCGAGGGAGTCCACCATGGCCGCGTAGACCGCCATCCGGCGGGCCTCGACGTCCTTCTGCTGCGGTGAGAGCTGATCCCATTTGGGCCACATCGGGGACGGAGCGGGGGGCTTCATGTCCGCGGGGATGAGACCCGCCGTTTGCATGCGCTTGAAGCGCCCGTCGCGAATGACGTCGTACCCCACCTTGTAGGTGTCTTTGTATTTCTCAATGAGGGCGTCCGGCGCCTGCAAAGGGAAGTGGGGCGCCGTGTACGCCGCGTAGGCGAAGAACGGCTTGCCGTCGGCTCGATTACGGCCGATGTACTCGATGATCTTGTCCGTATAGAAGTTCGTCGTGTAGTCGATCTTGGGGAGCGTGGCGTCTTTGCCGTTTTCCCGATAGCGGGCTTTGCTCGTCCCCTTGCCGTCCGGCGGCGGCGCGTTTCCGGTTTGATCGAAGAAACCGGCCCCGCCCTGGATCATGGCATAGGACTGTTCAAACCCGCGGGCGGCCGGGCTCAGCTCCTCCGTCAAGCCCAGGTGCCACTTGCCGGCCATGTACGTGTGGTATCCCGCATCGCGCAGCAGTTCGGGGAAGGGAACCACGTTCATGCTGAGCGTCCCCTCGTACCCCGGCTTGCCCTTCTGCTCCGGTGTCGGAAGCTCGGCCATGGTGCCCAGTCCGGCCACGTGGTTGTCGGCCCCCGATATCAGCATGGCGCGCGTCGGCGAGCAGGCCGGCGACACATGGAAATTCGTCAACTGAAGCCCCGAGCGCGCCAACGAGTCCAGATTGGGCGTCTGGATTTCGCCTCCGAAGACGCCGATGTCGGAATAGCCCAGATCGTCGGCAAGGATCAGAAGGATGTTCGGGCGGCGGTCTCCGGAAGACGGGTTGCTTCCCGTCCGGACATCGGCCGCCAGTGCTGGGCACGACAGGGCCAGGCCAGCCGTAGCGGCCAAAACCGCTCCAAGAGCAAGCCGCTGTCGGAACGACGGTAATGAACGCATGGCTTCTTCCTCCCTTGGTTCTGCTTGCAATCCGCCCCTTGAGGGTCAGTCGGGCGGCTCTCCCGAGGACGGCGTTCTCGGAAGACGATGTCTTTACCGCTTCTCTTCTGCTCGCCTGGACGCCTGCGCGCGGGCCACCGTGCGCCGCATGGCGAGGACGATCGGTCGCTCGACCATTTTCCCGTCCACTTGAATGACGCCGTCCGGAGCGTCCTTCCAGGCTGCGACGATCCGCTCGGCTTCAGCAACCTCGTCCATCGTCGGCGTGTAGGCGTCATTGATGACGGGAACCTGGTTCGGATGGATCGCCATCTTCGCCGTGAACCCCAAGGCCAGAGCACGATGGGCTTCGGCGCGACATCCGTCGGCGTCGTGCACCTTGACGAAGGGCATGTCGATGGCCGGGATGCCGGCCCGTGCCGCGGCATGCGCGACGCGCGACCGACCGTACAGAAGTCCATCCCAGGATGCTGGAACGCCCAGTTCCGCCGCCAGATCCAACCCTCCGAACATGACGGCGTTCACGCGACGCGATGCGGCGGCGATGGCCGCTGCCTGGTCAATCCCGCGCAGCGTCTCGATCTGGGCCACCAGACGGAGATCGAGCCCCGCTTCGGTCAGCAACTGATCGACCCAGCAGACCTCCTCGGGCGTGTCGAGCTTGGGGATGACGATGGTGCCGCCCGACGGACGTGCATCGATGAGCGCGAGAACATCGCGCAGACCCGCCGCGCTGCGCGGCGTGTTGATCCGCACCACGCGATCGGGAGCGCCGGCGCGCTCAGCCAGGAAGCGCACGGCAGCGCCACGGGCTTCCTCCTTGTGCGCCGGCGCCACGGCATCCTCCAGGTCCACGCAGACCGCATCGGTGCCAGCGGCAAGCGCTTTGTCGAAGCGATCGGGGCGTGATGCCGGGACAAACAGAATGCTGCGCCAGCCGAGATCATCCATGATGCTTCCCCCTCTTTCCCTCGTCTGTACGGCGGTCGGCTTCAGCGGAGCCGGACAACGCCGAGGGCCTCGCCCCGGCTGCCCCGCCCCTGGCGATGTCCGAGCCCGGACGGCCGGACATCACCAGGAGCGGCGCGCTTGGAACGGTCGGATCCGGATCGGCCTCAGGCGCGCTCACGGGTTGCGAGGGCTTCCGGAGCCTTGTGGAAGAGGCCGTCCTTCATGATGGCCAGAAGGCGGTTTCGGTCCTGCAGGATCGTGACGTCCGCGAGGGGATCGCCATCCACCAGCAGCAGGTCAGCCAGATAGCCTTCCTGTATCATGCCGAGTTCATTGCCCATTCCCATGATCTGGCCACCGAGCTTGGTGGCGGCGACCAGGGTTTCCATCGGCGTGAAGCCAAGCAGGTTGACGAAGATCTCCAGGTCGCGGGCGTTCGTGCCATGCGGCTGCCACGCGAACCCATAGTCACCACCGGGAAGAACGCGAATGCCCCGCTTGTGCATCTTCTTCATGGAATCGACCGCGATTTCCAGCTCGCGTTCGTATTGGAGCGACAGCGGCGAGCCGGGGGCGATGCCGTAAGCACCTGCCTCCCGGGCCGTGGTGAGCAGCCACGCCAGACCGGGCGCCACGAAGTGCTGGTCCTTGACCGCTTCGAGCATGTCGAGGGCTTCTTCGTCCGCATACGAGGCGTGGAAGATGCCTTCGATACCGAACTCGACGCACAGCTTGACCGATTTGGAGGAGCGTGCGTGCGCGCACAGGGTCTTTCCATGCATCCTGGCTTCGCTGACCGCCATGGCGATCTCATCGCGCGCCATCGGCGTCACCTCCGCCCCGACGCCGGTGATTTCCTCGCCGGAAAGGTTCAGCTTGATGTTGTCCACGCCGTACTTGATGTACCGGCGCACAGCGCGGCGGACCTCCTCCGGACCGGACACAATCGTGCCGAAATTCAGCCCTTCGTGCTCGATGTGCGGCGGCGCCGTGTCGCCCAACCCGCCGGGGGTGGCAATCTCCTGGCCCGCCGCGCGGTACCGCGGTCCGGGAATCTGACCGGCGTTGATCGCGTTGCGGATCACCACGTCCAGGCGCGGCTTGGCGGCGGCCGCCCCAAAGCCCGCCGTGAAGCCGGCATCCAGCACCAGCTTCGCCATGTCGGCGGCGAAGAGAACGTGCTCTTCCGGTGGCATCTGCTGGATGGCCGCAAGGGTCGGCTGGTTGTTCCATGACAGGTGCAGATGCGCGTCGATGAGGCCCGGCATCAGCGTCGCGCCGCAGCCATTCACATGGCGGTGCGCGTCGCGCGAGATCGTCCCGTCATGTCGGGCAATCTCGACGATGCGGTTGCCCTGAACCAGCACCTCGCCGGCATAGGGTTGCGCGCCGGTGCCGTCGAAGACGCGGACATTGGTGAACAGCGTCGTTTGCATCGTTTCCTCCTCATCGATCGGGGTTGATGCCGGTTCGCCGGCTTATTTCTTTATTCACCCCTGGACGGACGCTCCCGTCACACGGAGCGCGGGCGGCAAAGCCGGACATCCGCGCTGACACCAGGGGGGCTCTCCTGCAAGCGACACCGCTGCGCCACAGGACGGGCGCGTGCCGCAGCGGTGCGATGTCACGCCAGCGCTCAGGCGACGGAGAACAGGAAGTTGACCAGCGCTTCGTTGACCGCCGCCGGACGCTCGAACGTCGTCCAGTGGCCGCAGCGATCAAGGATGTGCAGGCTCGATCCCGGGATCTTCGACGCCAGGGCGCGCACGGCCGGGGGCGGGGCCGTGCCGTCCTCGTCGCCCGTGATGAGCAGCGTCGGGCAGGTGATCCGCGCCACGTCGGCCGGTTCCGCGGCGGCGAGGGCCTCGCAGGTGCGGGCATAACCCTCCGGGTCCTGACGCATCAGGATTTCACGCACGAACGCCGCGACTTCCGGCCGGTTGGCCTTGGTGTTGGCCGAGGTGCCACCTTGGACGACGGCGTCGGCAATGCCGACCATGCCCTCGGCGCGCGCCTTGGCGGCGCGGTCGCGCAGAGCCGGACGGGCGGCCTCGGGCGGCGCGTGCAACGGCCCGATCAGCGCCAGGCTGCGCACCCGCTCCGGCTGACGGACGGCGAGATGCTGGCACACGATGGTGCCGAGCGAGTGGCCGACCACGTGGGCGCGCTCGATGCCGCGGCTGTCCAGCACCGCCACGACCGCATCAATGAAACCTGTGATCGACACGTCGCCATCGGTCGGGCTGCGCCCGGAACCCGGCAGATCGAACCGCACGCACTGGAAGAAGCGCGACAGCGCGCCGACCTGCGGAGTGAAGACGTTGGAGGTGCCGCCCAGCCCGTGAACCAGGACCACCGGATCGCCGGTGCCGTGAACCTCAACGGCCAATTGCTGTGCCATTAGGCGTTTCCCTTGTTGTCGTTGCGGAAGGCCGGCCGTGCTCAGTCGAGCACGTTGCTGAGGCGGCCGAGCCCATCGATTTCGATCGTCACGCGGTCCCCCGGCTGCAGGAACTTCGGCGGGGTGAAGCCGATGCCGACGCCGGCCGGCGTGCCGGTGGCGATGACGTCGCCGGGGTACAGCGTGATGCCGGCCGACAGCGTCTCGATCATGGTCGGGATGTCGAAGATCAGATCGCGCGTGTTGGCGTTCTGGCGCAGCTCGTCGTTCACCCAGCAGCGCAGTGACAGGTTCGCCGCATCGACCTCGTCGGCCGTCGCCAGCCACGGGCCCATCGGGCAGAAGGTGTCGAAGCTCTTGCCGAGGAACCACTGCTTGTGGCGCGACTGCCAATCGCGCGCCGTCATGTCGTTGATGATGACGTAGCCGAACACATGGTCGTAGGCCTCGGCCTTCGAGATGCCCCGGCCGCCTTTGCCGATGACCAAGCCCAGTTCGGCCTCGTAGTCGATGCTGTCGCTCACGCCGTGCGGGTAGCGGATTGGCTCACCATTGGCGATCACGGTTTCCGGCGGCTTCGTGAAAAAGATCGGCGCTTCCGGAATGGCCTCGGCCGCCGCCTTCGACCCGGCATCGAAGCCGCTGCGGGTGAACTCGTGGGCGTGGTCGTGGTAGTTCTTGCCAACGCAGAAGATGTTGCGGTCCGGACGCGGAATCGGGGCGTCAATGCGGACGTCGGCCAGCGAAATGCCGGCGGACTTGGGCGTGAGGCGTGCCTTGAGCGTGTCGTACCGGCGAATGAGGTCGAGCATGTCGCTGACCGGCTCACCCAGGACGGTGTCGAGTGGCCACACCCGCTGGGTGTCCGGGTCGATCACGCCGACCGTGCGGCGCCCCTCGTGGTGGAAGGTGGCGAACTTCATGCGTTGTCTCCGCTGCGCCAAATATGATCCAATCGGTGCCTAAAGGAGGCGTAATCAGCGCCATGCCAGCGCCATGTGTGATCCAATATGAGGGTTCCGGCGCACGATTGGTCAAGGGAAAAATGCGCCTGGCGCACTTTTTCCGAAAGGGTTGACCGGATCAGGACGTCGGCAACTCGAAATTCGACGTTGCGTGGCGGCGGGGTCCGCGCCATATTGGTTTATGATTGGGGCAGGGCTGGTAATGGAGCAATCATGGACGCGCTGAATCTCAGGGATCGCGCTGCTTCCGGGGCGAGCGCGGTCGTGGCGTTGATCGAGCAGAGCATTGCCGACGGCACCTGGGGACCCGGCACCAAGCTGCCGACCGAGCGCGAATTGGAAAAACGCTTCAACGTCTCCCGCAACACGTTGCGCAAAAGCCTTCGCGTGTTGGAAGAACAAGGCAAGATTGTCCGCCATGTGGGACGCGGCTCGTTCGTCACGTCGGAGGCGACGCTGAAGGCCACGGCTGAGGGCCAGAACCTGACCAGCCGCATCATCGGTGCCAGTCCGGCGGAAATCATGGAACTGCGGCTGATGGTGGAGCCGCATGCGGCGGAGCTGGCTGCGGGGCGGGCCACCGCGGCGGATCTCCACCGGATGGAGGAATGCTTGGCCCGTGCCGAGCGTGCCCAGGACATCCCGGAGTTTGAACACTGGGATGGCATGCTGCACGTGGCGATCATCGGCGCCGCCAAGAACGGCTTGCTGACGGATGTGTACGACGCGATCAACGCCATCCGAAACCAGCCTGAATGGGCGCGGCTCAAGGTGCGCAGCCTCACGCCGGCGCGGCGCGCCGTTTACGAGGACCAGCACCGGCGCATCGTCACCGCCCTCAAGGACCGCGACGGGGATCAGGCCCGGGCCGCCCTCCAGGAGCATCTGTTGCAGGTCCGCACGAACCTCCTGGGAAGTTGACGCCGGTTTCAGCAGCGCAAAAGCCGTGGGGTCTGGAAGCCGTTTTGAAGTTCCCAGCGGGGACTGTATGGGCGCTTGGCTGTTCAGTGCCAACCGTCCCTGGATCACCCGCCCCAGCGTGCCATGCCCGATTCCGCTCCCTTGATGCACTTCGACCGCACCGCCTTCGCCGCGGGCCGACCCGTTACCCTCGCCGCCCCGGCCGAAGGCGCACTCGCGATCCAGCTTGCCAGATGCGCCGCCGGTTCACAGACCGCGCCGCTGGTCGTGACCCGCAGCGACACGCGTGCGGCCCGCCTCGCCATGGCGGTCCGGGACGCGATGCCGGACCTTGAGGTGGTGGTCCTCCCGAATTGGGATATCCCCCCTGGCGAGCGGGGTCAGCCGTCACGGCGCGTGCTCGGGCAACGGGCTGCCGCCATGGCCGCCTTGTCCGGTCCGGTCCGGGGCGCCGGGCGGCTGGTTTTGGCGACCGCCGAGGCGGCACTGCAACGCCTGCCATCTCCCGACGCATGGCCGGAGGTTGCGCTGGTCGTCGAGCAGGGCACACCCTACGACGAGGAGGCATGGCGGAGCCTTCTGGTTGCCAATGGCTACATCCTGGACGAGCGGATCGACGAACCGGGGGAGGCCGCATTCCGCGGTTCCGTGGTGGAGATCTTTCCCGGCGATGCCGACCGTCCCGTGCGCTGCGACATTGTCGATGGCCGGGTTGCGCGAATACGGACTTTCGATCCGGCGAGCCAACGCACGATTGGCGATTGCGGCGGCATTGCCGTTCATCCGGTCACCGAGATACCGGCGACGCCCGAGATCGTCGCGCGGCTGATCCACGGGCTGGAGGAACGCGGCGACCCGATGGCCGCCGGGCTTGCCGAGGCGCTTGCCGCCGGGCGGCGCCCCTTTGCGTTCGAGGCTTTGCTGCCACTGGCCTACGACCGGCTGCCCAGCCTCCTTGAGCGTCTTCCCGACAGTCCGGTTGTCTTCGACGAAGGCGTCGGCGACCGGCTGGAGGCGCGGTTCGACGAGCTCGCCGAAGCCGACGCATCGGCCCTGCACCTCGACCGCACGGAATGGGAAAAGGGCCTGCATGGGCGCGCGGTTCTGATCCTGGAACCCGACGAGCAGGCCCCGCCCACCGTATCCCCGGCCGTGTCCGAACGAACCCTTCCCCGCCTCGCCGCAGAGAAGATTGCGGCGGGCGAGCCCGTCATCATTGCCGCCGCCGAAGCCTCCGACGCGGCCAGAATGGCGGAGCGCGTGGCCGAGGCGACGGGGCGGCCGGTTCCCGTACTCGATCGGTGGCCCGTGGATAGCCCGCCCGCGACACCGTCGGCGCTGGTGCTGCGTGTTGCCGCGGGGTTCACCGTCGACGGCGTGACGGTCCTCGCCCAGCGGCCGCGCCCGGAAGGCGGCGCCGGCCCGGCGGCTCCGCTGGCGCCCGTCGACCTGTCGACCGACGACCTCGCGGTCCACCTCGACTACGGGATCGGTGCGGTGCGCGGGCTCGAAACGGTTGAAGCCAGCGGCCAGCGGGAAGACGTCCTGGTGATGGAGTACGCCCGTGAGGACCGTCTGCTGGTGCCGGCGGCCGACCTCGACCGGGTGTGGCGTTACGGCAGCAGCGACGCCGAGGTGGCGCTCGACGGGCTGAAGGGGGGAAGCTGGCTCGCCCGGCGCACGGAATTGGAGCACGACATCGAAGCAACCGCCGCAAGCCTTGTGCGTCAGGCTGCCCGCCGGGCCCGAGCGAAAGCCCCGGTGATCGAGCCGCCATCCGGACCGATGCGCCGCGTCGCCGCGCGCTTTCCCTACGAGGAAACCGCGGGGCAGCGGCGCGCCATCGCCGTGGTGACGGCCGAACTCGCGAGCGGACGGCCGATGGACCATCTGGTCTGCGCCGACGTCGGTTACGGCAAGACCGAAGTCGCGTTGCGCGCCGCGGCGGCGGTCGCCCTCACCGGCCGGCAGGTTGCCGTCCTTGCTCCAACCAGCGTGCTTGCCCGCCAGCACCTGGAGGTCTTCCGGCGACGGCTGGCCGGCTTGGGCCTGCGCATCGAACCGCTGACCGGCAGCATGCCGCCGTCCGCCGCGAAATCCGTGCGTGAAGGGATCGCCGACGGGTCGGTGGCGATCGCGGTCGGTACGCATGCCCTTTTGTCAAAGACGGTGCGCTTTGCCGACCTGGGGCTCGTCGTCGTGGACGAGGAGCAGCGCTTCGGCACCGCGCAGAAGCGGGTGCTGGCCCGGCTTTCGGCCGGCGTCCATTCCCTGGCGCTCAGCGCCACGCCGGTTCCACGCACGCTTCAGGCGGCGCTGGCGGGGCTGCGGGGGATCAGCGTCATTGACACTCCCCCCGTGCGCCGACGGCCGGTGCGCACACGGGTCGCCCCACATGACCCGGCGCTTCTGCGCGCCGCGCTGTTGCGCGAGCGGGCGAGAGGCGGACAGAGCTTCTGCGTGGCCCCCCGGATCGCCGACCTGCCGGCATTGGAGGCCGAGGTGCGCGCGCTCGCCCCCGACCTGTCGGTCGCCGTGGCGCACGGCCGCCTTCCCGCCGCCACGCTCGACCAAGTGATGGTCGATGTGGCGGAAGGAAGGGTCGACGTGCTGGTGTCGACCCCCATCATCGAAACCGGCATCGACATTCCCCGCGCCAACACCATCGTGATCCGCCGTCCCGACCTGTTCGGGCTTGGTCAGCTCCACCAGTTGCGCGGTCGGGTCGGGCGCGGGTCGGCGCAGGCCTACGCCTATCTGCTGACCGAGCCGGACGCCCCACTGAGTGAGCGGACGGAGCGGCGGCTGGGCTCGCTTGAGGCCATCGAGAGCTTGGGCGGTGGCTTCGCCCTCAGCCTGATCGACCTCGACCGGCGCGGGGCGGGTGATCTGCTGGGTACCGACCAGAGCGGCCATCTGCGGGTGGTCGGAACCGAGTTGTACCAGCATCTCCTGGCCCGTGCGCTGGCCGGAACCACACTGGACGACGCGCCCGAGCTGCGCCTGGGGGTGCCCCAAACCATTCCCGCCGCCTACCTGCCGGAGGAGGAATTGCGCATCGGCCTGCACCGCCGCCTCGCGCGCCTGCGCGACGAGACCGAGGTCGATCCGTTGCGCGAGGAGATCGAGGATCGCTTCGGGCCGCTGCCGGACGAGGTCGAACTGTTGCTGACGGTTGCCGCGCTTCGCGCACGCTGCCGGCGGTTGGGCGTCGCGGTGCTGGCCGCCGGCCCCTCCGGCGTGTCGCTGACCCTGGACGAGACGCCCTGCCGCGCCGCTCGGGAAACGAAGCTGGAGAGTCTCCGCACGGGACACGTGCGCCGCGCCGGCGACCGCATTGTTTTTGCGCTGGATGCCGATGGGGCCACAGGGATCCTGGACAACGCGCGCGCCGTGCTCGACCAAATTCCGCCCGTCGGCAACACCCCCCAAGGCGAGCCGGTCCGACGCGGGAAAGCTCCCAAAGCGTTGGACGGCACCGGGTGATTTCGTCTTCATCATCGACCGCCCGCCACAGATGCTCGTGTCAAAGCGGGAAAGGCGCGGATTTCTTCGTCAATTTGGGAAATAGTCTGGGGGTGCATGCTGCATACGCCGCATAGTCGGGGAAGGCGCTCCACAGCACCCGCTCTTCGTTCAGCATGCGGCGAACTTGGAAAATGCACTGCACACAGACGATCAGCAGCGCCGGCCATGAGGCCACTTGCAGGAAAAAGCCGACAATGGCCACCGCCTCGCAGACATAGAGCGGGTGCCGGACCAGGGCGTAGGGGCCATGCACGATCAGGCGGCGCGCCTGGGGCGTGATGCTCAGCGATGTTCCGAGGAAGTGCAGGACATACAACGATGCGCACATCCCCGCAAAGATCAGAAGGAACGAGATCACTTGGCCGGCGTCGCCGATATCCGCGCGTGGCAGGAGCATGAGCGTCATGGGGAGGAATGTACCCGCCAGCGCATCAAGACGGGGCATGAGTCCCGGCAGCCGGTGCGTGGCGCTGCGACGGCGCCAGACGAACACGATGACCATCGTTGTGAACATGGTGGTCGAAAAGCCCGACAGGACCCGGGCCATGCCGGGCAGCGCCCCGCCCGATGCCGAATAGGCCTGCAGACCACCACTGGTGGACAGCATGTTCATGAGCCAAATGCTGCCGAATGTAAGGATGAGTGCGAGTTTGCCGAACAACTCTCCACGCTCGTCGGTGGGCAGCGCTTCATCCGCATCCCGGCGCCCGTTTTCCATTGGTGCCTCTCCGCCTTTGATTTTGGGTTATCGAACATCGCGGTGCCGGCGAACGCATGGCCCCCGCGATTTCCGGACGATGACGCCTTGGCGCTCACGAGGCCGGCATGCGCGCCTGCCCAAGCAGTGTGACCGGCCCCACCGGGACAAGCCCGGTCACCGTCCGGAACGGCGATGTCGCCGTCACCACGACGAAGCGGCGCCCGCCATTGGTTTGGAAGGCGACGGTTCCTGCGGCTCCGGCCTGGCCGACGGCAGCGAGCCGCCCGTTCAACTCGGCCTGGACTTGCGCCGTCGTCGCCGTCGGACGGACAATGGCCCAGCGTGCCGCCTCCTCGGCCGCGAACTGGATCGAGTTGCGCACCCACATGGCGCGCCCGACTTCGACGGCGCCGAGCGACAAGCCGAAGAAGAACAGGGCGACGAGCGCGAATTCGAGCGAGGTGGCCCCGTCCCGGCGCGCAAGGCCGCGCCGGATGCGTTTCAGGGCACGGAGGATGGGGGTGCTCATTGCGTGCGTACGATGGCGCGCGCGGTCAGCACCGACGGCACCGCCACGTTGAGCAGGTTCGTGATCGCGCCGAAATCCCTCTGGACGTCGATTTGCACGAAGCGCCGCAGCGCGCCCGTCGGACACGCGACATCGCAGCTCGACGGCGTGCCGTCGGGGCATTCGCAGAAGCGGGTCGGGGCCGACACCCGGACGCTGCCGGCCGGCAGCCCGGACGCCGCCGCTGCCGCCGCCACGATGCCCGCGTTGTCGTTGGGCTGTATCCAGGCATACTGGGCCCCTGCCCTCGCCGCGCCGGCCAGCGCCGCGCTGTCGTAGACGGCGCGGCCGAGTTCCACGATGCCGCCCAGCAGAAGAAGCAGAAACGGCGCGACGAGCGCGAATTCGACGGCGGCGGTTCCGCGCCGGCATGCCCCAACAGGAAGACGCATGAGGAGCCTCATTCGGTGAGACCGGCGAAGATCAGACTGATCGGCTGCAGGCCGAGCGCTGCGCACCCGGTGTTGGTCAGGTTCGTGTCGCCCGAGATGGTCACCGTGTCGGCGATGATCTGCGTGCAGCCGAGGCCCGTCGAGTTGCCGTTCCAGTCGACCGACGAGCTTGGGAAATACATCGCACCGGTCAGCTGAAGATTGCTGCCGCCGTTCAGGTGGTTGACCGTATTGCCCGAATAGCGGCGGTCCTGGAAGAACAGGATGCCGGGATAGGGATAGCTGGGAGCGCTGGGCGCGCGCAGGGTGACGCGGGCCTGGCCGTTGATGGTGACGCTGCCGATCCGGCTCGCGGCCCTGGAACTGGTCAGCACGATGGTCACGCCGGATCCCGCAGCGTTGCAGGCGCAGGTCACGACCGCGTTGGAGCCCACGCTGAAATCGCCCTGGTCCAGGTAATAGGTGCCGGGATTCAGGACGACGGTGGACCCGGAATTGACGTTGATGCCGCCGCAATACACGCCGGGGGACAAGGTCGTCGAATTGAACGTCAAAGCTCTCGGGTTGTTGCAGGCAGGTGCCGCCGGCATCGTGATCGTCAGCCCGGCGTAGGGATCCTGGACGGGCCAGGCGAAGGCCAAGGTGCCGCCGGGGAACTGCGGCGTCGACGAGCCGCTCTGCACGATGCCGCCGGCCGACCAGGCGGTGGGGGCCGACACCTGCGAGTTGCCGGAGAAGTACATGCTTTGCGCGTCGTTCGAGTTCGAGGCGAGCGAGCATTCGTTCATCTGGACGACGCTGTTGCCGGTCGTCTGGAGCGCGCGCCGGGCGGTCCTGTCCAGCGCCAGCACACAGGCGTTGCCCAGCTGGGTCACGCTGGCCACGGCCCGTGCCGTGATGGTCTGGGGACCGGGAATGAACAGGGACGCGAAGCGGAGCGGTTGCTGCTGCGCCACCAGGACCTCGACCGCGTTGGCGTTGCCGGCCTGCGGCCCCGAGACCGGCGGGATGTTCACGGTCACGGTGATCGGGGCGCCATCGGGATAGCCGTTGCGGGCGCTTTCTCCCAAAGCCACCGGCCGCGCCTGCGCGCGGGCGCTCCGCGCGATTTCAAGGGCACCGGCATAGGCCGCGGCGTCGGCGGCGGTCTGCGCGCGGCGTTTCAGCATGTACCACTCGCCGGCCTCGACGCCGAGCCCCGCGACGCCGGCCGTCACCGGCAAGGCCAGGGCGAAGATGATGGCGACCACGCCACGCCGATCGCCCAGCACCGTCCGTATCATCGCGATCATGACGCACCGTCATCCCCGGCGCCGCGCCGCAGCAGCAACGGCCGGACCGTCTGGACGAACCGTTCGTTGGCGGTGATCTCCGCGGGCGTGAGATCGAAGCTGGCAACGGACCGCGCCCGCCGCGTGTCGCCGGACAGACCGAGCGCGAGCGCGAGGTTCTGGCGGATGCGCGGCGGGGTGTCCGCGGCCTGCGCCATGCGCTCCAGCCGCTGCACCGCCTCCGATGCCTGACCGGCGAGCGCCAGCGACAGCGCCAGATTGTTGGATGCGTTGCGGTCACCGGGTTTGACCGCCAGCACCTTCTGATATTCCGCGGCGGCTTCGTCGTGCCGCCCCAGCAGGTCCAGCGCCACGCCCCGGCCGTTGTGCGCCTTGACGTCGTTCGGATCGAGGGCGACCGCTTCGGTGAAACGATCCATCGCGGGTTTCGGCTGTTGCATCTGAAGGTAAAGCCGGCCCAGGCCGATGTGCGGAGCGCTGGAGCGCGGCGACGCCTTGGCCGCACGCTCATAGGCGTTCGCGGCCTCGTCCCAGGAACGCATTTTGACCAAGGCGTCGCCGAGCCCGAGCCACGCCGCTCCGTTCTGCGGCTCGCGTTCGGTCACCTCGCGGTACAGCCGCACGGCGGCCGAGACGTTGCCGGCGGCGTAGCTGGCGGCGGCCAGACGCACGCGGACGCTGGCGTCGTCCCCCGCACGGCTGCGGTCCTGGGCGCTGGTCAGAGCGACGGGGCCACCACCGTCGACCGGTGCGCCGGCGCAGGCAGCCAGCGACCCGGCGGCGATCAGCAGGCAGGCAACGGTTGTGATGCGGATGGTCATGGAGTCCCCCTCACATGCTGCGAAACATTTTGACGAGGTCGATGAAGGACGGGCCGCCGGCCACGATGAAGACGCAGGGCAGGATGCAGAGCACCATTGGCAGAGTGATGAGCACCGGCAGCCGCGACGCCCGCTCCTCCATGCGGAGCCGGTAGGCGCTGCGCATCTCGCCGCTGAGGACGCGCAGCGCCGTGCCCAGCGGCGTGCCGTAGCGGGACGCCTGCGTCAGCGTCGTCGCCAGGGCGCGGGCGCCGTCGGTGCGAATGCGCTCGTACAGGTTCACGAACGCCATGCTGCGTTCCGAAAGAATGCGGAGTTCGGCCGACACGATGGCGAATTCCGCGGCGATGTCCGGACTGGCGCCGCCGATCTCGCGCACCAGACGGCTGACGCTGGCCTCGACGCTGAGCCCGGCCTCGCCGCAGACGACGAGCAGGTCGATGGCGTTCGGCAATTCACGATCCAGCCGCGCCCGGCGCCGCTTGCCGAGCTTGTCGAGGACGATCATCGGGCCGCGCCAGCCGACCAGAAATCCGATCAGGCAGGCGAGCAGAAGAATCGGCCCCGGCAACGGTCGGACCATGTGGGACCACAGCACGGGGCCGAGCAGGCCGGCCAGCAGGCCGACGACCCGCAGCCCCATCACCCGGTTCAGGACGGCCCGGCCGCGAAAGCCGGCGAGCGTCAGGGCCTGCTCGGTCTCCTCCACCCCCTTGCGCCCGATCATCGCGGTCCGCGCCGCCGCGGCTCCCAGCCGGTCAAGGATGCTGGAGCGACGCCGTTTCGGCCGGCCGGGCAACCGCCCGGCCTGGCGCGTGCCGGAGCGCAGCAGGATGCGGCGGCGGCGTTCGGTTTCCCACAGGACCAGGGCCGCGAGGGTGAAAAGCGCGACCAGTCCGGTGATGACCGCGATGCGTTCTGGGGTCAGCGCGAGGATCATCCCAACCTCCGGATCATCAGGTGCATGGCGCCGATGCCGACCACGAGCAGAACGGCGGCCAACCCCAGCAGCATGTGGCCGCCTTGCGTGTAGAACATCTTCTCCATGTACTGCGGGTTGAGCGACGACAGGGCCGCCCCGGTCACGAAGGGCAGCGCCGACAGGACGTACACCGAGGTGCGCGCCTCCGCGGACAGGGCCTTGGCCTTGAGGCGCAGTTCCTTGCGGGCGCGGATCACACCGGCGAGGTTGTCGAGCGTTTCGCCCAGGTTGCCCCCGGTCTCGCGTTGCAGGGCGATGGCGGTGACGAAGAAGCGGTATTCCGGCATGCCGGTGCGTTGCGCCATCGCTTCGAGGGCGTCTTCCAGCGGCGTGCCGACCGAGATCGCCTGGACCACGGCCAGAAACTCCTCCGCCGTGGGCGACGGGCATTCCTTGGCGATGAGCCGTGCGCCTTCCGTCACGGGAATGCCCGCGCGCACGGTGCGCACAAGCAGCCCGAGCATGTCGGGCATCTGGTCGAGCAGGGAGAAACGCTGCTTGCCGAGGCTCAGGCGGGAGACGAGCCGCGGCACCGCAAGAAAGGCCGCGAGCGCCGCTACCCCTCCCAGCGGTGTCGGCGCGCCGAGGAACAGGTGCACGAACAGATGGGCGCAAGCCGCGCTGAACACGCCGAGAGCCGCCGCGATGGTGCGCGACACCGGCAGGGGTGCTGCCAGGGGGGCGTGCCGTCCGATCACCCCGTCGAACAGGGTGCCGATGTCGCGCCGCGAGGAGCGGAGGAGCGGACGGGCCGCCACCTTCGGTGCGTTCGGAGCCTTGGTGAGGGCGGTGAGGGCGGCGACGCGCCGTCGCGTCCGGTTGCGGCGCCCGTCGAGCAGCCACAGCCCGGCGGCGGCGGCGACCGCGGCCAAGGCCAGGGCGGACATCAGCATCGTCTGGTTCATGACGGTGCCCTCCCGACGGACGTGATGTCGGCCAATTGCGCGTGCAGCCCCCAGATCTTGGCCCGCTCCCAGAATCGCGGCCGGATGCCCGTGCCCTGATGCGAGCCGACGACCGCGTCGCCGGACCCATCGTCCTCGAATTCGAAGGTCATCAGGTCCTGCAGGGTGACGACGTCGCCTTCCATCCCCACCACCTCGCTGACCTGCACGACCTTGCGGCTGCCGTCGCGCAGGCGTTCGATCTGAATGATGAGATCGAGCGCCATGGCGATCTGCTCGCGCACCATGCGGGCCGGCAGGTTGTTGGCCCCCATGGCCACCATGGTCTCCAGGCGGCTCAGGGCTTCGCGGGGGGAGTTGGCGTGCACGGTGCTCATCGAGCCGGGGTGGCCGGTGTTCATGGCCTGGAGCAGGTCGATGGCTTCGGGGCCGCGCACCTCGCCGATGATGATCCGCTCCGGCCGCATGCGCAGGCTGGCCTTGAGGAGCGTGCGCATGGTGACCTCGCCGGTCCCTTCGATGCTCGGCGGCCGGGTTTCGAGGCGCACGACGTGCGGCTGCTGAAGCTGCAATTCCGCCGAATCCTCGATGGTGATAATGCGTTCGCCGTTGTCGATGTTGCTGGTCAGGCAGTTCAGGAGCGTGGTCTTTCCGCTGCCCGTGCCGCCGCTCACCAGGATGTTGCAGCGGACCCGCGTCGCGATGCTGAGAAGCTGCGCGCATTCCCGCGACAGCGCCCCCATGCTGATGAGCTTGTCGAAGGTGAGGCGGTCCTTGGCGAACTTGCGGATCGTCAGCGTCGTGCCGTCCAGCGCCAGCGGTGGCACGACGACGCTGACGCGGGAGCCATCGGCCAGACGCGCGTCGCAGATCGGGCTGCTTTCGTCGACCCGGCGGCCCACCGCGCCGACGATGCGCCGGCAGACGTTCTGCAACTGCGCCTCGTCCCGGAAGGTGATGTCGGTCCGCAGCAGGCGTCCGCCGATTTCCACCCACACCTGGTTCGGGCCGTTGACCATGATCTCCGTGATGTCGGCCCGGGCGAGCAACGGCTCGATCGGACCCAGGCCGAGCATGTCGTCGACGAGTTCGGACGCCAGGATGGCCTGGTCGCGTGCGTTCAGTTGGGCCCGCACATCGGTGGCCGCCGCATCGATCGCCGCTTCAAGCTGGGCGCGCAACATCTCTCGCGGCGTCGACGCGGCTTGCGCGTGGTCGATGCGCCGCAGCACTTCGGCGCGGACCAGTTCAGCCGCGCCCGACCGGCCACGCCCGCTGGCCTCCGCGTCGAGCCGCAGGAAGGGAACCGAGGGCGGCGCTGCGGCTGCCGGTGTGGGGGGAACGGCCGGCGGCGTTTCGTTCGGCAGGCCGCGCCGCCCGAAAGGGATCGCGCTCATCGCCCGAGCACCCGGTCGAGCAGCGACCGGCGCGGCGCCGGCCGGCCCGAGATCTCCTGCACGATGCGGCCGATGGCGGCGGCCACACGGCGTTTTCGCCGGAAGGCCGGCGTGCCGGCGGCGGCGGCGTCCGTGAACAGGCCCGGCAGGAACGGCACCGTGAAATCCGGATGCCGGCCGAGGATGCGCTCCAGGTCGGCCATCGGAATCTGTCCGGGCGCACCGCTGCGGTTCAGGACGGCGCGGCCGTCCACGCCGGCCGCCGCGAGGTCGCGCAGCAGGCGCGCGGCATCGCGCGCACAAGCGAGAGAGCCGTCCATCACCACCAGGACCATGTCGGCGCCGGCCAGGATGTCGGGCGACGCCGCCGCCATGGCGGCCGGGATGTCGGCGATCGTGTAATGGTAGATCGACCGCACGAGATCGAGCACCCGCATGCAGGCGTCTGTATCGACACGGGCGGTCGCCAGCCGCTCGCCGTCCGAACCCAGCAGGTCGAGACGCTCGTCGATGGGCACCATGGCGCGTTCCAGGAATTTAGCATCGAGCCGGTCGGGATCCGCCAGGGCTTCGCGCAGTGCGGCGTTGGGATCGACGTTCAGCAGCAGGCCGCAGGTGCCGGCCGCGACGTCATAGTCCGCCAGGGCGACCCGCCGGCGCTGGATTTGCGCCAGATAGGCGGCGAGATTGACCGCCAGCGTTGTCGTCCCGGTGCCGCCGCGCGCCCCGGCGACGCAGACCAGCTTGCCGAGCCGCTCGCTCGTCCGCCGGGGCGCGCGGTTCAGCGCGGTCCGGATCGCCTCCTCCAGAAGCGGCCTTGTGAGGGGGCGGTACAGGTATTCCGTGACGCCGAGGTTCTTGAGACGGCGATACAGCCCGATGTCGTTGTATTCGCCGATGGCGATGACCTTCATGTGCGGTTCGCTGACATGGGCGAGCGCCTCCATCGCGCCGAGTTCGTCGTCGATGCCGGACAAATCGACAAGGATGCCGTCCGGGCACCGCTCGCCGTCGATGGACCGGGCGGCCGTGCGGATGGTGCCGGTCTGCACCGCGAGGTCGATCTTGAGCGCTTCGGCCACCGCGCGCGCCACGGCCTGATCGTCCTTGTCGCTCAGGAAGGCGCGAAACGTCACGCGGGCTTCCGCGGCTGGCGCCGCGGCGATCGTCTCGTAGCTCATTTCGGGCCCTCCTTGTAGACGTTGCTCGCCGACTCCCGGGGCAGGGGCTTGAGCTTGTCCTCCACGTAGCGCCGGACGCCCTCCGCCTCGCGCGCGGCCAGCGAGGGCTCCAGGGCGCGACCGACCACCAAATCCCGCGGGTCCTGCACCATCAGCTGCAGGTTCCGCGTGTTGGCGCAGCCGAGCGGGATGGTAGGGGCATTGCTGACGTAATTCTCCAGCAGGTCGCCCCAGGCGGGACATTCCGGCGGAGTGACGGTGAACCGGGTCAACGACAGGGTCAGCGCCGGCCCGGACGCCGACGCGCCCGAGAACACAACGTTGGCGCGGGATATGCCGAAGCGGTCCAGGTAGCGCAGCGCGGCGCGGCGCGCGCCCTCCGTGCCGGCGCCCCACACCACGGCGTGCGTGCTGCCCGGATCGCCGAGGGCGCCGACGGCGCGGGCCATCGCCCGGACGTCGGCCTCAGGCGCGTTGCCGCCGGGATCGACCGTGGCGGTAACGACCTGCCGCTGCGTCTCCACCGAACCGGTGTTGCGCATGGCGCTGATGCGGGCCGCGTCGAGCGCGTCGACTTGCGGGGTGCAGGCCGCCGTCAGGGCGGACAGGACCGCGAGGACGGGGGGCAGGCGGCGATGTATCGTCATGGGTCTTCTCCTGCGCCTCAGTCGACCATGAACCCGACGTCGCCGGTCAGGCGGGCACCGCCGGGGCCGACCGGCGGCACCGTGCCGTCAGGCGTGTTGATCCGGCCGAGGAAGATGCGCTCAAGGTCGCTTGCGGGCTGGACCGCGTCGGCCGCGGTGGCCAGCGCCGCCGCCTGCGACACCGGGCGCACGATGTAGGGAGTGACGATGATGACCAGTTCGGTCTCGTTGCGCTGGAAGCGGCTGGAGCGGAACAGCGTGCCCATGATCGGCACATCGCCCAGCCCCGGCACCTTCTCGACGTTGGTCCGGCTGCTGTTCTGCAGCAGGCCGGCGATCGCGAAGGACTGGCCGCTGCCCAGTTCGATGGTGGTTTCGGCGCGGCGGACGGACAGGGCCGGAATGCGAAGGCCGTTGATGACGACGGCGCCCTGGTCGGTCAGCTCGCTCACCTCCGGACGCACCCGCATGCTGATGCGGTTGGCCGACAGGACGGTCGGCACGAAGTCCAGGCTGACGCCGTATTTCTTGAATTCGACGGTGATCTCGTCATACCGCCGGGCCACCGGGATCGGGAACTCGCCGCCGGCGAGGAAGCTGGCCGTTTCGCCCGACTGCGCCACAAGGTTGGGTTCGGCCAGCAGGGAGATGAGGCCGTCCTTCGCCAGCGCATCGATGATCACGTTCACATCGGCGGTGTTGGTGTGGTAGCGGCCAAGGACGCTGGCGACGCCGTTCTCGCCGCGCAGGAACGTCGGCGCGACCGCCCCGGCGACTGTGGACACGATGTCCCGCCCGGTTGCCAGACCGAAGGCGAAGTTGCCCACATCGACCAGGGTCTCCCAATTGAATCCGAGTTCCTTGCTGATGGTGCGTGAGACCTCGGCGACCCGGACGCGCAGATTGACTTGCGCGCCCGCAGCTACCGTCATGCGGTTGGTCACCGCCTGGTCCTTGCCGACGTGGGCGCGCGCGATCTCCATGGCCCGCTGAGCATCGCCCGGTGTGGCGATCTGGCCGGAGAGGATGACGCCGCCCGATGTCGAGTCCGCGGTGATCGGCTGG
>Ga0065721_10003940_pt1 | contig 57991 bp, 54 predicted proteins | sample Mesricmetagenome_FD_59108 | JGI IMG/M metagenome (GOLD analysis project Ga0065721, IMG submission 59108) | Mesophilic microbial community from rice straw/compost enrichment Sample: eDNA_1 v2 (version 2) | ecosystem: Engineered > Solid waste > Grass > Composting > Bioreactor | place: USA: Davis... | reverse complement strand
TGATCGTCGAGAGGGTGTTCACTTTCTCTACGACGCTTAGCGTCATTCTCAATTTCATCGGCGGAATCTACTTCCTATACTTGTTGTTGAAGGAGAGCAAGGCAACGTGATTGAAGCAAAAGGCATTACGAAGCGCTACGGGGACAAGCATGGCATACACGGGGTTACGACCTCGATCGCCAGAGGCAAAATTACGTCTTTCATCGGACCGAACGGCGCGGGCAAGAGTACCTTGCTGTCCGTCATCAGCAGGCTGCTGGCCCCCGACGCGGGGGAGGTGCGGATCGACGGCTTGGATGTCGGCAAGACGGACAGCGCGGAGCTGGCCCGCAAAATCTCGATCCTGAAGCAGGCGAACACGATCAACGTCCGTCTGACCGTGCTGGACCTCGTCCAGTTCGGCCGCTTTCCTCACAGCAAGGGCAGGCTGAACGCCGAGGATCGTAAGCACGTCGAAGCCTCGATCCGTTACATGGAGCTCGAAGAGCTGCAGGACAAATATTTGGACCAGCTCAGCGGCGGGCAGAAGCAGCGGGCGTTCATCGCGATGGTGCTCGCGCAGGATACCGAATACATTTTGCTCGACGAGCCGCTGAACAACCTGGACATGAAGCATTCCGTCCAGATTATGAAGGTGCTGCGCCGCTTGACCGACGAGCTGGGCAAGACGATTGTGCTCGTCCTTCACGACATCAACTTCGCTTCGGCTTATTCCGACTATATCGTCGCGATGAGAGAAGGAACGATCGTCAGATCGGGACCGACGGACGAGATGATCGATACGGCGGTGCTGAAGGACATTTACGATATGCACATTCCGATCCACGTCGTGGACGGGAAAAAAGTGTGCGTCTATTTCTCTTGAGTTATATTGGTTTGCTCTTGCAAGCCGAATGACTATATAAAAATATATTTCTTAGGAGTGGTCTATTGTGAAGAAAGCATTCTCCCTCATTCTGATGTCCGTCATGGCGATCGCGATTCTCGCCGCATGCGGATCCAAAAACAATAACGAAGGCGCCGCGAGCCCTTCGGCCAGCCCGGCCGCGTCTCCGAGCGCATCCGCGTCTGCGTCCGAATCCGCCAGCCCTTCCGAGTCCGCGGCTCCGGCCGAAGTGACGATTACGCACGCCCTCGGCACGGCCGTCGTCAAGACGAATCCGGAGAAGGTCGTCGTGTTCGACTACGGCACGCTCGATACGCTCGGCAAGCTGGGCATCGAAGTGCTGGCGCTGCCCAAGGCGTCGATCCCGGGCAATCTGTCTCAATACGACGACGCGAAATACGAAGATGCGGGCACCTTGTTCGAGCCGGACTTCGAGAAGCTGAACAAGCTGAAGCCGGACGTCATCTTCATCGGCGGCAGAACCGGCGAAGCCTACGAAGAGCTGAACAAAATCGCTCCGACGATCCAGATGTCGGTCGACTTCTCCAACTATTTGGATTCTTTCAAAAACAACGCCAACATTATCGGACAAATTTTCGGCAAGGAAGCCGAAGTTTCCGCGGCAATCGCGGAGTACGACGCGGCCGTGGCGGATTTGCAAGGCAAGGCGTCCGGCGCGGGCAAAGCCTTGATCGTGCTGACGACGGGCGGCAAAATCAGCGCTTACGGACCGGGCTCGCGCTTCGGCAGCATCCACGATATTTTCGGCTTTGCTCCGGTTGACGCTGATATCAAGGTCGATACGCACGGCAACAGCATCTCCAACGAATACATCGCCGAGAAAAATCCGGACGTCCTGTTTGTCGTCGACCGCGACGCGGTCGTCAGCGGCGACGGCGCTTCTCCGGCCAAAGAAGTGATCGAGAACGACCTCGTGAAGAAAACGAACGCCTACAAAAACGGCAAAATCGTCTATCTTAACCCGAACTTCTGGTATTTGTCCGGCGGCGGCCTGAATACGGAATTGGAGATGGTCAAAGAGGCGGCCCAGGCTGTACAATAAAAAGGATTACAAGGAGGAGTAGCCGATGCTTATTCAGACGAGAACGATCGCGGTGCAGAAGGGGAACGCAGACAAAGTTGTCGAGAGATTCAGCCAGGAAGGCGTTCTCGATGAACGGGAAGGTCTGATCGACATTACCGTTATGACGAACAAGCGGAGCAAGGACATCGACGAAGTCGTCGTCATCATTCGCTGGGAGTCCGAGGAAGCCTGGAAAAACTGGGAGAAGAGCCCCGAGCACATTCAAGGGCACCGCAATAGCAAAGGTCAAACTCCTCCAGACTACGTCATCAGCACGACCGTCAACATATACGACGTGAACAAAGTCAGGACGGGGAAATTCGGACAATAGTCCCGGACGGACCGGAGAGACGAAGGGCATGCTTATTCCGCGAGCGCAACGGCGGGAAGGGCATGCCCTTTAAAATAAGTTGACGACCGCCTGATTTTCGTATACATTTGTATACATAACGAACTGTATACATTTGTATACGAAGGAGGAACAGCCAATGAGAATGGGACATCGCGAAGAGGGCGGCGGCCGCGGGCACCGAGGGGAGTCTCACGGACACGGACATGGGCATCGCGGTTCGCGGGGCTTTCAGGGCGGACATGAGGCCCGGGGCGCGCAGACGTTCAGGAGGGGCCGCGTTCTGATGTTTCTGGAGCAGTTGAGAGTCAAGCGCGCGACGCTCGCCAGACAGCTCGCGCAGCCGGAGTTCGAGGCCATTCGGCCGGTGCTGTCGGGAGAGCTGAAAGCGTTGGATCAGGTTATCGAAGAGTACGTCCATCTGTTCGATCTTCAAGAGGTCGGAGAGGAGCCGGCGCCGCGAGGTCCGGCTGACGAAGGAGAGGGGAACAATTAACGATGCTTCGCAGGTTTTTCTCGTATTATCGTCCTTATAAAGGTTTATTCATTCTCGATTTTACTTGCGCGGTGATCGCCGGGCTGCTCGAGCTGGGCTTTCCGCTGGCGGTCCGCGCCTTCATCGACGATCTGCTGCCGAACGGCGATTGGCAGATGATCGTACTGGCCAGCGTCGGCTTGCTCGGAGTCTATGCGCTCAACACGGTGCTGAACTACATCGTCACCTATTGGGGGCACATGCTGGGCATCAACATCGAGACCGACATGCGCCGGAAAATGTTCGATCACATCCAGAAGCTGTCGTTCCGGTTTTTCGACAATCACAAGACCGGGCATCTCGTCGGCCGGGTGACGAACGATCTGAACGACATCGGGGAGATCGCCCATCACGGCCCCGAGGACATTTTCATCGCGATCATGACGCTGGCGGGCTCCTTCACGCTGATGGCTTACATCAACCTGGAGCTGGCGCTGCTTACGTTCATCATCATTCCGATCATGGCTTGGCTGATTATCGTGTTCGGAGGCAAGATGACGAGCACGTACCAGCGGCTGTTCGGCAACGTCGGCAGCTTTAACGCCCGGATCGAGGAGAACGTAGGCGGCATTCGCGTCGTGCAGTCGTTCGCCAACGAAGAGCACGAGAAGAAGCTGTTCTCCGTCGACAACCGCAATTTCCGCGAGACGAAGCTGCTCGCCTACAAGACGATGGCCAAGAGCTTCTCGGTTTCTTACATGCTGATGCGGCTGATTACGATATTCGTCATGGTGTGCGGAGCTTGGTTTTTCATCGACGGTCGGATCGAGCTTGGGGAATTTATGGCGTTCCTGCTGCTGTCTAACATTTTCTTCCGGCCGATCGAGAAGATCAACGCCGTGATCGAGAGTTATCCGAAAGGAATTGCCGGCTTTAAGCGCTATGTCGAGGTCATCGACACGGAGCCGGACATCGTGGACGCCAAGGACGCCGTAGAGGTCGATACGCTGCGCGGCGACATCCGCTTCGAGAACGTGTCGTTCGGCTACGAGGAAGGGCGGGACGTGCTCAAGGGAGTCGACCTGTCCATCCGCGCGGGGGAGACGATCGCCTTCGTCGGACCTTCGGGCGCCGGCAAGACGACGATCTGCAGCCTGCTTCCGCGATTCTATGACGTCACGGGGGGAAGCATTACCGTTGACGGCATGGACATTCGCAACCTGACGCTGAAGTCGCTGCGCCGCAACATCGGCATCGTCCAGCAGGACGTCTTCCTGTTCTCGGGCTCGATCCGCGAGAATATCGCTTACGGCGATCTGAAGGCGACCGACGAGCAGATCTGGGAGGCGGCCAGACGGGCTTCGCTTGAGGACATGATCAAGCAGCTTCCGGAAGGAATGAACACGATCATCGGCGAGCGCGGCGTCAAGCTGTCCGGCGGCCAGAAGCAGCGGATGGCGATTGCGCGGATGTTCCTGAAGAACCCGCCGATCCTCATCCTCGACGAAGCGACGTCGGCGCTCGACACCGAGACCGAAGCCGCGATCCAGCAGTCGCTGTCCGAGCTGTCCGTCGGCCGCACGACGCTCGTCATCGCGCACCGGCTGGCGACGATCAAGAACGCCGACCGCATCATCGTCGTCGACGAGAACGGCATCGCCGAGCAGGGCAGCCATCAGGACCTGATCGCGTCCGGCGGCATCTACAGCCGGCTTCATCAGGCTCAGTATCAGCACGCTTGAGTCGATCTCGATATCGTCCTAATAAGCGATCAGGCAAGGGGCTGTTCCATAAGCATTTTAAGTTGCTGTGAAAGATAATCGATGATAAAAGTGCAAGGGGTATGTACCTCCTTCCGATGCTATACGCTCCTGAAACCTGAATGGGTAAACCCGTTAATCGGTGGTTTCAGGAGCGTATGAGGCTTCTCCAGGAGGTACATACCCCTACTTTGTGTATCGATCATCTCAAGCAACTCTGCTTAATGGGACAGCCCCTTAAAAACGAAATCGCTTGTAGAGAAGCCTGGATGCCATAGTATTGGCGACAAGCGGCGCTGAATCGGTTATTCCGCCGAATCGGTCGTTCCCCGCGAGGCTGGAGCGGCAGGTTCGGCAGGTTCCGCAGACGGCGCAGGATCGGGATCAGGATCGGGAGAAGCCGCATCGTACAGCCCCGTGCGCCCCTTGAACCAGCGGAACAGATGGGTCGAGATGACCTTCAGAATCGCGTAGCCCGGAACGGCCAGAATGATGCCGATCATGCCGAACAGGTTGCCGGCAGCGATAATGACGAAGATGATCGTGATCGGATGGACGCGCATCGTCTTGCCCATAATTTGCGGCGAGATGAACTTGCCTTCGATCAACTGCACGATCGTCCAGATGACGATCATTTTGATCAGCATGATCGGGGAGGTCATCATGGCGACGATGAGCGCCGGCGTAATCGCAATCGCCGGGCCGAGGTAGGGCACGATGCTCGTACAGGCGGCGATAACCGCGAGCACGAGGGAGTAGTCGAGGCCGATAATGAGATAACCGATATAGAGAAGCACGCCGATGCAGGCGCTGACGATGATTTGTCCGCGGATGTACGAGCTGATCTGGTGGTTCATCTCCAGCATGACGCCGAAGGAACGGCCTCTCAGGCGGGTCGGCACGAAGCCGAGCACGAACGGGACAAGCTTCTTGCGGTCCTTGAGCAGGTAGAACAGGACGAACGGCACCGTAATGATCGCCAGCACCGTCTCGGTGATTTTGCCTACCACTCCGCCGATTCCGGACCAGGCGTTGCTCAGAATCGTCGATACGCGCGAGGAGAACTCGTCGGCCAGCTTGGCCGTGTCGATGCCGAGCATGCTCTGCAGCTCGTTGAAGTACTCGTTGCCGATCAGTTCCTCGAACTTCTGCTGCGCGTTGTGCGTGTATGTAGGGAACTGCGAGATCAGACTGGCAATTTGCTCGCTCAGCAAGGGAACGACCTTCATGATGATGAGCGTAAGCACGGTCAGAATAACGAGATAAAGTCCGAAGATGGAGTATACGCGTTTGACTTTCCGGTGCTCCAGGAAGTCGACGATCGGGTTGAGCAAATAATAGGCGACTCCGGTCAGCAGGAACGGCAGGAATACGGTCTCCAGAACGACGATAAACGGATGGAAGATGTACGAAATTTTCTCCAGAATGAAAATATTCAGGCCAATGAGCAGAATGACGAACAGAAACAGAACGAACTTCCGGTCGATCAGCCCTTTGATTCCGTCCGATAGTTTGCGAGCGCTGTGCATGAATGTTCCTCCTTCTTTCTTCCATTGTAACCGACGCGAATCCCGTCGTACAAATCGTCGAAACCCGGGCGCTATCAAAGGTTGACAGGGCGGAGGGATTAAATTATAGTGAATTTAAGCTTAGTTTCCGGAAACTTCCGGAAAGCGGGGGAACCAAGTTTTTGGGGCGAATCATTCAGCGAGAATGTAGGGAACCATCTATCCCGAGCCCGTCAGCTAACCTCGTTTGCACTGGATGGGTCATAAGTTGCTCATTCTTTTGACCCGCTAAGGGTCTTTTTCTGTCTTTTTCGGCCCTTGTACGCAGCAGGAGATGGTCTGCCGCGGACGGGGTTTATTTTTGTCTTGGGACGAGAGGGGGTATAGCGGGGCTTGGAACGGATTCGTTCTCGAATTCGACTGAATATACCTGGAGGAGGAAGGCCGAATGCCGCAACCAAAGTATATCACCGATATCGGAAAAATCTCTCGCATCCCCGAGGAACAACGTGAGAAACTGAAGAAGATTACCGATAAGTTCGTGTTTAGGGTGAACGAGTATTATTTGAATCTGATCGATTGGGACGATCCGCACGATCCGATTCGCAAGTTGGTCATCCCGAACGAGGGGGAGCTGGAGGAGTACGGACGCTGGGACGCTTCGGACGAGGATACGAACTACGTCGTCAAAGGCTGCCAGCATAAGTATTCGTCGACCGCGCTGCTGATCGTCTCCGAGGTGTGCGGGGCGTACTGCAGATATTGCTTTCGCAAGCGGCTGTTCCGCAACGACGTCAAGGAGGCGACCTCGGACATCGAGCCGGGCTTGCAATACATCGCGAACCATCCCGAGATCAGCAACGTGCTGCTGACCGGAGGGGACAGCCTCATTCTCGCCACGCCTAAACTGCGCGCCATTTTGCATAGATTGCGCGAAATCGAGCATGTGAAGATTATCCGGCTCGGTTCGAAAATTCCCGTCTTCAACCCGATGCGGATCTACGAGGACGAGGAGCTGCTGGAGACGATCCGCGAGTTTTCCGACGCGAACAAGCGAATCTACGTCATGGCCCACATCAACCATCCGCGCGAGATTACGCCCGAAGCGGTGCGCGGCTTCCAGGCGCTGCACGACGCCGGCGCGATCGTCGTCAACCAGACTCCGGTGCTCCGAGGCATCAACGACGATCCCCAAGTGCTCGGCGAGCTGCTCGACCGGCTGAGCTGGGCGGGCGTGACGCCCTACTATTTCTTCATCAACCGTCCGGTGGCGGGCAATAACGATTTCGTGCTGCCGCTGGCCCGGGTGTACGACATCGTGGAGAAGGCGAAGGCGCGCACTTCCGGTCTGGGGAAAAGGGTGCGCCTGTCGATGAGCCACACGTCGGGGAAAATCGAAATTTTGGCGATCGAGAACGGCAAAGCCTACCTGAAGTACCATCAGTCCCGAGACGGCAATTACGGCAAGTTCATGACGCTGGATTGTCCCGACGACGCCGCTTGGTTCGATGATCTTCCGGGAAGCGAGCGCTATTGGAAGAAGCCGGCGAAGCGGACGAAGGAAGTCGTATCCGTGAACGAGCTCCCGGACGTCCCGCGCAAGCGGGAGAGAAGAGCGGAAGTTCCGAGCTGACGGACGAGCCGAAGCTGGGCGCGAGCTGTGCCCGGGTCGAAGCGAGCCTTCGGGCCGTTCCGAAATAGATCCGCCCTGCCGAAGGGCCGACCCGCAAGCCGGGCGACGACAACGGTCGCTCCCCGGCAGCTTGCGAGTCGGTCCTTTTTCGCGCGTTCCGCTCGAATGCAACCCAATGCGACAAAGGTTCCGCGGTTTCCCGCCGACCGTTTGACATGCTTCTTGCCCGCAGGAAGGTAAAATCTATTCATTCCAATATATGGAGGAATGAATGGGCGTGTCGAAGGGGAGCAAAACGGTCGTATTCATGCTGATCATCCTGCTCGCGGCGCAAGGAATCGCGGATGCGGCGGGCGTTCGTTCCGGACAATGGAGCGGCAAGCCGGCGGGCTCCCGGCCTTTTCCCGAAGCGTACACGGAGATCGAGGGAGTGCTCGGGTTTCGCGGCGGGGGAGCAAGGAACGCTCCGTCCTACGGCACCGCGGAGATGCGGACGTACCGGCCCAAGGTCGTCTGGGAGAAAAAGACGAAGAGCAGCTCATGGGGCGGCGGCGCGGGTTGGACGGGACAGCCGGCGATCGTCAGATGGAAGCCGGAAGTGCTGCAGGCGATGAACGTAAAGGCGAAGTTTCGCTCCAAGCCGGATTTTACGGAAGTAATCTACGCTTCCTTGGACGGTTACGTCTACTTCCTGGAGCTGGAGACGGGCGAGGAGACGAGAAACCCGATCAAAGTCGGCAATCCGATCAAAGGCAGCGTGTCCGTCGATGCGAGAGGTTATCCGCTGCTGTACGTTGGGGAAGGCATTCCCGAGAACGGAACGATCGGATTCAATCTGTACAGCTTGATCGATCAGACAAGGCTGCTCCGCGTGAACGGCATCGATACGTTCGCTTATCGGAGATGGGGCGCGTTCGACGGTTCGGCTTTGTTCAACCGGCTGGACGATACGCTGACCGTGGGCGGGGAGAACGGATTGTTTTACCGCGTGAAGCTCAATACGTCGTTCGATCCGCAGCGGAAGACGCTGTCGATCAAGCCGCTCGTCAGCAAATTCCGTTATAAAATAAGCGGAAACGCCTACCAGGGCATCGAAAATTCCGTCGCCGCCTACGGGGACTTCGCCTATTTTGCGGATAACGGCGGCAGCCTGCTGGCGATGAACGTGCGAACGAACGAGCCGCTCTGGGCGCTCCCGCCGCTGGACGACACGGATGCGACGATCGTCGTCGAGGCCGAAAACGACATTCCGTACTTGTACACGGGGACTGAGGTCGACAAGCAAGGGAACAAAGGCTACGCCTATTTGCGCAAAATCAACGGCCTGACCGGTCAAGTCGTCTGGCAGGCGAAATACGAATGCCTCTCCATCGTCGGAGGGGATCACCCCGTGAACGGCGGCGTGCTTGCGACCCCCGTCGTCGGCAAAGGGAACATCTCCGATCTCGTCGTGTTCACGATCGCGCGTTACGGGACGCTCGGCGCCGGTCTGATGGTCGCCTTGGACAGAAAGACCGGCAAAGAAGTCTGGCGGCTGCCGATGAAGCGCTACGCCTGGTCGTCTCCGACCGACGTCTACGATTCGCAAGGCAACGCCCATCTGCTTCAAGCGGATTCCGGCGGGATCGTCTCCGTCGTCTCGGCCAGAGACGGACGGGTTCGCGGAAGCTTGGCGCTCGGCGCCAACGTCGAAGCGTCCCCGGCGGTGTTCGGCGATTATGCGGTCGTCGCTTCGCGAGGCGGCAAGCTTTATGGAATCAAGCTGGAATGATCGGAGGCGACTTCGGCGATTCGCCACGGCAAATGCGGGGAGCTTCGGGCGAACTCGAAACGCAGCTCGCAATGGAGCGTTCCCCGGTCCTGCAGGCGAACGAGCAGGGGGAGCGCGACCGCGGTGGACAGCTTGTCGTCCTGAACGTCGTCGCGTTCCGCGGTGCGGGTTCGCTTGACGTAGATCGACTCCAACCGCCCGATCAGCCGATCCATCGCTGCGATGCGGTCGGCGGACGCATCGGACCAGATCAACCGCAGCATCTCGCCGTCCTTCTGGTTCAGCGCTTCGACGAAGCTGGCCGCCAGCACTTGCGGAGAGGCGGAATCGAAGTAGCTGCGCAGGCTCCCGCTTGCCTTGTGCACCATCAGCTGATGCGCAGGGTCGGGCGTGTCGGAGCGGTGAGAGCTGCTGCCGAGGAAATGCACGCAGAAGTGGCCGTTAAAGCCGTTATCCGGAATGCCGTCCCCTCCGTGGGGCATGCCGTTCATGGAAGCGGCTATTCGCGCGCCGTCTTTGGAGACGACGATCGCTCTGCGCTGCCAGCTCCACTTGCCTCCGTAAATCTGCTTCATGACTTTCGAATCTTCCCGCGAGACCGGCTGCACGTCGGCATGATCGCTGCCGGCGCGACGCTGCACGCGAAAGCTGAGCCCGCTCTCCAGATCGACGATGGTGAACATGCTTTTGCGCGTAACGACGTTCCGGGCTTCGTTCCAGTCCATCAGCTTCCCGTAATGCCTCCTTCGCAGCGTCTCCGCGTAGGCGAGCAGGCGCTGCGACGCATCGGGGGAGAGCCGCAGCATCTGCTGCGCCGCTTCGTCCCACAGGTTGCCCTTTCGTTCCAGTCGGTACTGTTTGTTACGTCCTTGGGCGTCCTGGACCGCAACTTCCAAGTCCATATAGCAGTCCGCGCGCTCCGCCGGCAAGCGCTCCGCCCGGGCGATCCGCGCAGCGAGCGCCGGACTGTCGATTGTCAGCTCGCTGAACATGTCGGCGGCTTGACTGGCGCGCACGGACATCTCTATCCGAGGCCGCTCAGGGGCTGTCGGAGCCTTGGCTAACGCCGGCAAGCCGCAGACGCACGCCAGACCAAGCGCGGCGGTTAAGATGGCGCCGATCCGGCGCCATGCCTGCAGCCGCATTAGTCGGGTCATCCTGTTTCTTCCTTTCTGGTCCGTGTCCGAGTCTTTCGGCGTTATTTTCGGCGAACGATGGAATGATTATGTGGCATAAGGCCGGCGAGTTTCGCGCAACGTAATGAAGAACGCGCCGTCCGGCGCAGACGAGCGTGAATCGTTGACTTCATCGAATCGAGGGATCGACTTGGCTTGGAAATGGATCGTCGGCATGCTGGTGCTCGCGCAAACGGCAACGTTGCCGGATCAACTTGCGGTGACGTCCGACGGAAGGGAGATCGCCGTCGTACGCCGCTCGGACTATGAATTTCCTTTACCGGGACTGCCTATCGTTAACGACGTTAAATTGTCGGAGCTTACGAACCGGGTCGAGAAGCTGGCGAATCGTCCGCCGACGAACGCCGTGTTGGACGCATCCGGAGCGATCGTCGCGGAGAAAGTCGGCTACAGGCTCGACCGGCCGGCCTGGGAGCGGAGTTTCTATCGCTACATGGTCGAAGGCGGAAGCGACTCCCTGGACGCGCCGCGCAGAGCCGTATACCCGAGAGTGGACAGCGAGCTTCTGAGCTCGATCAAAGAGAAGATGATCGGCTACTATACGACCTACTACAATTCGAACAACAAGAGCCGATCCCACAACATCGACTTGGCGGCCAAGGCGTTGAACAACCGTTACGTATTCCCCGGCGAATCGTTCTCGTTCAACGAGTCGCTCGGAGAGCGAACGGCAAGCCGGGGCTATCGCCGGGCCAAAGTGATCGTAAGAGGAGAAGTGTCGGAAGGGATCGGAGGCGGCATCTGCCAAGTGTCTTCGACGCTGTTCAACGCGGTGGACCGGGCCGGACTCACGATCGTTCAGCGCTATTCCCACAGCCGCAACGTACCCTACGTGCCGCCGGGGCGAGATGCGACGGTGAGCTGGTACGGACCGGACTTCGTGTTCAGCAACCCTTACGACCATCCCGTTCTTATCCGCTCGTTCGCCGGAGCGGGACAGACGACGGTGCTGATCTATTCCGCCGACGAAATCCACAACCGTCCCCGCGAAGTGCCGAGCGCATCCAAGAAGCTGCCCGCGGAAGTTCCTGCCGATCGGGACGTCAACCATATCATCGTTCCGTAGTCTCCATGCGGGGCTGGGTTATAAGTCGTTAGGGTGCAACGCATGGAATCATCGATGAGTAAGTCCGGGGTATGTATCTCCTTCCGCTGCTGATACGGTCATGAAATCGGAATGGTAAACCCGTAACAGGGTAATTTCATGACCGTATGAGGCAGGCGCTTCGCTCTACAGGAGATACATACCCCTACCTCTATCTCGATGATCCCAAGTTGCCTGACTTATAACCCAGCCCCTTTCGCATGCAGAACGAATTGGTTATACTCATCTGTACAATCAGATTTCCGGAAGGAAGCGAGCGGGATGAGTCGGGTAATTCGCGCGAACGAGCTGATCGCGTTGAAGGAAATCGCGGAGGCGCTCAATTCGAGCAACGAGATGGACACGATCCTGAACGGCGTCTTGAAGAAGCTGCTGCAGGTGACCGGATTTACGACCGGCTGGATTTTCCTGATGGCCGACGACGAGAAGGGCTACGAATGTCCGGCCGCGCTGAACGTGCCGTCCGCGCTGACCGCCGGCAACTACGCCCTCATGTGCGGGGAAGAATGCTACTGCATCGAGAGCTACAAGAATCACAGGCTTGAACGCGCGGTCAACATTATTGAATGCAAACGAATCAACTACGCGATCAAGCACGGAATCGGCGATACGGGCAACTTTACGCATCACGCCACCGTGCCGCTTAAAGCCGGCAGCGAGAGATTCGGGCTGCTTAACGTGGCCGAGGCGGGCAAGGAGCGGTTCAGCGAAGACGAGCTGGCGCTGCTTCACGCCGTCGCGCTTCAGATCGGCATGGCGATCAAGCGCATCCGTCTGTATCAGGCGCAGGAGCGCAACGCGCTGCTCTACGCGAAGCTGGGCAACGTCATTCAGCAGATGAACTCCGTCCTGGAGCCCGGCCAATTGCCTGTGAAGGCGGTACGGATGATCGGAGATGCGTTCGAATGGCCGAACGTCGCCTTGTTCACGAGCAAGAACGAGGAGCTGTCCCTGTGGGCGCAGTACAAGGACAATCGGATCCATGAACGATGGCAGGAACTGGAGATGGAGCAGGCCGGCATCGTCTGGACCGCCTTCCGCGACAACCGATTGGTCATCGAAGCGCGCGACGGAGCCGCCTGCAAGGAAGTGCTGAACAGTCTCGGCCTGCCGCCGAGCGGTTCCGCCGCTGCCATTCCGCTCAGATTGCGAGGACGGCCTTTCGGCGTGCTGCTTCTCAGCAGTCCCCGCAACAAGCTGTTCGAGGACTATCCGGAAGATTTCATGTATTCGCTTGGCGACCATCTGACGCTGTGCTTCGAGAACATGCGCCTGAACGAACAGCGCAACGAGCTGGCTCTGGTTGAGGAGCGCAACCGAATGGCTCGCGATCTGCACGATTCGGTCATGCAGAAAGTATTCTCGCTGTCGTTCCTGGCCAAGGGCGCGGAGGCGATGATCGCGGGCAAGGAGCCGGTCGTTGCGGACTCGTTGAGGGAGATCGGAACGCTGTCCCAAGAGGTGCTTAAGGAAATGCGCGCGCTCATCTGGCAGCTTAGGCCCGCCGGACTTGAGAATGGGTTGCTTCCGGCTCTGAAGGAGTACGGCCAGCGAATCGGCTTGACCGTGTTCGAGCAGGCGGAAGGCGTCATGGATTTGCCAAGAGCGATCGAGGAGGCGCTGTGGCGGATCGGGCAGGAGGCGCTCAACAACGTGAAGAAGCACGCCGGAACGAACGCTGCCTATGTCCGGTTGACGAAGACCGAGACTGAAGCGGTGTTGGAGATCATTGACAGAGGCAAAGGATTCGGACGAGGCGGCAAAAAGGGAAGAAGATCGATGGGGTTGATGTCGATGCGCGAGAGAGCGGAGGCGCTCGGCGGCGAAATTGCGATTTACGGAGGCAGAGGAACGCCCTCGACCGTCAAAGTGAGAATCCCGGTGCACGTCATAGAGAAGAAGTGCGAGGAAGAGAAATGCGCGGAGGAGAAGCAAAGGCTGTGAAGATTAAATTATTGCTGGCGGACGACCATCAGATCGTATTAAAAGGAATTTCGTTTTTTCTCTCCATGCAGCCGGATTTCGAAATCGTGGGCGAGGCTCACAACGGACAAGAAGCGGTGGAGATGACGGCGAGCCTTAAGCCGGATATTGTTCTCATGGATTTGAACATGCCAGTCATGGACGGGATCGAGGCAAGCCGCTTGATCGCGGAGAGTCATCCCGAAGTGAAAGTGCTCGTGCTGACGAGCTTCTCCGACCGCAGCCACGTCGTTCCGGCGCTGCGGACAGGAGCGATCGGTTACATGCTGAAGGAAGTGGAGCCCGATCAGCTCGTCGAGGCGATCCGCAGCGCATACAAAGGCAACGTCCAGCTGCATCCGGACATTTCCGGCGTCATTCTGTCCCAGCTGTCGCCGACGGCGAGCGAGCCGAAAGCCGCGCCCGCCAAGGAGGCGCTCGATTCGCTGACGCCAAGGGAGCTGGAAGTGCTGGAGCAGCTGACCAAGGGGCTCAGCAACAAGGAAATCGCGCAGACGCTCGTCGTTGCCGAGAAGACGGTCAAGACGCACGTCAGCAGCATTTTGAGCAAGCTGCATCTGACCGACCGGACACAAGCGGCCCTGTACGCGGTGTCCGTTTTTCCTCCCGCGGAGTAAGCCCTTTTTCTATTTCTACGACTATAGTCTTAAGACCGGTCCTCCGTCTTCGGAGGATTTTTTCATGCGTTGAATTCGGTCTTAATGCCGATGTGCGCGATCGGAAATATGATTATAGTTACTGTAGTTACTTAATTAAATAAAGTGGAGGCTATACAAATATGAGCACTGTACTGTTCGTCAAGGCCAACGACCGCGGAGATCAAGCGGTCAGCGTAAAGCTGTATGAAGCGTTCCTGGAAAGCTACAAGAAGAATCATCCGGAGGACGAAGTCGTCGAGCTCGACCTGTTCAAGGAAAACCTGCCTTACCTGAACGCGAACATGATCAACGGCAGCTTCAAAGCGGCTCGCGGCATCGAACTGACGCCGGAAGAGCAAGAAGCGGTCGCCGTCAAGCATAAGTACCTGGATCAGTTTCTCGCCGCGGACAAAGTCGTATTCGGCTTCCCGCTGTGGAACCTGACGATTCCGGCCGTGCTGCACACGTATATCGACTACATCTACGAAGCAGGCAAAACGTTCAAATATACGGAGCAAGGCCCGGTCGGCCTCATTCCGGACAAGAAGGTCGCCCTGCTGAACGCTCGCGGCGGCATCTATTCCGAAGGCCCTACCGCTGCTGCGGAAATGTCCTTCAACTACATTCGCAACATCATGGCGTTCTTCGGCGTCACCCAGTTCGAGAACATCATCGTCGAAGGCCACAACCAGCTGCCGGACAAAGCCCAAGAGATCATTTCTCAAGGCGTGGAGCAAGCGCACAAAGCGGCAGCAGGCTTCTAATCGTCCTGAATTCGTTTCGAGAACCGCCCGTTAGCCGGCGCCCCGCGCGCCGGTCCTGCGAGGCGGCTTTTCGCGTTCGCGAGGTTTCGGATTTGTGCGCGGGCCGCAGTCTGTCTATAATGGGATTGAATGGGTTCGCATCGGGAAAAGGGGAGGATCGTCGATGAAGGTGCTTGTAACGGGCGTTACCGGCATGGTAGGCGAAGGAGTTGTTCTCGAATGTTTGGGAGACCCCGGCGTGGAGCGGGTGCTGGTCGTGGGCCGCAAACCTTGCGGAATCGAGCATGCCAAGCTGACGGAGATCGTTCACGCGGATTTCTTCGACCTGTCGCCGATCGCCGAACGGCTGGTCGACTTTGATGCCTGTTTCTTCTGCTTGGGCGTGTCGTCGGTCGGCATGAGCGAGGACGACTACAGGCGCAAAACGTACGATCTGACTCTGACTATGGCCAAGCTTCTCGCGGAAAACAATCCGGGAATGACGTTCTGCTACGTGTCCGGGTCCGGAACGGACAGCACGGAAAAGGGCAGAAGCATGTGGGCAAGGGTGAAGGGGAAAACCGAAAACGATCTGCTTAAGCTGCCTTTCAAAGCGGCCTACATGTTCCGGGCGGGGTACTTGCATCCTACGCCGGGAGCGGCGAATACGCATCGCTATTACCGGGTGCTGTCCTGGATTTATCCTATTTTCAGGCGTTTGCTTCCGAACCACGTCTCTACGCTTCGCGAGCTGGGCGCCGCCATGATCCGCGTCTCCAGGTCGGGGTACGGAAAGCCCATCATCGAAGTGAAGGATATCGTTCGGCTTGCTAGAAGCTAATCGCATTATCAGCAATCATGTTAGGAGTAGATACGTTGTGGAGCATAAGCTGTTTACGGCCGAAGAAGCGAACGAGCTGCTGCCGCGAATCCGGGCGGAGCTGGCGGCGCTTAAGGAGCTGGCGGGCAAAATAGAGAGCCAGCACAGGGATTTGCTGAAGTTCAAAGCGATCCACAAGCATGCCTTCCCCGATCTGCCGCACGATAACGATCCGTTCTTCGAACTGGAGAGCAGTCTGGATTTCCTGCGGCTCGAGATGGATATGATGATCGGGAATTTCTCTCGCAAAGGCGTGCTGCTGAAAATGATCGATCCCGGATTGGTCGATTTTCCGGCGATGATCGACGGAGAGCCGGCGCTGCTTTGCTGGAAGGAAGGGGAGGACCGGGTCGGCCATTACCATGGTTGGCACGACGGCTTCGTCGGTCGGAGGGCGCTGCCGGAAGGGCCGGAACGGAATTCCCGAGACTAGCTAAATGCTGGAAGACGCACACTCGCCAAATCGCGCCATAGCTGAATCTGACCGCTTATCGGGCGGTTTTTTTGCGTTGCGCGGACAAAAAACTTGAATAACCGATCGAACTTTTTCGTAGGCTCAAACGTCTAGCCCATATCGCGAAAAAACACCCACAGAGAGAAGAAGGTATGAGAGCATGAAAGACACCGCGAGCCATTCCCCGAACCCGCATCAGGGGGCAACCCCCATGCCTGGACCGATTCCCCGCAGCAGACGTTACATGCCGGGTCTGGACGGATTGAGAGCGTTATCCGTTCTGGCCGTTATCGCTTACCATTTGAACCTGAATTGGGCTCCGGGCGGACTTCTCGGAGTCGGCATCTTTTTCGTTCTGTCCGGCTATTTGATTACGGATCAATTGTTGTCGGAATGGCGGCGCTCCAGAAGCGTCGATCTGGCCGGGTTCTGGATCAGGCGCGCGCGCAGGCTGCTGCCGGCTATGTTTCTTATGCTCGCTTGCACGGCGCTGTGGCTGCTGCTGTTCGATCGGTCCCGTCTGGCGGAGCTTCAGGGCGATTTTGCTTCGGCGGTGCTTTATTTCAACAATTGGTGGCTGATCTATCATGAGGTTTCGTATTTCGAGAGCTTCGGGCCGCCGTCGCCGCTCGGTCATCTGTGGTCGCTGGCGATCGAAGAACAGTTTTACCTGCTCTGGCCGCTGCTGCTCGTGGTCGGCGTGAAAATCGCGCCGCGAAGAGGGAGGCTGATGCTGCTTCTTCTGGGAGGAGCGTTGATCTCGGCATTGGCGATGGCTTGGATCTATGTTCCCGGCCTTGATCCGAGCCGCGTCTATTACGGAACCGACACGAGGGTGTTCGCCCTGCTGATCGGAGCGGCTCTTGCGGCAGCTTGGCCGAGCGAGGGGCTTGGAGAGCGGATGTCGCGGCGTACCCGGACTTGGCTGGACGCGACGGGCGCGGTTAGCCTCGCGCTGATTCTCTGGATGATCGGGACGGCCGACGAGTACGGGCAATTTCTGTACTACGGCGGGCTGGCGCTGCTCTCTGTGTTATCCGCGCTGGCGATCGCGGCGCTTGCCCATCCGTCCGGCCTGCTGGCCCGGGCGCTGGGAAGCCGGCCGCTCAGATGGATTGGCGTGCGCTCGTACAGTCTGTACATCTGGCATTACCCGGTTATCGCGTTAACGAGTCCGGCCGGCGATACGGGAGACGTTCAGCCGGTTCGCATGCTCCTTCAGCTTACTGTCAGCTTCGCTCTGGCCTCCCTGTCGTGGAAGTTCGTCGAAGAGCCGATCCGCAGGGGCGCGTTGAAGAACTGGCGGGCTCGGCTGCGGGCCGCTCCGGCGCGGGGGAAGAGGGTTGCATCGGGCGTTGCGCTGTGCGCGCTGTGCTTGCTGGCCGTATCGTTTAATGGGGCGCTTATCAAATCCGCCGCCACGATGCCGGTATATGCCGATTCCCACAGCCCATCCGGGGAGAGCGTTCCCCAACGGACTCCGGTAGAACAGAAGCCGGGAACGACTGAAGGGGATAAGCCGGCTTCGGAGAAACCGGACAGCGGAGCCGCGGAAGGCACCAAGGCGACTGAGCCACCGGGACAATCGGGAGCCGAGAGCGTGGAAGGCGCTAAGCCGTCTGAGTCGTCGGGACAATCGGGTGCCGGGGGCGAGGAAGGATCTAAGTCTGCTGAGCCGTCGGGACAGTCAGGAACTGTGAGCGTGGAAGGATCTAAGTCTGCTGAACCGTCGGGACAATCGGGAGCCGGGGGAGCGGAAGTTTCTAAGCCGACTGAGCCGTCGGGACAACCGGGAGCCGGGAGCGTGGAAGGCGTTAAGCCGTCGAAGCCGGCAGATAAGCCCGCCAAACCGAAGCCGGGCAAAGGCGCGGGCAAAGGGATAACGGCGATCGGAGATTCCGTCCTGCTCGATGCGGCTCCATACCTGGAGAAGCTTCTGCCGGGCATTGTCATCGACGGCCAAGTAGGACGCCAGATGACGCATGCGCAGGAAGTCGTCGAGGCGATGATCGCATCCGGTACGCTCGGGAATCGGGTCGTCATCGAACTCGGAACGAACGGATCGTTTAACTCGAAGCAGCTCGCCAAGCTGATCGAGACGATCGGAGACAAGAGGGAAGTGTGGCTGGTGAACGTCAGAGTGCCGCGCAAATGGCAGAACACCGTCAATTCCGCCTTGAACAAGGCTGCGGCCGAATACGGCAACGTCAAACTGGTCGACTGGTATTCCGCAAGTAAAGGTCAGGACGACTTTTTCTATAAGGACGGCGTTCACCTGAAGCGTCAAGGCGCGGAGTTTTATGCGTCGATGCTGACAAAGGAATTAGGGGCCAAGTAGCGAAGAATTTCAATGACAGGTGTCCATGGCCGTCAGCTGCCCGAGACCCGAGCTTGTGCCCGTAATGAAAATGCTTTTTTGATCCATGTCGATTCCGCCTCGCTTTGCCAAGCGCAGGGGAGGTCAGCCGACCGTCTGCCAATCAACCGCCTATTGACATTCGGAGGCTGCGGCAGTATCATTCAACCTGTTGACTTGCATATAATCTTACTTCATACGTTCGTATAACCCCATAGTTATAGGGTGGGGGTCTCTACGGGAAGCCTTAACTTCCTTGCTACGAATATCGGATCGCTTCGCGCGTTCCGTATTCCGGGCAAGGAAGTTTTTTATTGCATTCGTACAAGGAGGAATAACATCAAGATGAAATACAAATTGTCCGTTCTGTTGGGAGCGATCTGTTACGGCATTCTGTCTACTATAGTCACAAAAGCTTACGAACACGGCTACTCGCTCGGCGAAGTCGTCGGCAGCCAACTGCTGACGGGGTTCGTGCTGGCATGGGCGCTTGTTCTAGTCCGAAAAGGGTGGAAGGGGCGCACGCAATCCGTAGACGGAGCCGAGCCGCGGCGGTACGGGAAGTTAAGCTGGAAGCAGCGCGTGCTGCTGATGGCCGCGGGCACGCCGACCGCTGTCACGGGACTGCTGTACTACGAGTCGCTTCGCTACATTCCGAATTCGCTGGCCATCGTGCTGCTGTTCCAGTTCACCTGGATCGGAGTGTTGATGCAGGCGATCGGCCGCAGGCAGCGCCCCGGAGGCGGTATGCTGCTTACGCTGGCCGTTCTGCTCGGAGGAACGCTGATGGCCGCGGGCATCGCCGATCAAGGCCTGGCCGGGTTGAACTGGCTCGGCGTGGCGTACGGGCTGGCGTCCGCGTTCAGCTATTCGCTGTTTATTCTGTTCAGCGGCAAGGCGGTTCCGTCCGTTCATCCGACCTATCGCAGCGCGTGGATGATCACCGGCGGCATGCTGCTCGTATTCGCCCTGTTCCCGCCGGCATTTCTGTTCGACGGCACGTTATGGGCCGGCTTGCTTCCGTTCGGACTCATGCTGGGGTTGTTCGGCGCGTTCCTGCCTCCGGTGCTGTATGCGATCGGAGTGCCTCGCATCGGCGAAGGCTTGACCGGCATTCTGGGAGCGTCCGAGCTGCCCGTCGCCGTGCTTCTCGCCGCTGCCGTGCTGCATGAACAAGTGAGCGTTCTGCAGTGGGCGGGCGTTGCGCTCGTGCTTGTAGGCGTTGCACTGCCCGAACTGTTTGGCAGATTGCGGAAAAAATCGGCTTTTCCGAACGGGTCCCATGCACTATAATGAGAATTGTAATTCAAAGTAAATAAATGAGAATAGTGAACTAAGAGAGGAGGAACATCCGAGTTGGCCAAAAAAATTCTGGTCAGCGCTTGCTTGCTCGGACATAAGGTGCGATACGACAACGGAGACGTGCCTTGTCTGGACCCGAGGTTTCTGAGCTGGTACGAGGAAGGGCGGCTCGTCTCGATCTGCCCGGAAGTCGTCGGCGGTCTCCCGACTCCCCGTCCCGACGCCCAAAGGCAAGGAGACCGAGTCGTTACGGGCGCGGGAGCCGACGTAACCGAGCAGTTCCGGAAGGGAGCCGAAGCCGCGCTGAAGCTGGCTCTTGAACACGAGGCGGAGCTGGCCATTTTGAAGCAGGACAGTCCGTCGTGCGGCAGCCTGTTCATCTACGACGGAACCTTCACCGATACGATAGTGCCGGGAGAAGGAACGACGACCGAGCTTCTTCGCCGCAACGGAATCAAAGTGTACGGAGAAGATCAACTGAACGAAGTCGAGCGGGAGCTGGCGCAGGCCGACCGCTAAAACGTCCGCTAGCCGCTGCAGCCAGCTCTCGGGAGCCGTGAAGGCGGCTTTTAGATTTGGATCAGAATCGGCAAAATCATCGGCCGGCGTTTCGTCTTCGTCCACAGAAACTTGCCGACCTCCTCTTTGATCGTCTGTTTGTACGCGCTCCACTGGTTCACTTTTTCCTCCAGCAGCTTGCCCATAGAGGCGGCGGCGATCCGATTCACTTCCTCGAGCAATCCTTCAGATTCGCGAACATACACGAATCCCCTGGATATCGTATCCGGACCCGATATAATTTTGCTGTCGGCGCGGCTCAGCGTAATGACGACGATGAGAATGCCGTCCTCGGACATATGCTTGCGGTCGCGCAGCACGACGTGGCCGACGTCCCCGATGCCGAGGCCGTCCACGAGCGTATTGCCTGTAGGAATTTTTCGGCGCTGGCTGGCAATGCCTCCTTCGATGTCGACGACGTCTCCGTTCTTGACGATGAAGACGTTGTCCCATTCGACGCCGACCGACTCCGCCAGCATGCGATGCTGGCACAGCATCCGATACTCGCCGTGAATCGGAACGAAATACTTCGGCTTCATCAGGGTGAGCATCAGCTTCAGCTCCTCCTGGCTGGCATGCCCGGAGACGTGCATGCCGGTCACCGAGCCGGAGCCGTAGATCACCTTCGCTCCGAGCTCGTACAGGTTGTCGACGATGCGGGCGACGTTGCGTTCGTTGCCGGGAATCGGCGTCGCGGCCAGAATGACCGTGTCTCCGCGATGCACCTCCACCTGGCGGTGACTGGAGCTGGCCAGGCGGGAGAGCGCGGCCATCGGCTCCCCTTGCGAGCCCGTGCACAGCACGACGACCTCATTCGGAGAGAGTCGGTTGACGTCGGACGGCTCGATCAGCATTCCCTCGGGCAGGTGGAGATAGCCCAGCTCTGCCGCAACGCTCACGACGTTGACCATGCTTCTGCCGAGCAGCGCGAGCTTTCGGTTCGCGCGCTGCGCCGCGTCGACGATCTGCTGCAGCCGGTGCACGTTGGAGGCGAACGTGGAGATGAATATTTTTTGCTCCGCTCTGGCGAACGCTTCTTCGATGTGCTCGCCGACAAGCCTTTCCGAAGGCGTAAAGCCCGGCCGCTCCGCGTTCGTGCTCTCCGAGAGCAGAAGCAGCACGCCCTTGTGGCCGAGCGCGGCCATCTTGTGGATGTCCGGATAATGATTGTTGACGGGCGTCAGATCGAATTTGAAATCCCCGGTATGAACGACGGTGCCCTCGGGTGTATTCAACGCGATGCCGAGGCAGTCGGGGATGCTGTGGTTCGTGCTGAAGAAGCTTACCTTGAAGCTCCCGAAGCGGAGCACCGAGTCGGCGGTGATCGTCTTGAGCCGGGAGTTGCCGAGCAAGCCGTGCTCGCGCAGCTTGATCTCGATCAGCCCGAGCGTCAGCCGGGTGGCATAGATCGGCATGTTGAGCTGCTTCAGCACGTAGGGGATGCCTCCGATATGATCCTCGTGGCCGTGCGTGACGATAAGAGCCCGGATCTTGTCCCTGTTTTCAAGCAAATATGTAATGTCCGGCACGATGACGTCGATGCCAAGCAGGCTTTCGTCGGGAAATTTGGAACCGCAGTCGATGACGAGAATGTCGTCCGCGTAGCGGATAACGTACATGTTTTTGCCGATTTCGTTGACGCCGCCCAATGCGACGACCGACAGCGCGTTCTCTTCCGAGCTCAAGAATCGTTCCCTCCGTTTGCGATAGGAATATGTGAAGTATTGCCTTGAAGGGCTCCGTTCATCCCAAGATCAGGTCGATGGGGGAGACGCGTTTGATTTTTTGTGATTGCATTTTGCCGAGGCAGTGAGTATAATAACTTCAACTTAATAGGTTTATCTAAAGTCGATGAAGAGAAAGAGTACGTTAGTCGTCAGTTCCGCAGAGAGTTGGGTCAGGTGAAAGCCAACGTTCGGGCGATAACGGAAAGCCGTCTCCGAGACGCAGACTGAAATTCGAGTAAGCTCTGCCGCATGTCCAGCGTTAACGGGACCGCGTATTGATGGATACGTTGCGGAGTGCCGCTGTAATTCGTGCGAACGAAGAGCGGAACTAGGGTGGTAACACGGGTGCAGACTCGTCCCTTGCGGACGGGTTTTTTTGTTTTTAAATTTCGTCATATCCGAAGGGAGAGCCGCTAAGATGCCTTATCAAACCTTAACGCCGATGGAACGGCTGCTGTCGCCGCAAGTCCGTGAAATGCCGCCGTCGGGCATACGGAAGTTTTTCGATTACACGTCGGGAATGAAGGACGTCATCTCGCTTGGCGTAGGGGAGCCGGATTTCGTTACGCCCCAGATCGTTCGCGACGCATGCGTCGCCGCGCTGGATAAAGGGAGAACGACCTATACGTCCAACGCCGGCATGCCCGAGCTGCGGGAAGCGATCTCCGGATACTTGTCCGACAGCTGCGGCGTAAGCTACGATCCCGACAACGAAGTGCTGGTCACGGTCGGCAGCAGCGAAGCGATCGATCTGGCGCTCCGCGCGCTGATCACGGAAGGAGACGAGATCGTCATTCCGGAGCCTTGCTATATTTCCTACTCGCCGATCGTGTTTCTCGGCGGGGGCACGCCGGTCGGCGTCGAAACGTTCGCCAAGCACCAGTTCAAGCTGAAAGCGGACGCGCTGAGAGAGAAGCTGACGCCGCGCTCCAAGGTGCTCGTGCTCTGTTATCCGAACAATCCGACCGGTGGAATTATGACGTACGAGGATTGGCTGCCGATCGCTCGGCTGGCGGAGGAGCGCAATTTGGTCGTCATCTCGGACGAAATCTATTCCGAGCTGAGCTACGGGGATAAGCATGTAAGCTTCGCGTCGCTGCCGGGCATGAAGGAGCGGACGCTGGTCGTGAACGGCTTCTCCAAGGCGTTCGCGATGACCGGCTGGCGCGTCGGATATGCCTGCGGACCTCGCGAGTTGATCGCGGCCATGCTGAAGATCCATCAGTATACCGTCATGTGCGCGCCGATCATGGGGCAGGTCGCGGCTCTGGCTTCGCTGCAAGTCGGCATGGAGGAGAAGGACAGGATGATCGAGTCTTACAATCAGCGGCGCAGAGTTTTCGTCCAGGGGCTGCGGCAGATCGGACTTCCGTGCCACGAACCGCAAGGCGCGTTCTACGCTTTTCCTTCGATCGCCCATACGGGGCTCACCTCGGAGCAGTTCGCTCATCGGCTTCTGCAGGAAGCGAAGGTCGTGACGGTTCCCGGCCACGTGTTCGGGTCGGGCGGCGAAGGATTTATCCGTTGTTCTTACGCCTCGTCCCAGGTACAATTAGAAGAAGCGTTGGAGAGAATCCGCAAATTTCTAAGCTTGATATAGAAGGGATGGGACAGCGAACATGGAAGCGACTAAGATTAATGGCATTAAGTATTATCCGCCGCAGGAAGATTACATCGCCTTCGACAACGAGGAAGACTACGCGGAGAAAGGGCGGGCTTGGGGATTGTTCGCCAAGACGCCGAAGGCGCATTTCTGGTACAAGAGCGCGGCCGCGCAGCATCAGGTCTCGATCAAGGGCTATCAGGAATACGGAAGCATGAGCGTGCTCATCGTCGAATTCGAGGACGGGCGGCTGACGAGCATCCACCCTTCCTATCTGAAGGAGATGCAGAGCGGCACGTTCGGCAAGGAGCCGATCGGCGCAGAGGCGGAGGACGCGGAGGGCGGCGTGCCGTCCGCTGCGGATTCGGACGCCGGAAGCGCGGAAGAGGGCGGCAAGCCGGCTAAAGCGGCAAAGGCGCAGAAGCGGACGAAAGAGAAGAAGGAGAAGCTCGAGCTGCCCGTCGACAAAGTGAAATTCACCGCCAAGGTCAAGGAATTCACGACGAAGCCGAACCCGTTCTCGGACCGCGACGACGAAGTGGTGCTGCTGGAAGAGGTTGCCGTGGTCGGCGATTCTCCGCTTGCCATCGGAGACGCGTGGTGCGGCTACAGCAACACGTTGAAAGGCTTCGGACTCGAAGTGGGCAACGTCATCTCATTCGAAGGTAAAGTCGTGGACAAGAAATTCAACAAAGAAATTTTGTATAAGGTGAACAATCCTTCGAAGATTGTTATTCAGTAATGAAAACAACATAGCCCGACATGAAAATGAGCTTCCCGCATCCGGGAAGCTCATTTTCGCTCATTCAGTTTGCCGTGCGGTACTCCGCCGCTCCGAAGTAGTCAATCAGGAAGCTTCGCAGCTGCTGAACGGATTCGGGCAGCAGGGTGCCTTTCTCCCACGTCAGGCCGATCGTACGCGCGCAGACCGGGTCCGTGACGCGCAGGATGCTGCACCGGGCCGCGTCCGTGCTCTTCACCTGCATGGCCGGAATGAGGGCGACGCCGATGCCGGCTTCGACGAGCATCTGCAGACGCGACGGATCGGCAATCTCCAAGGCGACGTCGGGAGAGAATCCGGCCAACCGGCAAAACTCGTCGCAAGCCTGCCTCAGACCGGAGCCGTCTTCCAGAGCGACGAACGGATCGCCCGCGACGTCCGCGAGCTTGGCCTCTCTCTGGCCGGCCAAGCGGTGCCCCGCGGGAACGGCCAAGAAGATTTCCTCTTCTCGCAGCGCGATCGTCTCCATGCCCGGCTGACGAATGAGCGGAGAGCAGAGGAACAGGTCGAGATCGCCTCGCTCCAGCTGCGTCGTCATCGAATTGTTGCAGCCGTAGTGCACCTTGATCTGCGTGTTGTCCGTCTGAGACAGATAGGCTCCGAGAAAATCCGGCATCGCTTCGAGATGAATCATGCCGAGCGAGATCGATTGCTTGACGACGCCGGCCTTAAGCGCGCCTTCCCGCTTGCCTTCCTTCAGCTCGGCGAACGCCTTGTTCACTCGGACGAGGAAGGCTTTGCCGGATTCGTTAAGTCTGATGTTCCTGCCGCTGCGGTCGAAGAGAGGAAAGCCGAGCTCATCTTCCAGGCGGGCGATGGATTGGCTTAGGGATGGCTGAGAAATTCTGAGCTCGTCGGCTGCTTTCGTCATATGCTCCAAACGGGCAACGTGCTGAAAATACGTTAATTGCAGAAAGTCCAACTAAATCCCCCCGCTTTCTTAGCATTAGTTTACCAGATACAGGCATTTCCCGTCACTCATAGTTTTCAAGCGATCGATTACATAACGTATTTCGTATTGGAAGTTCGGCGAAGGCGCTCGGTATACTTGGCTTGCAACGATAATAGCCGTCGTTAGGCAAGGAGGAATTCCATTGAGCGTAAAATTAGCCATCGTGTATTACAGCTCCACAGGCACGAATTACAAGCTGGCTCAAGCCGCGCAAGAGGTCGCCGCCGCTCGCGGAGCGGAAGTGCGTCTCGTTCGCGCGGCCGAGCTGGCCCCCGCCGAGGCAATTGCTGCGAATCCGGCGTGGAAAGCCCATCAGGAAGCGACGTCCGGCATTCCGGTGGCGAGGCCGGAAGATTTGGATTGGGCCGACGCAATTCTGTTCGGCACGCCGACCCGATTCGGCAGCCCGGCTTCCCAGCTTAGACAGTTCCTCGACACGACGGGAGGACTGTGGGCGCAAGGCAAGCTGACGAACAAAGCCGTGTCCGCGTTCACTTCGGCGCAGAATCTGCACGGCGGCCAGGAAGCGACCCTCCTGTCGCTCTATACGACGTTTTACCACTGGGGGTCGATCGTCGTCGCTCCGGGCTATACCGATCCGGTGCTGTTCACGACCGGGGGCAATCCTTACGGCTCCAGCGCCACGGTGGATCAGCTGGGCGGATTCGATCCCGTCGTGCTCGAAGCGATCAAGGTACAGACGAACCGTCTGATTGATGTGACCGGCCAGTTGAAGAGAGGGCAAGCCGTATAAAGACGGTTCTGTCCGAATACGAACGGAGGCTTCGCTGCTGCGGAGTCTCTATTTTCGTCTGTCCGCGCCCAACCGTCTCCCGGATCATTCATAACTTCGAAATTATCGATCTGATAAGTCATTCCGTATTGGAAAGAGGCGAGAAAGCGAACGTATACTAAACGTTGTAAACCCGACAAAAACAATATGAATTATGAGAATCAAATCAAGGGAGGGAGAAGGATGGGCGACGATTCGAGCATGCTGGACATATCCGGCTTATCCGTGAGGTTTCCCTCGAATGACGGCACCCAGAGCAAACGTTACGTTCTGGACCGCCTTAGCTTGACCGTATCGAAAGGGGAGTTCGTCTGTATCGTCGGACCGAGCGGCTGCGGCAAAACGACTCTGCTGAACAGCATCGCCGGCTTCCAGCCTTACGAGGGACAATTGCTGTTCAGGGGAAAGCAGGTCACACGACCTGACAGGGAACGGGGCGTGATGTTCCAGGAGTATGCTTTGTTTCCGTGGTATACGGTGGAGGAAAATGTGGCGTTGGGACCGGCGCTGTCGGGGATGGGAAGACGCGAACGGGCTAAGCTGGCGCGGGACTATATTCGGCTGGTCGGGCTGTCCGGCTTCGAGCGCGCTTATCCGAACCGGCTGTCGGGCGGCATGAAGCAGCGCGTCAGCCTGGCCCGGATGCTGATCAACGAACCGGCAATCGCCTTGCTCGACGAACCGTTCGCCGCTCTCGACGAGCAGAACCGGGAGACGCTGCAGGATGAGCTGCTGCGCATCCGGGAGCAATCCCTGCTGACTTGCCTGTTCATTACCCACAGCCTGTCGGAAGCCGTCTACTTGGCCGATCGCGTCGTCGTGCTGCTGCCGGCTCCGGCCGGCGTCGCGCTGGACGTGTCGGTCGAGCTGCCTCGCTCGGCCAGAGACCGCGACGATATTCGGTTCGGGCGCTATGTGCAGCAGATCCGGCAAGCGATGAGAGGGGCGGTGTCCTAGATGGAAAAGACGACCGCGCTCGCGAAGCCCTCGCCTGGGCCGACGCTGCGCATCCGCCGACTGCAACTGCGGGGGCGCTTGCGGAGAGTGCTGCTCGGATCGACGGGAATCGCAGCTTTGTTCGCGGCGTGGGAATACGCAAGCCGCTCGGGGCTGGCGAACAGCGCCTTGCTTCCCAGCCCGATTGCCGTAGCGAAGCTGATGGGACGCATGCTCGAGGAGGGCACTCTGATCGCCCACATGTGGGCGAGTCTGGTGCGAGCCGGAGCCGGCTTTTCGCTCGGATTTCTGGCGGCGCTGGCCGTCGGCTGCCTGATGGGGACGTGGGGGACGGCGAGGCGTATCATCGGACCGGTCATCGAGTTGTTCCGGCCGATTCCTCCGTTCGCCGTCATTCCGATCGCGATTCTCTGGTTCGGCATCGGCGAATGGTCGAAGACGTCGATTATCGCTTACGCGACCTTTTTCCCCGCCGTGCTGAACGTCTCGGCCGGCATCAAGCAAGTGGATCCGGTGCATCTGAAAGTGGTCAGCTCGCTTGGAGCGGGCAAGTGGCGAACGTTCCGCCACGTGACGATTCATTCCGCGCTGCCTCTGATCATTACCGGCATGAAAGCGGGCATCGGCATGGCGTTCGTCTCGCTCGTGGCGGCGGAAATCGTCGCGTCCAGCAACGGGCTCGGCTTTCTTATTCAGGAGGGGCGGTCGCTGTTCAATACGGAGCAGGTCATCGCAGGCATGATCGCCATCGGAATGCTTGGGGCGGCATTAAACGGCCTGCTGGCCGCTCTTGAAGCTTGGCTGGTTCGCTGGAAATAACTCAACTCGGGAGGAATACTCTATGAACTCATTCGAACAATCGCTCAAACCATCGTTCAAATTCGCGGCAAGCGCATTTCTGATCCTGCTTCTCGTATTTATCGCCGCATGCGGCAGCAGCTCGGGCAGCAATTCGAGCCCGGCCAAGGAGAGCGCCGGCAGCTCAGCTCCGGTCAGCCCGCAAGCAAGCGCCAGCAGCCCGGAAGCGTCCGCAAGTCCGGCTGCCGCCGCTCCCGATACGACTCCCGAGACGAAGGAGCTGTCGATCGGTTCGGGCCGCGACCCGCAGCTGTCGCCGCTTATCGTCATCGCGCAGGAGGAAGGCTACTTCGCGGCCGAAGGGCTTACCGTCAAGCTGGAGCTGTTCGCGTCGGGAACGGACGTTACCGCCGCGCTCGCGAGCAAGAGCATCCAGTTCGGCGCCTCCGGGGACATTCCGTTCCTGATCGCCAGCGGCGCCGGAGCTCCGATCGAGACGGTGGCGCAGCAGGCCGATATTTCCGGCGTGCAGACGTTGATCGTCAACCCGGACAAGATCAAGAAGCCCGAAGATCTGAACGGCAAGAAGATCGCTTACGTCCCTGGAACGGTGACGGAGGCGCTGTTCCTGAAAGTGGTGGAGCAGTACAAGCTCGATGCTCAATCGATCACTTCCGTGAAGTCCGGACCGGCCGAGCTGCTGCCTGCTTTCCAGAACGGCAACGTCGACGCGTTCATTATTTGGCAGCCGCTCGCGCTGAAGGGAGAAAGAGTCGGGGGAGTCAAGCTGCTGACTGCCAAACAATCGTTCGTGCCGGGACAGGAAGGACCACAAAAGCTGATCGGCTCCTACGGCCTGCTCGGAGGACATCGCGATTTTCTCGATGCGAATCCGAATACCGTCAAAGCCGTGCTGCGAGCGCTCGGCCAGTCGGCGGAATTCATTCGGGCGAATCCGGATCGGGCGGCCGCACATGTCGGCAAGGCGATCGGGTTGGAGGAGGAGCTCGTGAAGCAGGTTTTGCCGCTTAACGTCTACGCATTGGACATTACGCCGGAATTGGCCGCGACGTTGGAGGAAATCTCGCAGTTTCTGCTGGACAACGGCAAGATCAAGGCGCTTCCGAATCTGCAAGAGTTCATCGACTCTTCGTATTTGCAGGAAGTCGACGGCGCGGCCGTCACTTGGACGCCTTAAGGAGAAACGGAGGGAAATCGATTGGCGATCGTACTTGTAAGAGAAGCCGGAATCCGGCTGGAGGACGAACGGCAGATTGCGGATTTTTGCCGGAGGCAGGACATCTACTACGAGCGTTGGGATGCGGACCGGTTGGCCGGTTGGGAGCGCGATCCCGGTCCTAAGCTGTCGGAGTCCGATCAAGCGCGGATTATATCCGCTTACGAAGAAGAGATCAAACGGCTGGCCGAGCGGCGCGCCTACTTGAACTGGGACGCGGTGCTCATGTCGGATGCCGCGCCGGAGCTGCTGGCGAAATTCGGCACGCTGCACACGCACCATGAGGAAGAAGTTCGCGTTCTGGCGGAGGGAGGATTCGCCTTCGTCATCCGCAACGTCAACGGGGACGGATACTTCGAGCTGCACGTCGAGGAAGGGGACGTGTTTGCGCTGCCGGCCAATCGGCCTCACGCCTTCAAGCTCGGGCCGCAGCGCAAAGCGGTCGTCGTCCGGCTGTTCTCCGGAGAGATCGGCTCGGTCATGCATCCGTTCGACGATCCTTCGTTCGAATTGTAAGCAACGAGAGACAGCCGTTCGGCGATCCGCCGCGACGGCTGTTTTCCCGTTCACTCGGCTTTTCTGCGCGTTATTTTGAATAGGCAGGCTTGCAGCGCCTTTTCCGCTCTTTTGTCGGTATCCCGTCCAATCAGGTTGGTCGTACGCCTCCTGCGAGATCGGGCATGACCTATCTCCTCCATTTGTCGGTATCCCGACAGCTCAGAAATCTGGTTACAGCGTTTATCGATAAGCTATTCCGTTTAATCAGTTGATCATTCTCATGGCTGGATAGCGGCAAAAGGGGGCAAAAGCGGTAGGCGAGGTGCAGCGTGAACTGACCGGAAGGGATAGCGGCAAAAGGGGAGAAAAAGGCGGTAGAACAAGTATGGCGTGAACGGAATGAAGCCGACAGCGACAAGACGCAGAGAAAGGGGAGAGTTAGAACGAACTGATCGACAGGGATATCGGTAAAAGGCGTGAAAGGGAGGTGCGATGCCGGGACGGTCTGACGGAAAGGGATAGCGACAAAAGAAGCGGAAAGCGGGACGGGAAGAAGCGGACGGTCTGACGGAAGGGGATAACGTGAAAGGGGATCGTCTCCGACAAAACGCATTCATCGTCCAGAGGACGCCGAAGACGTTTTTGCTTGGCGCGCCCGGTTCGGGCTTTGGCATTTGCTGATAGAACTGATACGCTTGACATTGCCGTTACGTAAAGGTGTACGATCAGTGTGCGAGGAGGGATCGAGATGGAATATACGGTTCAGAAGCTCGGCCGGTTGGCCGGAATCAGCACGCGCACGCTCCGATACTACGACGAAATCGGACTTCTCAAGCCGGCGAGAATCAATTCGTCGGGGTATCGGATCTACGGGCAGCCGGAGGTGGATCGTCTGCAGCAAATTTTGTTCTATCGGGAGCTTGACGTCGGCCTCGAGGAGATCAAGGAGATCGTGGGCGCTCCCGAATTCGACGCCCGGAGCGCTCTGACGAAGCACCGCGAGCAGCTTCTGGCCAAGCGGCGGCAGCTCGACGCGCTGATCGCCAACATCGATCTGACCTTAGCCCATCAAGAGGGGATGACGAACATGAGCGACCAACAGAAATTCGAAGGCTTTAAACAGCAGCTCATCGACGATAATGAGGCCAAGTACGGCGAAGAGATCCGCGCCAAATACGGCAACGAGCAAGTGGACAAATCCAACGCAAAAATCAAAAACATGACGAAGGAACAGCACGAGGAGATCGAGCGCTTGTCGGAAGACATTCACGCGACGCTCGCCCAGGCGTTCGAGACGGGAGATCCGGCGGGCGAATTGGCTCAGAAGGCTGCCGATCTGCATCGCCGCTGGCTTACTTTCTACTGGGACCAATATACGAAGGAAGCCCATGCGGGAGTAGCCCAAATGTACGTGGACGACGAACGGTTCAGAGCCTATTACGACAAGGATCAGCCGGGCATAGCGGAGTTTCTGCGGGACGCCGTCCGAATCTATACGGGAATCGACGCCTAATCCGTCAGGGGGAGGCTGCCGCTGAGGCAGCCTCTTTTTCATATCTGAATTGTCTCCGACAAAATGCATTCATCGTCCAGAGGACGCCGAAGGCGTTTTTTGCTTGCGTAAAAAGGGGTTGACAGCCCGTGCGTATTAAGGGCATAATACGCTTGTGGTGTATGAACTACTTAGTACACACACTTATGGCGATTGCGAGGTAGCGGTATGAGAACAGGCGGAGGCTGGGAAGAAGTCGAGTTCAACAGCCGGGAACCGGTCTATCTGCAGGTAGTTCGGCATTTCAAAGAGATGATCGTCGCCGGGAAGCTGGAGGCGGGTCAGGTGATCCCTTCGCGGAGAGAGCTGGGAACGCTGCTGAAAATCAACCCGAATACGGCGCAGAGATCTTATAAGGAGATGGAGGAACGGAAATTGATTGTAACGGAAGGAAATTCGCCAAGCCGAATCACCCAGGACGACGCCGTGCTGCGGGCGATTCGTGCGGAGCTGCTCGGGGAAGCTGTCGACGCCTTCGTCTCGGCGGTCAGGAAGGTCGACGTTCCGGTCGAAGAACTGCTTGATTTGGTGAAGAGCAAATACATAGAGGCGCTGTCCTCCAGCCCTGCCGACATCGCGGCGGAAGGGGGCGCGGAGCGGCCATGATCGAGTTGAAAGGGGTTCGCAAGCGGTATCGCGGGCGTTACGTGCTGAACGGATTGTCTTTTACGGCGGAGAAAGGCAACATCACCTGCTTGATCGGCATGAACGGAGCGGGCAAGTCGACTGTCATGAAGGCGATCATGGGGCTCGTGCCCGTCAAGGAGGGGCAAATTCTCGTGGACGGCAAGCCGCGCGGGAGATGGATGTACGAGAAAATCAGCTTCGTTCCGGATCATCTGACGATGCCTCTGAGTATGAAGATGTCCGAGGGACTGACCTTTATGGCGGATTTCTACGCGAGCTGGAACGCGGAGCGGGCAGCCGAGCTGATGCGCTTCTTCCGGCTGGAGCCCGGCGAGAAGATCGGCAATCTGTCGAAGGGGACGGCCGCCAAATACAACCTGGTGCTCGGACTGGCTCCGAATTCCGACTACGTGCTGATGGACGAACCGTTTTCCGGAATTGACCTGTTCAGCCGGGAGATGATCGCGGACGTGTTTTCCAGCGAGCTGATCGAAGAGCGCGGCGTTCTGCTGACGACGCATGAGATCGGCGAGGTGGAGCATCTGATCGACAAAGCGGTCATTCTGCAGAACGGAAAAGCGGAGATGGAATTCGATTGCGAGACGATGCGCAGCGAAGAGGGCAAGTCGATCGTCGACGTGATGAGAGAGGTGTATTCGCGTTGAGAAACTACCTGAAGCTTCTGCATATGGAAATCCATCGTTTCCGATATATCCTGTTCGCGTTGATGGGACTGACGGCGCTCGTGCAGATGTGTGCGATCGCATTCAACGCGATGGGAGAGATTAACGAAAGAAACGTCTATTTTGAGCAAACGGGCCGGGCTCCCGAGGAGTTTTTCGCTGCCATGTCGTACACCCGCGCGGTGCAGGAGACACAATTCTGGTTTGCCGTCCCCGTCGGGCTCAGCATCGCGGTTCTCGTGATCTACGCGTTCCTGATCTGGTATCGCGATTGGTTCGGAAGAGGCACGTTCGCGTATCGGCTGCTCTCGCTTCCGTCCGAACGAAGGAACATTTATTTCGCCAAGCTGACCGCCATCTTAACGTTCGTGTTCGTCCTGGTCGGATTTCAACTGCTGCTTATGCCGATCGGAAGAGCGATCTTCGCGATGATTGCGCCGGCCGATCAACTGCAGCCATCCTATATCGCGGACGCGATTTTCGCCAACCAAGTATTCAAAATTTTGCTGCCGCGCTCATTCGCGGAATTCTTCGTCAACTACGGCTTGGGAATCATCTCGCTGCTCGTCCTGTTCGCGTCGATTCTGCTGGAGCGAAGCTATCGCTGGCTCGGCATCGTGTACGGACTGGCGTATGCCGGCTTCTGCGCGCTGCTGATGGTTTACCCGCTGCTTGCGCTTGGCCTGAATTATTCCACGGGCTATTTCTATACCGAGGAAGCGTATGCGATTCAAATGGCGATCGACGGGCTGATCGTCGTCGCGTCCGTCTGGCTGGGATTATATCTATTGAAGAAAAAAGTGTCGGTGTAAGGGAGGAGACGGCGAACGATGAAACGTTACCTTTTATCGATGGCGCTCGGCGTATTCGCGGTCGGCTCGATCGGAGCGTATTATGCGTCCGGCACGGAAGGGGATGCGCCGAGGTACAAGCTGACTACGCTGCAAGGCGATGCCGGGGAAGCCGCCAAGATGCGGCTCAGCGGCTCCTATATCGGAGGCGTCGGATCGAAGGCGCTTGAGCTTACCGTCGATGGAACGAAATATCAATTGACGCAATCGTTTTACGAGAAGTATTTGAAGGACAACCGGTATTTGACGTCGCGTTACGAGGAAATGAAAGCATTGAAACGGGAGCATCGGGATTTTATGAGAGCGAGAAGCAATGTGGACAGCTTTTATAAGGATTCGGAGTGGCTCATCTATGCGGACATCTTCCTCTATGGCCCTCGCGGAGTATACGATTGGCGAACGGAGCTGAAGATGGACGTCTTGGAAGAGGCGACGGGGCATGTGAGGAAGTACCGGATCGAGCTGGGCGACTCGAAGCCGACTCATTGGGTCAGAGTCCAAGACGTGCAAAGAATCGGAGACGAAGTGCACATTTTGGCGGAGGTTCGGCTTCAAGACGCGCCTGCTGCGGGCAACGTTGCCGGCACGACGGCGGACTTCCATGATTACGTCGTCGATTTGCGCAGCGGAGAGCTGCTTCGGAATAACGTACTGGTCTCGGAGAAGAGCGAGATCAACCTGTCGACGATCTCCAACGAAGTCCGTTCGCAGCCCTCGGAGTACGTGGTTCTGCGGTCGAACAAGAGCCGAACGGTTCGCAGCGAGGGCGGGGGAGAAGCTGTCGCTTTGGACGATCATTTCTGGTCTTACTCCTACCGAACCGGCAAGCTGACGCCGCTGCCCGAGCCGTCGCCCGGCTTGAGCGCATATTCGAACATCCAGAGCGAGCTTAGCGGGGAGCTTTTCACCATTCTGTACTCCGATCGCGGAAGCCTGGCGATCGCCCGCTATAACGTCGCAACAGGGGCGCAGGAGCAGGGGGAACTGACCTTGACGGCCGAGCAGCTTGGAGGACAGTCGATCCACAGCGTGAGCTTGGCGCAAAATCGGGTGTACGTTTTGCTGACTACGGAGAGCTCTAACAAGACTCGCATTTCCGACGGAAGACAGCTTGTGGCCGTCGTGCTGGATGCCGGCAGCGGAGAGCTGCTGTACAAAGGAGAAGCCGCATACGACGGACCGGCCGAGAAAGCCGACGAGTTCCGCAAAAATCTGTGGCTGACCAACGTCAATGCCGATCGCCTGTAGTCCGCACGAGGAGTTGCTTCGACAAGAGAGGATCGCGCTGCTCAGAAAGCTGGAGGAGCTCGGCTATTCGATCGCCTATTACGTACTGCGCTGCGAGGAGCTGGCCGTGGAAGCGACGCGGGCCGCGCTGCTCGCGGCGGGAGGGGACGGCGAGCTGCACGGATTGCCGGCCGAGGCGCAGAGAGAGAAATTCGCCCGGCTGGCCATGAGCTCGGCGATCGCGGTTAGACGCGACAGATTGCTGCGGCATGCGGAATAAACGACAAACGCTCTTCCTCGGAGATACGGGGAAGAGCGTTGTTTACGTACGGCGAATATGGTAGACGCACTTGCGATCGCCGGACGCGAGGCAGTCCGAACGCGTCACTTCCGCGCCCAGCAGCGTCTCGAACAGCTTCAACTCGCAGGCGCAAGCCTGATTGTACTTGTTGGCGACCTGCGAGATCGGACAATTGTACTCGGTCAGCACGTAGTCGTCGTCGGAATCCTTCTCCCAGGACGCCATGTAGCCGTTCTCGTTCTGAATGTCCGACAATGCGGCGACTTTCGCTTCAAGCTCTTTGCCGGCCATTTTCGCCTCGTACCTTTTCAGCAGAGTCGCCTTGCGGCGCTCGAAGAGAAGATTGACCATCGATTCGCCGGCTTCGTCCTCCAATTCGGTGAGCAGGTCGAGGGCGACGGCATGATATTTCTTCGGAAAATAGTCGTCCGCCCGGGCGGTCAGACGGTAGACGGCCGCAGGCCGGCCCATCGGCAGCCTGACGGTCGTCGATTCGATCAGATCGTCCCGCTCGAGATTGGAAATATGCCGCCTTACGGCCATGCCGGTAATGCCCAGCTGATCGGTCAGCTCCTTGGCGGTCAGCTCCCCCGAAGTTTTCAGCATTTGCATAATTCTGTTGCGCGTGGACAGATCCGAATCTTCCTTCAATACGTCACCTCCCGGGATTAACGGACCGATTCGGCCGCGGCCAGATCGTGCTCGGCGCACTCTGCCGAGCAGTATCCGCTGTGCTCCTCTTCGCATTTGTCGCATACGAGGTGCTGAAGATGGCAGGTATCGTCCGCGCAGTTAATGTAGCGATCCGTCTTCGTTCCGCAGTGATGGCACTCGCCGACCAGCGTATGCTCGTCGGTCTGATTGATGCGCACCGAGACGCGTTCGTCGAACACGTAGCAATTGCCGTCGAAGCCGCGGCCCTGCACTTCCGGATCTTGCCCGTACGTGACAATGCCGCCGTCGAGCTGGTAGACGTCGCCGAAGCCTTCGTTTTTCAGCACGGCCGTCAGCATCTCGCAGCGGATGCCTCCCGTGCAGTAAGTGAGAATCGGCTTGTCTTTGTGCTCGGTCAGATTATTGCGGATCCACTCGGGGAACTCGCGGAACGTCTTCAGATCAGGCTTGATCGCGCCACGGAAGTGGCCCAGATCGTACTCGTAGTCGCTGCGGCCGTCAAGGATGATGACGTCGTCCTGCTGCATTTTCTCATGAAACTGCTTCGGAGTGAGCCGCGCGCCTCCGTCGACGTTCGGATCGAGCTCCTTGTCGTAGCGCAGCGTCACGAGTTCTTTCTTGTAGCGTACGAATATTTTCTGGAACGCGTGGCCGTCGGCCTCATCGATCTTGAACAGCAGATCGGAGAAGAGCGGATGGGCGTGCATCGCAGCCATGTAGGCGTCGGTCTGCTCCACCGTGCCGGAGAGCGTTCCGTTGATTCCCTGATCCGCGATCAGAATTCGGCCCTTGACGCCGAGATCTTTGCAAAATTGCAGATGTTCGGCGGTGAACTCCTCGGCGTTCGGAACTTTAACGTATTTATAGAACAGCAGAATGCGGTAATCTTTTGTAGACATCTTTAACACCTTTCCGTCGGCTATTGCAGGTAGCCGGTAATACGTTAATCGTAGCCGTTCGCCCTCACATAGTCAACATAAAGGTTTATTATGTTGCCAAAAACGGTTTGACATCCTTAGCCGATCGGCGTACTATAAATATACGCTTAATTTCCGTCCGCTTGCGGAGGGAAAACGGGGGAACCGATCATTCAGGGGCGAATCGTTCGCGCAGAACGTAGGGTACCATCTACCCGAGTCCGTCAGCTAACCTCGTCGGCAGAGATGGGTCTGAGAATTCGATATTTATTTTCATTTCGGACCCTTATTCAGGGTCTTTTTGCGTTCTCTTAATGACCCGAACAGGAGGTGTTAACGATGCAGCAGGCGGAATCCGTCAGAACGACTTACGAAAGCTTGATGGAGCGAACGAGGCAGCTCGTGCAGCGCAAGGAGGAGACGGAGGCGTTCGTTCCGTCCGAGGAACAGTACGCCGTCCTTCACTTGACCGTCGAAGCCGACGGGCAGGAGGGCGGGGATCGCGACTTGAGCCGGGCGCAGATCGGCGTCAGGCGGTTCGTAACCGTCATCGCGCAGATCGTCTCCGGCTGGGGAGGCCAGCTGATCGAAGCGAGCCACCAGTCGTATACGGCTATCTTTCCGATGTCGGAGGCAGATGCGGTCGGACGGAGCTGTCTGTGCGGCGTGCAGATCGTGCAGGCGATCGACGCCGTCATCAATCCGTCCCTTGCGGAGGAAGGCATTCCGTTTCGCTTCCGCGGCGGCGTCGGCGTCAGCATGGGGCGCGTATACAGCTTCCATACGGGGCTGTCTCTCCCGGCGAACAGCCTGTATTACGGCGAAGCGATGACGAGCGCGGTCGAATACGCCAACATGACGGACGGACAGGTGATCGTGGACAAAGTCGTCAAGGAGCACTTCGAGCGCTCCGGATCGGAATATCAAGTTCAATTCGTGCCGTACCGCTATCATGAATGGGTCGGTTATCGGTTTCATATCGGTTGACGGAACGCTTGGTCGGGCCCTCCCGGCGTCATCGGAAGATGACGGCAGGGGGGCTTTTTTTTATGGATGATTTTCCTGATGCAGGGAATAATTCGCGTATACCCTAGTCGGCCAGTCTCGAGAGAGAGGGAGATTCCATTGACCAAGCAGCAATCCCGGCAGCCGAAGGACGAGTCGCGCAGACGGTTTCTCAAATATTCGGGGGCGGCGATCGGCGGAGCGGTCGTCGGGGGCGTCATCGGCGGTCTTGTCGGCAGGAACCTGAACAAAGCCGGGAAGAACGAGGGCGCTCCGCCGGAATCGACGGAATCGCCCGCCGTGCAGCGGGATCAGGATTACAATCAGGCGCTGATGTTTTTCTCGCAGGAGCAGTTCCAGACGGCGGAAGCGGCGGCCGAGCGGATTTATCCGCAGGACGACAACGGTCCCGGAGCGAAGGCGCTGGGCGTCGCCTTTTTTATCGACCATCAGATGGCTGGCGCTTACGGGTTTAACGCACGGGAGTACATGTCACCCCCTTTTTACAAAGCTGAAGCTTCCCAGGGGTACCAGCTCACGTTCAAGCGGCGGGAGTTGCTGGCGCTCGGCCTGGACGCCCTTAACGAGTACAGCCAGCAGAAGCACGCCAAGAAATTCCCCAAGCTGACGCCGGAGGAGCAGGACGCGGTGCTGACGGCTTTCGAGAAGGACAAGGTCGACCTGAAGGACGTCCCGGCTTCGGCCTTTTTCGCCATGTTCCGCAATCTGGCGATCGAAGGCGTGTACGCGGACCCGCTGTACGGCGGCAACCGCAACATGGACGGCTGGAGGATGCGCAATTACCCAGGCAACCAGATGAGCTATACGAACGAGATCGAGAAGGAAGAGTTTATTAAAATGGAACCGCTCAGCCTGCACGATCATCTGCAAATGGGCTAAGGGAGAATACATGATGGCGAACAAGCTTCCTAAAGTTCCCGTCGTCATCGTCGGCATGGGCTGGGTGGGCGGCATCATCGCGGCGGAGCTGACCAAGGCGGGAATCAACGTGGTCGGCCTGGAACGGGGCAAGAGCCGCAGCACGCAGGATTATTACCACGTTCACGACGAGCTGCGCTACGCTTCCCGATACGAGCTGATGCAGGATTTGTCCAAGGAGACGGTCACCTTCCGCAACACGGAGAAAATGCGGGCGCTGCCGATGCGTTCCTACGGTTCGTTCCTGATGGGGGACGGGCTTGGCGGGGCGGGCGTGCACTGGAACGGACAGTATTATCGCTTCCTGCCGTACGACTTCGAGATTTACACGAAGACGGTGGAGCGCTACGGGAAAAACAAAATTCCGAAGGACATGACGATTCGCGATTGGGGAATCACCTACGACGAGCTCGAGCCGTATTTCGTGAAATACGAGCAGATGTCCGGCATTTCCGGCCCGCCCGAGCTTCCCGATCACGTTGGACACATGTCCAAGCCGTTCGCGACTCCTCCGATGAAGACGACGCCGGCGATGAAGCTGTTTACGGACGCGGCGACCAAGCTTGGCTACCACCCGTACATCATCCCGTCGGCCAACCTGTCCCAGGATTACGCCAATCCCGACGGCATCGAGCGGGCGGCCTGCCAATATTGCGGCTTCTGCGAACGGTTCGGCTGCGAATGCGGCTCGAAGGCGGACCCCGTCGTCACCGTGCTCCCGGTCGCGCAGAAGAGCGGCAAGTTCGAGCTGCGGACGCATTCGAACGTGACGGAAATTTTGCACGACGGCAAGAAGGCGACGGGCGTAAAATACGTCAATACGCTGACGGGCCAGGAGTCCGTGCAGCCGGCCGACGTCATCGTGCTGGCCGGATACGTGTTCACCAACGTCCGCCTGCTGCTGCTGTCCAAGCTCGGCAAGCCTTACAATCCGAAGACGGAGAAGGGCTCTGTCGGCCGCAATTACGCCTATCAGGTGAACGGGGCCAGCACTTCCGTCTACTACGAGGACCGGGAATTCAATCTGGCGATGGGCGCCGGAGCGCTGGGCAGCAGCCTCGACGATTTTAACGGGGACAACTTCGATCACAGCGACTTGAAGTTTATCCACGGAGCGAACATCCGGTTTACGCAGACCGGGCTGCGCCCGATCCAATATCAGCCCGCTTCGGCCGACACGCCCAGATGGGGCCAGGCGTTCAAGCAGGAGACGATCCATAACGCCAACCGTATTCTCGGCGTTTCCGGCCAAGGGGCCAGCATGCCTTACCGGTACCACTATTTGGACCTCGACCCGGAGTACAGGGACTCTCTCGGCTTGCCTCTCATCCGGCTGACGTTCGATTTTCTCGAGCAGGACCGCGAGCTCGTCAAGTTCATCGCGCAGAAGACGAAGGAAATCGCCGACGGGATGGGCGCTGCGAAGACGACGATGAACGATACGATCAAGCAGTACAACATCGTGCCGTACCAATCGACGCACAATACCGGGGGGACGATCATGGGCGATGATCCGGACACGACCGTCGTCAACAACTATTTGCAGATGTGGGATGCGGAGAACGTGTTCATCTGCGGCGCGTCCAACTTCCCGCATAACGGCGGCTACAATCCGACCGCGACCGTAGGCGCGCTTGCCTACAGAACGGCGGAGGGCATCGAGAAATATATCGGCAAGGGAGGTTCTCTCGTATGAACGCCGATCGGAGCCAGGAGGAGAAGGGAGGCGCCGAATCCGAGTGGGTGGCCCATCTGACGGAGCTGCGCAGGCGGCTCATCTACGTCGCGGCCTGGTTCGTCGCCTCGCTGTGCTTTGGGCTGTACGTCTCTCCCCGCGTGCTCGGCTGCGTGAAAGCCCATGTCGGTTCCGTCGAGGTGGATTGGAGCGTATTTTCGCTTACGGACGGCTTGGTCGTGTACATGAAATGCGCGCTGCTCGTCGGCTTCGTGCTGACGCTCCCGGTGCTGCTCTACCATCTATGGGCGTTCGCCCGCCCCGGGATGACCGACGCGGAAGCGAAGGGCACGCTCGTCTACGTTCCGGTATCGTTCGCGCTGTTCGTGACGGGCGCCGGCTTCGGATATACCGTCGCCGTTCCGATGATGATCCGCTTTATGATGAAGCTGAACCAAAGCATCGGCGCGGCGGAAGTGTACGGCATCCACCATTACGTCAGCTTCCTCGTCAGCTTCCTGCTGCCGATGGGCATCGCGTTCGAGATGCCGCTGGCGATGATGTTCCTGACGCGGATCGGCCTGCTGACGCCGGATAAGCTCAAGCCGGCCCGCAAGTACGCTTACGTCGGACTGGCCGTCCTCGGGTCGCTGATCTCGCCGCCGGACTTCGCCTCGCATCTGTCGGTGACGATTCCGCTGATCGCTCTGTTCGAGATCAGCTCCTTGATCGCCGTCCGCTACTATCGGAGAAAGGCGCTTATCCCTCTCGGTCAGGCGTGACATCGGAGGGAAGATCCCGGCGTCCATAGCGCACAGGAGGGAGGTGTAGCCATGTTCAACAATATCGGAGTGTCGGGCTTGATCATCATTCTGGTCATCGCCCTGATCGTGTTCGGGCCGGCCAAGCTTCCGCAGCTCGGAAGAGCTTTCGGCGATACGCTGCGCGAGTTCAGAAATTCCACGAAAGGAATCGTGGACGACGAGCTTGCGGACAAGCCGGCGGTCATCGAGATCGACAAGGCGAAAAGTTAGAGGCTGTGAGCAAACCGCCCGGCCCGCTGAGCTTAGCATTGGATGTTAATGTGCAACCGAACAATCATCGATGAAACGGGGATGTATCTCCAAAGCGCAGGAGGCGCAGGCTTCGCTTTCCGGCAGATACATTCCCTTTTTTTGTCCCGGTCGACCGCTGTACAGAAATCTTTCAGATTTGCATAATAGAATAGATTGGGTTATTATGCCTATTGACTTCCGAGAGGTCGAACCGATTCGACAAAGCCGCCGAGCCGAATAGGCTCGAAATCGGTGAAAGGTCTTATTTGGCGAGCGAAAATCTGTAAGCCTTCTCGTATTTGTCGCCGGCGGGTCTTCAATCTGCCTCGAGCTTTACCGATGAGAGATACATAGAGCGTCGAGCCCCCGGGCCGCCGTTCCGTACTTATACTACTTCCAGTCAAAGGCAGGTTGATTCATGCAGCACGTTCACGGTTCCTACGACACCGCTCTCGTCGTTTTCTCTTACATCGTTGCGGTCGTCGCATCCTATACGGTATTGGATTTGGCGGGGCGCGTCAGCGAGTCGTCGGGCTTCAGCCGGGCCATGTGGCTGGTGTTCGGCGCGGCCGGGATGGGCATGGGCATCTGGTCGATGCATTTCGTCGGGATGATGGCTTTTAAGCTGGACGTCCCCGTAGCCTACGATCTTACGCTGGTCCTCGTCTCCGTCTTCGTGGCCATTATCGCCTCGTACGTCGCTTTATCGGTCGTCGGCAAGAATCAGCCGACGAAGGGGAACCTGCTCGGCGGAGGGCTGCTGCTGGCCGTCGGCATCTCGGCGATGCACTATATCGGGATGGCGGCCATGCTGATCGACATTACGTACGATCCGCTCATGTTCGCGCTATCGATATTGATCGCCGTCGTCGCGTCGATCGCCGCGCTGTGGCTCGCGTTTTATTTTCGCAAGGAGAGCGGCAAGGGGGAAGTGTGGAAGAAGCTGGGCAGCGGCCTCATTATGGGCGGAGCGATCGTCGGCATGCATTATACGGGCATGTTCGCCGCGAGCTTCCATATCGGCACCCGTTCGGAGATCGCCTCCGGCATGCTGCTCGATCAGAAGTGGCTCGCTTATTTTATATCGGGCGGCACCTTGTTTACCCTCGGCCTTTCGCTGCTCGGGATCTTCGTGTCGAAGCGATTCTCGCGCAAAGATTCGGAGATCGAATTGAAGTCGCGGGAAATCTATCTGAAAAATCAGGAGCTTCAGCGGTTGAACGACCATTTGGAGGAGCTCGTCCGCGAGCGTACGGCTCAGCTCGAGAAGGCGCACGACGAAGCGATCCAGGCGAACCGGATCAAGAGCCAGTTTCTGGCCAATATGAGCCATGAGCTCAGAACGCCGCTGAACGCCATAATCGGTTACAGCGAGATGCTCGTCGAAGAAGCGGAAGAGCTCGGCGAGCCGGCTTTCGCCGCCGATCTGGAGAAGATCAGCAAGTCGGGCAAGCATCTGCTGGCGCTGATCAACGACATTCTCGACATCTCCAAGATTGAGGCCGGGAAAATGGACGTCTATCTGGAAACGTGCGACCTCGGAAGCGTCCTCCAAGAAGTGATGTCCACGGTCAAGCCGCTGATCGAGAGCAACGGCAACCGGCTCGAGACGAAGTGGGAAGACGCCATCATGACGACGGACGTCACGAAGCTGAGGCAAATTATGCTTAATCTGCTCAGCAACGCCGCCAAGTTCACCCGCGACGGCGCGATTCGAATCGAAGGACGTCTAATGGAGAAAAAGGGGACGAGCGGCTATTCGATTCGCGTGGCGGACTCCGGCATCGGGATGACGGACGAGCAGATCGGCAAGCTGTTCCAGCCGTTCACCCAGGCGGATTCCTCCACGACGCGCAAATACGGGGGGACGGGACTCGGGCTGACGATTACGCAGCGCTTCTGCGAACTACTGGGCGGAGACATCTCGGTGGAGAGCCGGCCCGGAGAAGGCAGCTCATTCACTTGCTGGCTCCCGCTTGGGCAGGTCGGAGAGGTTCAAGGGACGGGGCCGCAAGCGGAGAAGCCGCCGACTTCGCAGCTTGGTTCCGAATTCGCCGCAGGCGAGAAAGTCAGCATCTTGCTGATCGACGACGAACCGGTCAACCGGCAGCTGATGCGCAATTATTTGGCCGACGAAGGCTGGACGCTGGCGTTCGCGGAGAACGGGGCGGAAGGACTGCTGATGACAAGGCAGCTGAAGCCGAAGCTGATCTGCCTGGATATTCTGATGCCGAGCATGGACGGGTGGAGCGTGCTGTCGGAATTGAAGAGCGATCCCGAACTGCGGGACATTCCCGTCGTTATCCTCTCGATGACGGACGACAAGCCGCTCGGCTACTCGCTCGGCGCTTCCGAGTTTCTGACGAAGCCCCTGGAGCGGGAACAGCTCGTCGCGGTCATCGACAAGTACTTGCCGGATACGGAGGAGCGCACCGTGCTCGTCGTCGAAGACGACGTCACGACGAGCGAGATGATGGTCAAGCTGCTCGGCAAGGACGGCTACTCCGTCGCGACGGCGGGCAACGGCAGACTTGCGCTGGAGAAGCTGGCGTTCGAGAAGCCGGGATTGATTTTGCTGGATCTGATGATGCCGGAGATGGACGGCTATCAGTTTCTGGCGGAGCTGAGGAAGAGGGAAGAATGGAGCTCCATCCCGGTCGTCGTCGTGACGGCCAAGTCGATGGCGGCGGAAGAGAGCTTGCGGCTTAACGGCTATGTCAAAGGAGTGCTGCAAAAAGGCTCGTTCGAGCCCAAGCAGCTGCTGGCGGAAGTTCGCCGATACATGAACGAGAAACGGGAGGTGAGCTAATGCACACGATTCTTCTGGTGGAGGACAACGAATTGAACCGCGACATGTTATCCAGAAGGCTCGTTCGCAAAGGGTACCGCGTCTTGACGGCCGAAGACGGGCGCGAAGGAGTCGAGCTTGCGTCCTCGGCGCTTCCCGACCTCGTGCTCATGGATATGAGCCTGCCGGTCCTGGATGGCTGGGAGGCGACGCGGATGCTGAAGAGCGATCCCCGAACGCGTTCCGTTCCGGTGATCGCGCTGACGGCCCATGCCATGTCCGGCGACGAGAAGAAAGCCTACGAGGCCGGATGCGACGACTTCGATACGAAGCCGGTCGATCTCCCGCGGCTGCTCGGCAAGATCGAAGCGGCCCTGCTCAAGACAGAATAGAATGGAGTGCGTGCGCCGATGGACGCCAGCATAGACGCGAAAATATTGATCGTCGACGATCAGGAATACAACGTAAGCCTATTGGAGCGCATTTTGACCCGCGCGGGATTCCGCCGCATTCACAGCACGCTCGATCCGCACGAGGTGCAGCGCATGGTCGCCGAAGTCGAGCCCGACATCGTCCTTCTCGACTTGCACATGCCCGGCATAGACGGTTTGGAGGTGCTGAAGAGGATACGCGAGCAGGTCGGGCAAGAGAATTACTTGCCGGTTCTCATGCTGACCGCGGACACGACGGCGGAAGTGAAGCAGCAGGGGCTTCAGGCCGGAGTCAACGATTTCCTGGCCAAGCCGTACGATCGGACGGAGGTCGTACTGCGTATCCGCAACCTGCTTAAGACGAGGGAGCTGCACTTGCAATTGCAGCACCACAACCGGACGCTGGAGGACAAAGTCCAGGAACGGACGATGGAGCTCAGCCAGGCCAAGCTGGAGATGATGCTGCTGCTCGGCCGGGCGGCGGAGTACCGCGACGACATGACCGGGCAGCATACGCAGAGAGTCGGCGAGCTGTCGGCCTTGATCGCCGAGCGGCTCGGCTTGCCGGAGAAGGACGTCGACCTGATCCGCAAGGCGGCTCCGCTGCACGATATCGGCAAGATCGGCATCCCGGACGAAATCTTGCTTAAGCCCGGCCGCTTCGAGCCTCAAGAATTCGAGCGGATGAAAACCCACACGACGATCGGCGCCGACATTCTCGAAGGCAGCTATTTCAATATTTTGCAGCTGGCGCGCGTTATCGCGCTGTCCCACCACGAGAAATGGGACGGCTCGGGGTATCCCCAAGGCTTGGCCGGAGAGGAAATCCCGATCGAAGCGAGAATCGTCGCTCTGGCCGACTTCTACGACGCGCTTACGCACGAGCGCCCGTACAAGAGGGCATGGACGCCGGAGGAGACGATGGAGGAGATTGCCCGCCAGCGGGGAGCCCACTTCGATCCGCAAGTCGTCGACGCCTTCGAGGCGTTGTTCCGGGAACGCGATTTTCATCAACGGATTGAATTGTCATCCTAGGGCGTGTAGGCATACACGCCCTAGCACTGGGGCTGTCTCATAAGTTAATAGAGCCGTACCGAACGATTATCGATGGATGCAAGGCAATGGGCATCTATCTCCTTCCGATGCTATACGACCCTGAAATTTGGAATGGATAGACCCGTAACAGGGTCATTTCAGGATCGTATGAGGCAGTCTCCAGGAGATAGATGCCCTTCTCTTTTATCGATAATCTTGTATGTACGTCTCTGCTTATGGGACAGTTCCATTTGACATCCGGCCTTGTCCTGAACTAAAATGTGAGTAAATACTCACTTTTATTTCAAGAGACGGAGGTTGCGGCCATGGGCATAGCTGTGCAGGTCGACCGGGTCAGCAAGAGCTACGGGAAGAAGACGGTGCTCCAAGACGTTACGCTGCAGATGCGGCAAGGGCAGATTTACGGCCTGATCGGGCCGTCGGGGGCGGGCAAGACGACGCTGGTCAAAATGCTGGTCGGCATGGAACGCGCGGATACGGGCAAGGTGAACGTGCTAGGCGAAGCAATGCCGAATCTGAAGCTGCTGCAGGATATCGGCTACATGGCGCAGTCCGACGCTCTCTACACGGAGTTGACGGGAGAGGAAAATTTGACGTTCTTCGCCTCTTTGTTCAAGCTGGGCAAGGAAGCGAAGAGAGAGCGAATCGCGTACGCGTCCGAGCTCGTTAACCTGTCCGGAGAGCTGGGCAAGAGAGTGGCGGCCTACTCGGGAGGCATGAAGCGGAGACTGTCGCTCGCCGTCGCCTTGATTCAGAATCCGCGCCTGCTTATTCTCGACGAGCCGACGGTCGGCATCGATCCCTCGCTCAGGGTGTCAATCTGGAACGAGCTGCTGCGGTTGAAAGAGGAAGAAGGCAAGACGATCGTCGTTACGACGCACGTCATGGACGAAGCGGCCAGATGCGATTATCTCGCGATGGTTCGCGACGGGCGCATCCTTACTTCGGGAACGCCGCGCGAGCTTATGGCTCAGTACGATACGGACAATCTGGAGAGCGTGTTTCTGGCGGCGGGAGGTTCGAGCCGATGAGGACGAGAGCGCTGATCGCCAGAATCTGCCGCCAGATGATCCGGGACAAAAGGACGCTGGCGCTGCTCCTTGCCGCGCCGCTGCTTGTATTAACTCTGATGTATTATATACTGAACGGAGGAGAGGCGGACAATCCGAGAATCGGCATCGTTCAGGAGGACGCAGCCCTTGCGGGCATGCTGCAGCAGGCCGGAATCGACCCTATGCTGGTGTCCGAAGCTTCCGCCGCAACGATCGAGCGTCACAAGCTGGACGGCGTCCTGACGTTCGAAGACGGCCGCCCCGCGCTGCTGCTGGAGAATGCGGATCCGGCGCAGGCGAAAGCGCTGCGGATGAAAATCTCGCAGATCGCGGCCTTCCAAACGCTGGACGGACTCGGACTTCCGGTCTCGGCTTCTCCCGGCATCGAGACGAGCTACGTCTACGGCGGAGAAGAATCGTCCTTTTTCGATGTGCTTAGTCCGATTCTCGTCGGGTTCTTCGTCTTCTTTTTCGTATTCCTCATCTCCGGAATCGGACTGCTGAGGGAACGCACGACCGGCACGCTGGAGCGGCTGATGTCCACGCCGATCCGCAGGGGAGAGGTGCTGACCGGCTATTTGGCCGGATACGGCATTTTCGCCGTCGTTCAGACGATCATCGTCGTCATGTACGCCGTGAATGTGCTCGACATTCCGCTGGCGGGCTCGATCTGGAACGTGCTGCTCATCAATTTGCTGGTCGCGCTCGTGGCGCTGTCGCTCGGCATTTTGCTGTCCACTTTCGCTTCGTCGGAGTTTCAGATGGTGCAGTTTATCCCGGTCGTCGTCATTCCCCAAGTGTTCTTCGCGGGCATTCTGCCGCTTGACGGCATGGCCAATTGGCTGCAAATATTAGGAAAGATCATGCCCCTGTATTACGCGGGCGACGCGCTGACCGGCGTCATGTACCGGGGTGAAGGCATCGGGGACATTGTGCCCAACCTGCTCTTCCTGGTTGCGTTCGCCTGCCTCTTTATCGAACTGAACATACGGGCGCTTAAGAAATATCGAAAATAAAGAAGGAATGAGAACATGTCGTCCGACAATATTCTGGATCGCATGCTGGCTTCCGCCAAGCAGTCCAAGAAGGAGACCGCCAGGCAGCAGCGCATTTTGCAGAGCGCTGTCGCGCTGTTCGCGGAGAAAGGCTACGCCAACACGTCGACGAGCGAGATCGCCAAGCGCTCGGGAGTCGCCGAAGGGACGATCTTCCGCCATTACGGCACGAAGGAAAACCTGCTGCTGGCGGTGATCGTGCCTTTTCTGAAGGAGTCGCTCCCGGCGATGGCCCAGGAGGTGTTCGAGGAGGTCAATCCCGCGAAGCAAGCGGGATTCGACCATTTTCTTCGGGCGCTGTTTTTGAACCGGCTGCGGTTTTTCCGGGAGAACAAGGAGATTTTCCGCGTCGTCGTCAAAGAGTTCGTCTACCGGGACGAGCTGCGCAACGAGCTGATGGCGCATATCCAGCGCGATATCGTCGTCTACATGTTCAGGGCGATGGATTATTTCAAGGCGAAGGGTGATTTGCCCGATCTGCCCAACGAGCGGCTGCTGAAGCTGATCTTCCCGTACGTGTTCAGCCAGTTCGTCATTCGTTTCGCGCTGGCTTCCGAAGAGCCTCCGGTCAGCGACGAGGAGGAGGCCGAGTCGGTCGTCAGGTTCGTGCTGCGGGGAATCGAAGGATACCGGTAACGGAGCGGGGAAAAGAGAAAGGCAGTTCAAGAGGGAACCTGGCTGACGGGTTGTTGTCTTGAACTGCCCTTTGTTGCACAAATCAGGAACGAGAGCGAATTTCCTGCCGCATGAACAGCAGATAGGTGGCGGCGAACGACAGCGAGGTCTCGGCGATCAGAGCGACGATGTGCGGCCATACGAGCAGCGTGCTCTGGCCGAAGGACAGCGGCGACGAGATCGCGAGATACGCCTGCTCCTGAGTCACGAACGGATTAAGCGTGCGCACGTCCGGCAGCAGCAGCGTGGACGCCGCCTCCTGGAACAGCTGGGCGGGGGAAATCCGGGACAGCAGCGTAAGCAGGTTTTGCGCGTCCATATACCCTTGCACGTCGCTCGGATCGCTTGGCATCAGCGCGTTGCCGACCAGGTTGACGATCATGCCGTAGAACACGAGGAAGAAAATCCACACCGCGATGCCGCTGAGCGCGGAGGTGGCCGCCTGCTTGAATCTCACCGAGAACAGGAGAGACAGGTTGAGCCACAGCCCTACGTAGACCGTCGTGATCAGCAGCATGACGATAACGCGCCCGAACTCCTCCGGAGTCGGCGGATACCCGATCGTGATCAGCCCCGTGCCCATGACGAGGAAGCCGAGCGAGAAGACGACGACGGCGATCAGCAGCAGTCCGGCGACGAACTTGGCGACGAGGAAATCGTCGCGATGCACCGGCTGCGACATGACGCGGCTCAGCGTGCCTTTGCTCCGCTCCGAATTGACCGCGTCGAAGCCGATGGCGATGCCGATCAGCGGAGCAAGGAAAGAGAGGAAGGTCAGGAAGTTCGGCAGGCCGCTCGACGATACGGTAAACATGCTCAGAAACAGGAAGTTGGCGTCACCGCCGACCGTCTGCGCTCCGTCTTTAAGCGCCGTGACGGCCGTGTACAGCGAACCGATGCAGGCCAGGGTGACGATGCCGAGCAGGATGACGAACCTCCAGCTGCGGATATGATCCCCGAACTCCTTCTGCACCATAACCCAGAACGGGCTTGTAGCGCGCGTCTCGCGTACGGCGACGGAGGGCGCATCCGTATTTCGCGATGTCTTGCCCAGCGCGCCCCGCCATTTGTTAACCCAAGCGCTCACGCTTCTCGCCTCCTTCGAAATAACGGTGGTAGATGTCGTCCAGTCCGTACCGGAGAGGGCGCAAGCCGAACAGGGACGCGCCGGAGGAGATGGCGGCTTGCGCCAGTTCCGCGGTGACGTCCGACGTGCCGGACACGGCGACGGTTACGATGCCCGCGCCTTCCGCCGGTTCCGCGCCGTCTTTGAGCTGCACGTCCGTGACGCCTTCGACGCCGCGCAGCGCCGTTAAGAGCGACTCGCTCCACGGGGAGACGTCCAGCTCGATGCGATACGCCGGCGAACCGTCGAGCTGTCGGGACAGCGTATCGATGTCCCCCGAAGCGATCAGCTTGCCTTGGACGAACAGGCCGACGCGATCGCAAATTTGCTGCACCTGATGCAGGTGGTGGGACGACAGCAGCACGGTGAGCCCTTCGTTGCGGCTCAGGTCGCGAATGAGCGCCAGCAGCTCGCGCACCCCCTCGGGGTCGATGCCGAGCGTCGGCTCGTCGAGAATGATTACCCGCGGGTTTTTGATCAGCACGTCCGCCAGACCGAGCCTTTGACGCATTCCCCGCGAGAACGTGCCGGTCCGCTTGTGCGCGGCTTCCGCCAGCCCGACGCGCTCGAGCAGCGTCATCGCCCGGCTCTTCGCCTCCGGTTCGGGAATGCGGTTCAGCCTTGCCGTGTAGACGAGATTGTCCAGCGCCGAGCGGTCCTCGTAGAACCCGACGTCGTCCGGCATGTAGCCTACTTTCCGCTTGACCTGCATCGGGTTGCGGGTCGCGTCGACTCCGCATACGATCGCTTCGCCCGACACAGGCTCCGTCAAGCCCAGCATCATCAGAATGGTCGTCGTCTTGCCGGCGCCGTTGGGGCCGAGCAGACCGAAAATTTCGCCCGGATAGATGTTCAGGTTCAGACGGTCGACAGCGGTAAACTCTCCATACGTTTTCGACAGGTTTTTAAGCTGAATGACCGGTTCCGCCGCTTCGATCGTAGTCACGTTTACCGCCTCCCGTATTTCCGGAACAGACCGTAAATGCCGGCCGCCACGACAAGGACGATCAGCACGCCGATCCAGCCCCACAGCATCGACGTTTCAACAGTGACGCGGAACATGGCGGAAGCCGTTTTCTCCGGAGAGCTGGCGGTCAGATTGGCGACGTAATCGCCGGCCAGCGCTTTGTCGGAAGCTTTGACGGTGGCCGTGACCGGAACGGATTGGCCTGCCGCGACGGAACGGATCGTCTTCGGCTCGAACGTCACTTCCCAGTTGGCGGGAAGCTGCCCGCTCAAGCTGACGTCGGTAATTTCGGCAGAGCCCGTATTTTTGACGACGAGCTCCAGATTGCGCGTCTTGCCGGCGGTAATGTCGGCGCTGAGCCGCTCGTCGGCCGTCGTGAGCTCAAGGCCGTACGATCCGGTAATGGCGGCTTCCACCTGCGCCTGCGCCGATGTGCTTCCGCTTGCGGCGTGGACGACGATCGGATACGTATCGGCGGGAGCGCTCTGGGCGGGAGTGACGTCCAGGCTGATCGATTTCGAGCTGCCCGGCTCGACGTCGACGGACGTGACGTTGCTTCCGCTCACGGAGAACCGGACGTCCCAGCCGGCGGGCGCTTCCGAGGTCAGCGCGTATTGCTGCTTGGAAGCGGTGCGGTTGTCGAGCGTCAGGCTGTACGTGAACTTGGAGTCCGCATGGCCTTCGCGGTTAGGCTGGTCGACGGACAGTTCGGACTTGTAGGAGCCTTGCTCCGCCACGTTCACCTTGATCGGAAGCGAGCCGAATTCGCCGGCGTTCAGCTTGAACGAATAGTCGCCTTTGTTCACTTCCAGCGGCACGGTCAGGCTCAGGCTGAGCATCTGGGACTCCCCGGGCTTCACCGAGATTTGCCGGACGCGGTTGCCGCCGGCCGTCAGCTCGTAAGTCCAGCCGAGACTCCCGGTGTCGAACGAGACGTCGGCCGTCCGGATTTCGTCGGAATCGTTGATGACGTCGATCGAATAGTTGAGCTTCTCGCCCGGCGATACCGACAAGTACGTGTACGGCGTGAACAGCTTCAGCAGCGGGGCCGCCGCGGCGAGCGACGCGCCTCCCAGCAGAGCGCCCAGCAGCAGCGTTAGGACGAGCGCTCCGGATAACGGTTTGGTCAGTTTCTTCATGACAACAATTCCCCCTCGACTCCAAAAAAGTGATTTTCACCCCTACTACGCGCGACCTCCGCGAACGGATTTAGCCGAAAGTTAAAAAATTGCTTAGAAGAAGCTTAAAGGAACATAAAAAAATGCCGGGCCGGTTTTCTCGCCGCTTTCTTTTTGATATTTTAGTGTCGAAAAGAACCTGTCTGAAGGCGGCAAAGCCGTCCCTTTCGGAATGCAATGGGCTTCCTTGGCATTGCTTCAATCTATACAGGTGCGGAGGTGCGATGAACATGGGCACGATCCCTGACCGGTCGGGGCGCGAGGATCTGTTCGAGCAGTTTGCGCTCATGCGGGAAGGCTCGATGGAGGCGTTCGACCGCTTCTATCGGCAAGCGGCCCCTTTCGTAATGGGAATCGCCGGCAAGCTGCTCGGCGGAGACCGGATGGAAACCGAAGACGTCTGCCACGATGTGCTGTTGACCGTCATTTCGCAGCCGGAGAAATATTGCCCGGAGAGGGGCTCGGTGGAAGCGTGGCTGGCGGTGCTGACGAAAAGCCGGTGTATGGACCGGCTGCGCAAGCGCCGGCGGATCGTGCTGGAGCAGCGCGAGGCGCCGTTCGAGCGACGGCTGGCTTGGGCGGGAGAGACAGCGCTTCCGGAGCAGCGCGTGCTGGCCAAAATGGAAGGGGAGGCGCTCCGGCAGGCGCTGGCCGAGCTGGACGGCGAGCAGAGGCGAACGCTGTCCGAGGTGTATTACGGCGAACGCACGCGCACGGAGCTGGCGGAAGCTTGGCGGGTTCCCGTCGGGACGGTCAAGTCGCGCGTGCGATACGGTTTGAACCATCTGCACAAGGCGATGGAGCGGCTCGGCTGGTCGAGCGGGCCGAAAGGAGGGGGCTAAGATGATGGGCAGAGATTGCGGCATCCCGGACGAACGCTGGATCGACTACCATCTCGGCAAGCTGGGCAGAGCCTCCTCCGAAGCGCTGGAGCGGCACGCGGAGAGCTGTGCCGTCTGCCGCAGCTGCTGCAAGCGCTGGGCGGATCTGCTCGGAACGGCGGCGGAGAGTGCCGACGAAGGCATTGGCGTTCAAGCGGTGGCAGCCGATCGCGCGGAGGAGCCGACGGCTTCGGGGATGTACCGTTCGCTGCGGCGGCGGATGGCGGTGCGGGCTTTCTTGCGCCGGGCGAAGCGAAGGCCGGGCAGGCTGGCGGCCGCTTGCGTCTGCGCGGCGCTGCTCGCGACGGCCTCGGTCGGGTTGCTCCGATACCCGGCAGCTTCCGAGCAACCGGCCGCGGCCCTCGAAGCGGAGCACTACGCGCGGATGCACGTGCCGGAAGGGGCGAGGCTGATGGAGCTCCCGGGCACCCGCGTCATCTCCGCGCCGGATATGGCCGCGTGGCCGTCGTCGCCGTCCTCGATCAAGCCGCGGCGAAGTCTGACGGTCTGGATCAACGCCGATACGGAGGAACTGTTCGTGTTGATGGAAGGCGTGCTCGCATCGGAAGCGAGCGACGTGCAGGCGTGGGCGGACAGCAGAAGCCGGCTTTCGAATCTGGGCCTGCTGGAGTTCCACAGCGGACAGGGGCATTTGTACTCGCGCTTTCGGGAGATGGCCGCGCTGGAGGCTTTGCGCTTTACGATCGAGCCGAAGGGCGGCAGCGAGCTTCCGACAACTCCGGACAGCGCGCATGTTCGGCTGGCGAGCGAATGAGCGGCGAATCGCGGAAACGGCAATGAAGTTAAGGATGCATCTTCTTTCGGGGATGCGTCCTTTTCTTTCTGTCGCTGCCCGATTCGCATGCAGGAGCAAAAGAAGGACGATGTTCTAAAGAATCGGTTAACGTGTCCCCAATCGCGCTCAAATGGAGAGCGATGTTCTAAAGAATCGACTAACGTGTCCCCAATCGCGCTCGAACGAAGGACGATGTTCTAAAGAATCGACTAACGTGTCCCCAATCGCGCTCGAACGGAGGACGATGTTCTAAAGAATCGACTAACGTGTCCCCAATCGCGCTCAAATGGAGAGCGATGTTCTAAAGAATCGACTAACGTGTCCCCAATCGCGCTCAAATGGAGAGCGATGTTCTAAAGAATCGACTAACGTGTCCCCAATCGCGCTCGAACGGAGGACGATGTTCTAAAGAATCGACTAACGTGTCCCGAATCGCGCTCCTAACCCGCTAACTCCCCGAGCAAAGCCGCATTTTCTCCAGCCGCCGCTCTCAGGTCCCGCGAACTCGCCATTTACGACAGAAATGTGTCAAACGAGCTTTAATATAAGAATAGTTCGTTACAATGTGATTTATTTCACAAGATAAAATCGACCGCAGGATTATACTGGGATCATGAAGAGGAAAGGGATGTGATTCCATGGTGAAACTACACGTCGCTATCAATAGTATCGAACCGAACGAGGAGATGCGCGAATGGTTGCTCGAATCCTCCGTCGCCCGCGCAAGACAGGAACATGAAGCGTTGAAGGAGGAGCTCAGAAGCATTTACGATCAAGCGTGCAACGTCCGCAACGACCGCGAAGAGAAGAGGCTGAACCGCGAAATCCGGCAGCTCCACGACTGCGTCAAACTGTTCATGAAGCATTGGGCCGCGCACACCAAGTGGGAAGATTCCGAGCTGTACCCGCAAGCGGCGACCTATCTCGGAGCCGAGCCCGACCTGTTCATGCTGATGGAGCAGGAGTACGAGCTGGCCGATCAGTATTTGCGAACGTTCATGCGGACGCTGGAGAAGGCCGAATACCCGATCGGACGGGAAGAGGCGTGCAAGATGACTGCCTATCTCATCCAGGCTTACGCGGTGCTGAACAATCGTTTCCGGGAGGAAGACGAGATCATGATGGATTTGACGGACCGTTCCAACGCTTACGGCTTCTAGCCTGAGCGGGCAATCCCCATTTACGAAGGGAGAGATTTCGATGCCTCATGCGGTCAATTCTCCGCTGTACGCACTGTATATGAGGTACGACCAGTGGAAGGAAGAGCACGACGCGCTGTACGGCAGACTTCTCGAATTGTGCAAGCTGATGCGGTGGAACCCCGGCAACTTCGACTACCCGTTCTGGGGGACGCACCATCGCAACGTGCATGAGAAGTTCATCCCGTTCATGAACGACTGGCAAGCCCATCTGGCGAGAGAAAAGGAGATCATCTACCCGATCGCCAAGTCCGCCATCTGCGGAGGAAGAATGGGACCGGCAGCGGTGCTCGAGCAGGAGGACGTCATCGCAGGCCAGTTCTACGAAGCGTACTTGGCGGCGGTAAAGGCCGAGGAGTCGCCCGAAGATTGCCTGTCCAGGCTGCTTCAGGTGCTCATGATTATCGCCGAGCATTTCCGGGTAGAGAACGAGACGGTAGTCCCCGCGGCCGAACGCCTGCTGGAAGAAATCGAGTACATCGGATCTTAACCAACTTAAGGAGGCAGATGCCATGGCAGCCAAAGAACAAGTTCAGGAAACTTTCGTCGCCGCGCAGAAAGAAGTCAATCTGTTGACGGAGAGAGCTAGGCAAGCCCAGGAGCAATTCATGCAGCTGGATCAGGACGCCGTAGATCGGATCGTGCAGAAAATGGCGCTGGCCGGGCTCGACAAGCATATGCCGCTGGCGAAAATGGCGGTCGAGGAAACCGGGCGCGGCGTATACGAGGACAAAATCACGAAAAACATTTTCGCCACCGAATACATTTACCACAGCATCAAAAAAGAGAAGACGGTCGGCGTCGTCGAAGACAACCCTTACGAGAACTACCGCGTCGTCGCCGAGCCGGTCGGCGTCATCGCCGGCATTACGCCGGTGACCAATCCGACGTCCACGACGATGTTCAAGGCGCTGATCGCGGCCAAGACGCGCAACCCGATCATCTTCGCCTTCCACCCGTCGGCGCAGAAATCCAGCCGCGAAGCGGCGAAGACGCTGCTCGAAGCGGCGGTGGCGGAGGGGGCTCCGGAGCACTGCATCCAATGGATCGATCACCCGTCCGTCGAGGCGACGCAGCAGCTGATGAACCATAAGGACGTGGCGCTCGTGCTCGCGACCGGCGGCTCGGCGATGGTCAAGGCGGCGTACAGCACCGGCAAGCCGGCGCTCGGCGTCGGTCCCGGCAACGTGCCGTGCTTCATCGAGCGGACGGCGGATCTGGATCAGGCGGTCACGGACCTCATCTTGTCGAAAACGTTCGACAACGGCATGATCTGCGCCTCGGAGCAGGCGGTCATTCTCGACGAACCGATCTATGCGGCGGCCAAAAAGAAAATGATCCAGCTCGGCTGCTACTTCCTGAACAAGGAAGAGACGGAGAAAGTATCGGGACTGGTCATCAATTCCGAGAAATGCGCGGTGAACGCGGTCATCGTCGGCCAGCCGGCGGCGAAAATCGCGGAGATGGCCGGAGTCGCGGTGCCTGCCGGAACGAAAATACTGGTCGCCGAACTGGCCGGAGTCGGAGACAAGTATCCGCTGTCGGCCGAGAAGCTGAGCCCCGTGCTCGCTTGCTATAAGGTCAAGAACGCCGAGCAGGGCATCGAGCGGGCCGTGCAGGTCGTCGCCTTCGGCGGCATGGGCCACTCGTCGGTCATCCACTCGAACGATCAGGACGTCATCGCGGCATTCTCGGCTCGTCTGCAAACCGGCCGCATCATCGTGAACGCCCCTTCGACGCACGGCGCGATCGGCGACATCTACAACACGAACCTGCCGTCGCTGACGCTCGGCTGCGGCTCGTACGGCCATAACTCGACGACGTCGAACGTCACCGCGGTCAACCTGATCAACCTGAAGCGCGTCGCTTACCGCACGCTGAACATGCAGTGGTTCAAGGTGCCGCCGAAAGTGTACTTCGAACGCGGATCGACGCAGTATTTGGAGAAAATGCCGGACATCGCGCGGGTGATGATCGTCACCGACGCCGCGATGGTCAGCCTCGGCTACGTGGAGAAAGTGGAATACTACTTGCGGAAACGGGCGACGCCGGTCGCGATCGAAGTGTTCTCGGAAGTCGAGCCAGACCCTTCGACGGATACGGTGGAACGCGGCAGGCGGATGATGGCCCAGTTCAAGCCGGACTGCATCATCGCCCTCGGCGGCGGCTCGCCGATGGACGCGGCGAAGGCGATGTGGCTGTTCTACGAATATCCGGAGACGAGCTTCGACTCGCTGAAGATGAAGTTCCTCGACATCCGCAAGCGGATCTACAAGTACCCGCGGCTCGGCCGCAAAGCGAAGTTCGTCGCCATTCCGACGACTTCGGGCACCGGATCGGAAGTGACGTCGTTCGCCGTCATCACCGACAAGAACAAGGGCAACACGAAATATCCGCTTGCCGATTACGAGCTGACTCCGGACGTCGCCATCATCGATCCGGATTACGTGTACAGCCTGCCGAAGACCGCGGTCGCCGACACCGGCATGGACGTGCTGACGCACGCGATCGAGTCGTACGTGTCGGTCATGGCCAACGACTATACGGACGGCTTGGCGCTCAAGGCGATCCAGCTCGTGTTCGAGAACCTGGAAGCCTCGTACCATAAGGCAGATCCGAGAGCGCGGGAGAAAATGCACAACGCCTCGACGATCGCGGGCATGGCGTTCGCCAACGCGTTCCTCGGCATCAACCACAGCTTGGCGCACAAGTGGGGCGGACAGTACCATACGGCGCACGGACGCACGAACGCGATTCTGATGCCGCACGTCATCCGCTACAACGCGGAGAAGCCGTCGAAGTTCGCTTCGTTCCCGAAATACGACCACTTCGTCGCCGACAAGCGGTACGCGGACATCGCCAGAGTGCTCGGATTGCCTTGCGGCACGACCGAGGAAGGCGTAGCCAGCCTGATCGACGCGATCCGCAAGCTGAACCGCTCGCTCGATATTCCGGAATCGTTCCAGGCGCTCGGCTTCGATCCGAACGATTTCGAGAGCAGAGTCGACTACTTGGCCGACCGGGCGTTCGAGGACCAATGCACGACCGCGAACCCGCGCATGCCGCTCGTTACCGAGCTGGCCGACGTATACCGCAACGCGTTTTACGGAAAATTCGCTTTGTAGACGTCCGACCTTCTCTCGGTGCTGAGAACCGAACTTATTAAACGCTCACTTAAATCAACTGGGAGGGAACGAACATGGCGATTACGGAAAAGGACTTGAACAGAGCGGCGGCTGCCGCCGCTCCTGCC
>Ga0065721_10048944_pt1 | contig 58025 bp, 55 predicted proteins | sample Mesricmetagenome_FD_59108 | JGI IMG/M metagenome (GOLD analysis project Ga0065721, IMG submission 59108) | Mesophilic microbial community from rice straw/compost enrichment Sample: eDNA_1 v2 (version 2) | ecosystem: Engineered > Solid waste > Grass > Composting > Bioreactor | place: USA: Davis... | reverse complement strand
GCAGGCTCCAACGGCGGCTCCAACAGCGGCCCCGAAGGAAACTCCGGCCGGGGCAACGCCCGCCGAACCGCCACGGGAACTGAACGCCGGGGCGCTGCTCTGGGCCGTGGTCCGGGACTGGGTGAAGGGCGTGCTGTCCGGTCTCTTCGGGAGAAAGGGTTCGGCGACATGATCAGCGTCCTCGACCTCTTCAAGATCGGCATCGGTCCTTCCAGCTCGCACACGGTCGGTCCGATGAAGGCCGCCCTGCGCTTCACGGAGGAACTGGCGGCCGGGAAGGGGATCGGGGAGGTCCGGCGCCTGACGGTGGAACTGTTCGGCTCGCTGGCGCTGACCGGCAAGGGTCATGGCTCCGACACCGCCGTCCTGCTCGGTCTCGCCGGGCAGCGGCCGGAGACGGTGGATCCCGACGCGGTGGCGGACCTGCTGGGGCGCATCCGTGCGACGGGCCGGCTTCCGCTCGGAGGAAACGGGGACGTGGCGTTCGAGGAAGGCCGCGACCTGCTGTTCCACATGGCCGAGTCACTGCCCTTCCACCCCAACGGCCTGCGCTTCCGCGCCTTCGACGGACAGGGGCGGGAAATGGCGGTGCGGGACTATTACTCCATCGGCGGCGGCTTCATCGTCACGGCCGGGGAAACGGGGGAGGAGGTGCAGGCACAGTCCGTGCCGTATCCCTTCGCGAACGCGGCGGAACTGGTGACGCTCGCGCAGGCAAATGGCCTGTCCATCGCCGAACTGGTGCGCGCCAACGAGGAGGCGATGCACGGCCCCGCGGTGGTGGACGAACACCTGCGGCTGGTGGTGGACACCATGCGCGCCTGCATCGCCCGCGGCTGCCGGACGGAAGGCGTGCTTCCCGGCCCGTTCAAGGTCCGCCGCCGCGCGTCGTCGCTGCGGCAGTCGCTCGAAGGCGGGCGGGGCCGCAACATCGTGGCGCCGCACGAGGCCTTCGACTGGGTCAGCCTGTTCGCCATCGCGGTGAACGAGGAGAACGCGGCTGGCGGCAAGGTCGTCACGGCGCCCACCAACGGCGCCGCCGGCATCGTCCCGGCGGTGCTGGAGTACCATCGCCGCTTCTATGGCGAGGAGGACGAGGCGACCGCATTCACCTTCCTGCTGACCGCCGCGGCAGTGGGCATCCTGGCGAAGATGAACGCTTCCATTTCCGGCGCCGAAGTCGGCTGCCAGGGAGAGGTCGGCGTCGCCGCCTCCATGGCTGCGGCGGGATTGGCGGCGGTGCTGGGCGGGACCCCCGCGCAGGTGGAAAACGCGGCGGAGATCGCGCTCGAACACCACCTCGGCATGACCTGCGATCCCGTGGGCGGTCTGGTGCAGATCCCCTGCATCGAGCGCAACGCCATGGGCGCCGTGAAGGCGATCAACGCCGCCTCGCTCGCGCTGAAAGGGGATGGCCACCACTACGTGTCGCTCGACTGCGCCATCCGCACCATGCGCGAGACCGGGCGCGACATGCAGTCGAAATACAAGGAGACGAGCCTCGGCGGCCTCGCCGTCAACGTGGTCGAGTGCTGAACCAGACATCCAGGCGCATCGTCCCTGGAACCGGCGCGGCCGTCGGGCCGGAAACGCCATCAAGAACGGCAAAAACGTCCATGCCGTGATGACGGCAAGACCATCGATGCCGTGAACGAGCACGCCCAGCCCTCTCCGACCGGGGCCAAGGTGCGGCCGAAAGCCTCCAGCGCGTGATCAATCAAGTCGATCAAACAGGGAGAAGGAGGGGAGGATGGTGAAGAAAAACGCATTCGCAACCGTCGCCACGATGGCGCTGATGGTATCGGGCGGCGCCATGGCCCAGGACACCGTCAAGATCGGCGTCAACCAGCCGCTGACCGGCGCCGTCGCCGCCAGCGGGAACTACGTCACCAATGGCGCCCGGATCGCCGAGGAGGTGCTGAACGCGAAGGGCGGCGTGCTCGGCAAGAAGGTCGCGCTGGTCATCGAGGACAACAAGAGCAACCCCAAGGAAGCCGTCGCCGCCGCGGAGAAGCTGATCGTCCGCGACAAGGTGCCGGTCATGATGGGGGCGTGGAGTTCCACCCTGACGCTGGCGGTGATGCCGAAGCTGGTGGAATACAGCGTGCCGATGGTCGTCGAGACGTCCTCGTCCGGCAAGATCACCACCTCCGGCAACCCGTGGGTCTTCCGCATCGCCCCGACCTCCGCCATGGAGGCCAAGGCCTTCGGCGAGAAGATGGACCAGTTCTCCCCGCCGATCAAAAAGGCGGATTTCCTGGCCGTGAACAACGACTTCGGCCGTGGCGCCTCGGACGAGTTCCGCAAGATGCTGGAAGGCAAGGGCATCAAGGTCGGCGTCGTCGAGACGATGGCGCCCGAGGCGACGGACCTGTCCGCACAGCTCGCCAACATCAAGCAGTCGGGCGGCGACACGCTGTTCGTCACGACCGGCGTCGAGCAGATCACGCTGGTCCTGAAGCAGGCGGCCGAGCAGCGCCTGCCGCAGCGCATCATCACCACCGGCGGCTCCTCCTCTCCCGACCAGCTCGTTGCGCAGGCGGGCGAGGCGGCGAACAACAGCTACCACATCCTGTTCTTCGCCCCCTGGTTCCCGGACAAGGCCACCAATCCGGACGTCGCCAAGGCCTTCGTCGATGCGTGGAAGCAGAAGGGCTACGACTTCGCCGGCCTGACCGAAGGCTTCCGCGGCTACGACGGCATCATGACCATCGCCGAGGCCGTCAAGGGCGCCGGCAAGGCGGAACCGCAGGCGATCCGTGACGCGCTGTGGACCACCAAGGTCAGCGGCGTCAACGGCAACATCGCCTTCACCAAGGAAGGCCCGTCCGGCAAGGAAAGCGGCCAGAACCAGCCGAACATCTACATCGTCCAGGTGAAGGACGGAAAGGTGACGCTGCCGTAAGCCCCCACACCTCGCGCCCCCATACCTTGTCCGGGCCGGTCTCGCGACTGGTCCGGGCGAGGGGACAACGGAGACGCCCGTGCCAGAATTCCTTCAACACCTCGCCAACGCGGTGATCCTTGGCGGCACCTACGCGCTCCTGGGGATCGGCCTGACGCTGATCTTCGGCATCATGCGCGTGGTCAACTTCACCCACGGCGAGCTGTACACCTTCGGCGCCTACATGGCGTTCATGCTGGCCGGGATGTTCGGCCTGAACTTCTTCGCCTCCCTGGCGCTCGCCGCCCTGCTCGGCATGGCGCTGGGTGCGCTGATCGAATTCGCCCTGCTGCGCCCGCTGAAGGGTGCCGACATCGACACAACCATGCTGGTGATGATCGGCGCCGGCATCGCCATGCAGGCGGGCGAGCAGCTGATGTGGGGCGGCGTCGCCAAATCGGTGCCCAACCCGTTCCCCACTGATCCCTTCGTCCTCGGGCCGGTGTCGGTGGGACCGATCCGGCTGTTCGTGCTGGCCGTCGCGGTGGTGCTGCTGGTGATCTTCTACCTGCTGCTGAACCGCACGAAGCTGGGCGTGGCCATGCGCGCCACCTTCCAGGACCCGGACACGGCGGCGCTGATGGGTGTCAACAACGGGCTGATGTACACGCTGACCTTCGCCATCGGCTCCGGCCTGGCGGCGATCGCGGGGGCGTTGCTGGGGCCGATCTTCGTGGTGACGCCGACCATGGGCGATCTCGTCGCGCTGAAGGCCTTCGCCATCGTGATTCTGGGCGGGCTGGGCAACATCCCCGGAGCGACCATCGGCGGCTTCGTCCTGGCCCTGGTCGAGGAATTCGGGGCGGGATACCTGTCGTCCGGCTATCGCGACGCCATGGGCTTCCTGCTGATCATCGCCGTGCTGCTGGTCCGTCCGCAGGGCCTCTTTGCCGCAAAGGAGCGCATCGGATGACGGCTCGCCTGCTTCCCTGGCTGTTCGTGCTGTTCATGGCGTTGCTGCCGCTGTGGATGCGCGACCAATACATCCTGTATGTCCTGACCTCGACGGGCATCTTCATCATCGCGGCGATGAGCCTGAACCTGCTCCTGGGCTACACCGGGCAGCTCAGCCTCGGCCATGTGGCCTTCTTCGGGATCGGGGCCTACACCAGCGCGCTGCTGTCGCTGGGCTTCGACCTGGATTGGGGCGGGGCGGAGCCCTTCGTGCTGGACCCGCAGCCGGTCTGGCTGGCCTTCCTCGGCGGCATCCTGATGGCCGCGCTGTTCGGCTGGCTGATCGGCCGGCTGGCCTTCCGCGTGCGCGGGGCCTACTTCGTCATCGTCACCATCAGCTTCGCGCAGGTCATGCGCATGGTGGCGCTGAACTGGGTCGACCTGACCGAAGGCCCGATGGCGCTGAACAACATCCCGCCGCTGTCGGTCTGGGTGCCGGGCGAAGGCGTCCTTCCGCTCTACAAGAAGGAATATTATTACCTGCTCGTCCTGGCGATGGGCGTGCTGGGCTACGTCGTCATCCAACGCCTCGTCTGCTCGCGCGTCGGCCGGGCGCTGATCGCGTTGCGCGAGAACGAATCCCTGGCGCGGTCGGTCGGCATCAACGTCACCCGCTATCTGGTGGTCGCCACCGTGATTTCGGCCGGCATGGCGGGTGCGTCGGGCGCGCTCTACACCCATTACATCCGCATCGTCGATCCGGACGTCTTCATGTTCATCTACACGGTGACCATGGTCATCATGGTGATCACGGGCGGCAAGGGCACGCTGGCCGGGCCGGTGGTCGGCGGCCTTCTGTTCGGCTTCCTGCCGGAGGTTCTGCGCGAAGTCGCCCGGCCGGAGGTGCAGTGGATCATCTACGGCGCGGTGATGATCGTGATCGTCTTCTTCCTGCCGCAAGGGATCGTGCCCGCGGTGACGAAGCTGTTCGCCGGAAAGAAGAAGCGCGCGCAGCGCGCCGCCCGCACGCCCACCACGCCGCGCATCACCGAAGGAGCCTCCTCATGAGCGCCCCGGCCATGAGCATCCAGGCCGCCCAGGCCGCCGCCACGGCCGCACCGCCGGTCGCGCTGGAGGTCCGCGACGTCGCCGTCCACTTCAGCGGACTCGTCGCCATTTCCCGCATGACGTTCAATGTTCCGGAGGGCAGCATCGTCAGCCTGATCGGCCCGAACGGGGCGGGCAAGACGACGGCCTTCAACGTCATCACCGGCTTCCTCAAACCCACGGCGGGCAAGGTTCTCTATCGCGGAACCGACCTGACCCGCCTGTCGCCGGACCGCATCGCCGCCCTGGGCGTCGTCCGCACCTTCCAGCGGACCAGCATCTTCGGCGGGTGCACCGTCCTTTCCAACGTGCTGACCGGCATGCACCGGCAGGGCCGGGCGGAAACCTGGGGGGCGTTGCTGCGCCTGCGCCGGGTCATCGACGAGGACGCGAGGCTGGAGGCCGAGGCGGCCGAGATCCTGGACTTCGTCGGGCTGCAACATCGCGCCGACGAGATGGCCTGCAATCTCGCCTATGGCGAGCAACGCCTGCTGGGCATCGCCATCGCGCTCGCCGCGGCGCCCAAGCTCCTGCTGCTCGACGAGCCGGCGGCCGGCCTGAACCCGTCGGAAACGGAAGACTTCATCGAAGTCGTCCGGCGCATCCGCGACCGGGGCGTCACCGTGCTGCTGGTCGAGCACGACATGAAGATGGTCATGGGCATCTCGGACACCGTCGTCGTCCTGAATCACGGGCGCATCATCGCGGACGGGCCGCCGGAAGCCATTCAGCACGATCCGGAGGTCATTCGCGCCTATCTGGGCCAGGGGGTCAAGCATGCTGAAGCTTAGGGACATCACCGTCTGCTATGGCAAGATCCCCGCGGTGCGCAACGTGTCGCTGGAGGTGGAGGAGGGTGAACTGGTCACCCTCATCGGTGCCAACGGAGCCGGGAAAACCACCACGCTGCGCGCCATCAGCGGGCTGCTGCCGCTGGCCGCGGGCGAAATCACGTTCCGCCACAAGGCGATCGGCAACAGGCCGGCGCGTGACGTGCTGGCCCTCGGGATCGCCCATTGCCCGGAAGGCCGCCGGGTTTTCCCGCAGCTCACCGTGCGCGAGAACCTGGAAATGGGTGCTTACCTGCGCCGCGATCGCGACGGGATCGCCCGCGACATGGAACGCATCTTCCATCGGTTCCCCCGGCTGCAAGAGCGCTTGCATCAGGTGGCGGGCACGCTGTCGGGCGGGGAACAGCAGATGCTGGCCATCGCGCGCGCGCTGATGTCCCGGCCCAGGATGGTCCTTTTCGATGAACCGTCGCTTGGCCTGGCGCCGAACCTTGTGGAGCGGACGTTCGAGATCGTCTCCGACATCCGCAAGGAAGGCACGACCGTTCTGATGGTCGAGCAGAACGCGCTGGCAGCGCTGGAGATGTGCGACCGCTCCTACTTGCTGGAAACCGGGCAGGTCGTGGAGCACGGCACGGGCCGCGACATGCTGAACAACCCCCACATCCAGAAAGCCTATCTCGGCGGATGACGGTGCTTGCCGGGGAATTGCGTCAGTGGTTCCGGCGGCTCGGGCGGCGGTAGATGAACCAGTAGACACCGCCGACGAGCAGGGCACCGCCGATCCAGTTGCCGAACGTCACCGCCGCGAGATTGAGCAGGAAGTGCCCGACCGGGATGGCCGGGGCGCTGCGCCCCAGGTCGGCCCAGAAGGCATCCGGGGCGCCCTGTTCGATGAGAAGCCCGAGCGGGACGAAATACATGTTGGCCACGCAGTGTTCGAAACCGGCGGCGACGAAGGCGGTGATCGGGAAGGTGATCGCCAGGATTTTGTCGGTCACGCTGCGCGCGCCCAGCGCCAGCCACACGGCCAGGCAGACCAGCACGTTGCACAGGATGCCCAGGAAAAAGGCCTGCCCGGTTGGCAGGCCGCTCTTGGCCGCTGCGAAGTACAGAGCCTGCGCGCCCACCGCTCCGTGGCCGAAGGTGTATTGCCCGGACAGGAAAACGAGCAGCGCCGTGCCGGCCGCGCCGATAAAATTGCCGATCCACACCGTGCTCCAGACCCGCAGCATGGTGGCGGTGGTCAGCCGGCCACTGGCCCAGGCCATGACCATCAGCGCGTCGCCGGTGAACAGCTGCGCGCCCCCCACGATCACCAGGATCAGCCCCAGCGAGAAGACGAGCCCGCCGAGCAGCCGGGTGACGCCGTAGGGCAGCTGGCCTTCCGCCCCCGACATGACGACGGTGGCGAACAGCCCGCCCAGCGCGATGAAGGCCCCGGCCAGCACCGCCAGCGCCAGCAGCGTCGCCGTGTCGTAGCCCGCCTTCTTCACCCCCAGGTTCTCCGCCGCCACGGCGATGGCGTCCGGCAGCAAGGCGTCCAGCGTGACCGCCGGGGCGGGGGAGGGGGAGGGCGGTGTCGCGAGCGATGCAGCGAGCGGGAGCGGCCGGTCCAGGCCCGGCAGTTGATCTGTGTCCATGTCCGATGTCCTTGCCTCAGGGCACGCGCAGGCCGTGTTCCCGGAACGTGTCGCGCACCTGCCCGACCAGCTCGTCCGACGGGGGCTGGGTGTCGGCGAGCTGGTAGGGAAGGCCCAGTTCGCGCCACTTGAATTCGCCCATCTTGTGGAAGGGCAGCACGTCCACCCGCTCCACCACGCCCAATCCGGCCGCGAAGTCGGCCAGTCCGCCGATCTCCGCCATGTCGTCGGTCAGGCCGGGCACCAGCACGAAGCGCAGCCAGACCGGCTTGCCGAGGAGGGCCAGCCGCTCCGCAAACTCCAGGGTCGGGCGCAGCGGCGCGCCGGTGACCCGGCGGTACGTGGACTCCTTGAACGCCTTGATGTCCAGCAGCACCAGATCGACGTCGGCCAGCAGGTGGTCGTCGGCGTGGCTGCCCAGGAAGCCGGAGGTGTCCAGCGCCGTGTGCAGGCCCAGCGCCTTGGCGCCGCGGAAGACGGCGGCGCAGAATTCCGGCTGGACCAGCGGTTCCCCGCCGCTGATCGTCAGCCCGCCGTGCGCCCGTTTCAGGAAATCGGCATAGGTGGCGATCTCGGCCACCACCTCGTCCGACGGCGTCGGCGTGCCGTCGTGCATGTGGCGGGTGTCCGGGTTGTGGCAGTAGAGGCAACGCAGCGGGCAGCCGGACAGGAACAGCACGTAACGCAGGCCGGGGCCATCCACGCTTCCGCCGGTCTCCACGGAATGGACCCAGCCGCGCACGGGGGAAGGGGCGGGCGTCGAAGGCAAACCAACGCGTGTCATGGACAGTCCTGAATGATCGCAATGCGGCAACGGCGTCCGTCATCGGGGTGACCGCCAGCATATCCGCGTCGGCGGCTTTCCTTTTGATCTGGCGCAACGCTATCCGTTTTTTCAGCGCCGCGTTCCGGTTCGACAATCACCGCTCGGCTCTGCACACACGGGGTGTGATTCCGTCCATAATGGAGCGGGTCTTCGTCGAACACCGGCGCCACCTGTGTCAGTGATCATCCCGAATCCTCCAATCAATGCGGCGGCGCCGGCAGGTCATTGCCGCTGAACTCATGGAAGCGGGAGTGGAAAATGCCGGGTGTGACCCTTGCGGAAATGGACTTTTCGGCCGGTCTGAAGACGAAGCACATGAAAGTGCCGGCCATGAAGGCCACCGTCGAACTGAAGGACGTGCCGAAGGACCTGCAAAAGGCCATCGACAAGGACAAGCTCATCGTCCAGAAGCTGATCGAGGTGGCGTATGAGCAGCTGAATTCGTCCAGGAAGGACATTCAGGGCGCCATTCTCGACTTCGACGCCAACCTCGCCAAGAAGCCCCCGGCCAGTGAAAAGGAACTGGCGGACCGGGAAAAGACGATCAACGTCCTCTGCAAGCAGATGACCGAAGCCCAAGGGGGCCTCGCCGTCAAGGCGGTGGAGAAGGCCTGGGCCGGCTACATCAGCAAGAAGAAAGACCTGTCCAAGTTCAAGCTTCAGTTCACCTGGAAGATGGTGCAGGGGTCGGTCAGCATCCTGGCCGGCACCGTGTCCGTCGCCGTCAACATCGCCGGTGCCGCGGCGAGCGCGGGCGGCGCCACGCCGGTGGCGATCCTGGGCATCTGCGCGACCGTCGGCAGCATGGCGAAGACGGCCGTGTCCATGGCGGCGGAGATCTACACCTTCGCCCGCGACATCGAAAAGGCGGAAAAGTCCCTGCGCGAGACCGACGACACGCTGGCGAACGCCTACAGCGACGGCAATCTGAACTTCAAGGCGGGCGCGCGGGAAGTCGCGGCGATCCTGGGTGTTCCCTTCGTCAAGTCCGTCGGCGGCATGGAAAAGCTGTTGGTGGAGTATCACGCCAAGACGGCCAAGATCGACGAGAAGTCGGACAAGCTCTATCAGCACGCCAAGAAGCTGATGGCCCAGATCGAAAAGCTGGAAAAGGAAAAACTGCCGAAGGAAGCCACCGCCCTGGTGAAGATCCTCGGCGAGAAGGTCACCATCACGCTGGACAAGATCCACGAGTTGCAGGCCCGTGTGAAGACCAAGGACGCCTTCTACGAGCAGATGAGCCAGCATTACGAGTGCTACAAGACGCTCCGCGGCGCGCCGCTCCAGAAGATCGGCGTGACGAAGGAGACGGCCGACACGCTGATCTTCATCGGCTCCACTTTGAAGACGATTGTGGACACGTCGATCAAGCTCGCCAAGCTGGCCGGCGGCTGATCCCCAGGGCGATCCCCGTCAGGCGCGGGCCGTTTGGAAGACAGCGGCCCGCACCGCCGCCAAGGCGGCCGGGTCCAGCGCGCCGCCGCGGTTTCCGCCGGCACACAGCGCCGTGCGGAAGCCGAGGTAGTCCGGGGCGAGCGGCAACAGGGCGGGGATGTCCTCCAGCCCCAGCGAGCCCGCCAGCCCCGTGAACAGGCCAAGACCGCGCGCGTCCTCCACGAACCGCGCGATCTCGGCCATGGTCTTGTGCCGCAGCAGCCCGCCGGCACCCTTCCCGGCAGTGTCCAGCATGGCTCCGGCAAAGCCGGCGCGGGCGATGTCGGGAAGCAGCCGGGCGTCGGGCCAGAGATCGGCGAACAGCACGGCGACGAGGCGCGCACCCCGTTGCACCTCGGCCGCCAGCCCCGCGACGCAGCCCGCCGGGTCGCCGGCCGGGAACAGGCCGATCTTCACGAAATCCACACCGCTGGCCCAGGTCTCGGCCACGCGCGCCCGCACCACGGCGGGCTCCATCGGCAGATCGCCGACGGTGGCGCTGAGCGCGCGGGGCGATTGCAGAAGACCGGCCTGTGCCACGGCCCGCGCGATGTCCTCCAGCGCCCAGTCACCGAGCGCGCCCCTGGTGGGGTCCTTCAGGTCCAGGATGTCCGCACCGCCCGTCGCGGCCAGGGCGAGTTCGTCCAGATTGGCGACGCTGGCCAGGAGGCGTGTCATGCAGCACTCCCGGCCTGGGTCCGGTGCTGGGCGATGCGGTCAAGCAGCCAGCTCCAGGCTTCCATCTCGATGGGGCCGGCGGTCTTGTCGATGGCGATGGACAGGTACTCCATCTCGCGGTCGATTTTCTCGGGCGGGAGGAGGTGCAGGCGGCTGACCAGGATCGCGCCTTCCACAACCGCCGCCTGCGCCCGGTTGAAGCCGCGGAAGGGGCGGTGGGTGGCGAGATGCACCGGACGGCAGTCCAGGCGCGGGCGCGTGCCGTCGTCCGCCACGGCAACCACCTCCACCTCCTCGTGCGCCAGCGCACCAGCCAGCACGGCGCCGCGGATGCGTTCCGCCGGGACGGTGGGCCAGTCGCGCTTGCGCCCGGTCACGCAGCCTGCGAACACACGGACGTCGTCGGCGAAGTTGATGACCGCGCAGCGCTTGGCGAGCAGGTTGTCGAGCGTGCGCGACGGGCGGAAGGGCGCCAGGATGTAGCCGGTCTCGGTCACCGTGGCGCCCATTGGCGCCACATGGACATTCCCGTCCGCATCGCAGCTGGTGATGATCGTCTCGCGGATGAAGGTCACGGCTTACCGTCCTCCGGTTTCGAAGCGCGCGTCGTCCCGACGGCGTGGAAGCCGGTGGGGTCTTCGCCGGGCGCGTCCACCGCCACGCCCCAGCGCAGTTCGTTGTCCTGGCTGTAGCGCTTGCCGAGCTGCCACGCGATCTGCGCGCGCGCCAGCTCCGCGCCGAGGTAGAAGGCATGCCCCGCATCGCCGCGGGCGTCGATGTGCGGGTACAGCGTGAAGGGGTCGCCGGCCACGTGGTGTCCGTCGCGGTTGTACAGGTGGATGCCCTGTTCCGTGACCTCGATCCGGTAATTGGGGTCGCGGATGCGGGCGGCGAGGTCCGCCACCTCCGCGGGCGTGCTCGTGAAGGGCTTGCGGTCGCGCAGGCAGAGCAGCCCGTCGCCGAAGCCGCGGGGCAGGGCGCCGGCCTCCTTCGCGGCGAAGAACTGGCGGCGCGCGGCGTCGAATTCCCGGATGGCCCGGCGGCAGTGCGGGCTGACCTGCACGGCCAGGACATGATCGATCCGCAGTTCGGAGATGATGCCCATCAGCAGCGCGTTCATGCCCGGCGTGTCGGCGTCGGTCAGTTCGGTCACGTTTCCGATGCCCATCAGGATCTCCAGGTCGGGATAGCGCGTGCGCACCTCGCGGTAGCGGAGCAGGGAGTCGGTGAATCCGTAGTGGATCGGCTCCAGGATCGGGTCGGCGATGCAGCGCCGGCCGTCGCCCCCGATCGTGTCCACGGCGCGGTACAGCGATGGCAGGTCGGCCGGGGTCGTCGGAATGACGACGGGCACCGCGTCCGTCTCGCGCGCGACCCAGGCCGTCGCCTCGGTCAGGCTGAGCAGGTAGGAGGCGCCGGCCGCCCCGCCGCGCAGCAAATCCTTGGGTTCCAGGGAATCGACGCTGACCGTGTGGCCGGCCTCGCGCAGGGCGCGTACGGCGTCTTCCAGATGCGGAAAGGGATGGTCCGGCAGGCCCCCGAGGTCGATCACGTCGGCCCCGTCCGCCTTGAAGCGGGTGGCGCGCTCCAGGATGGCCGGCACGTCCAGCAGCGGAGCTTCCACGATCTCCGCGAAGATCCTGGTGTGATAGCGGCTGAGGTCCACGGGCGCGGCCTGTCGCCGGAAATGCTGCGGCAGGTCGTCCAACTCGTCGGGCCCGCGCTCGAAGGGCACGCCGAAATGCGCCGACAGCCGGTCGAGGTCGCCGCGGAAGCGGCCCGGCAGCAGGACGAGATCAGCCCCTTCGGTCGAGCCGAGGCGGCGCAGCACGATCTCCGTCGTGGCGAGCGCCGCAACCTTGACGCCCAGGCTCACCACCGTGGTCCGGAAGTCGAGCGGTTCCAGCGCGGCGAGCACGCGGCGCAGCCGGGGCTCGGCCAATTCGCCCGTCAGGAATAGGATGTGCCCATGCTGCTTTTGCTCTGGCGGCGTGTCAGGCATGGACGGCTCCGGTCACGCGGGTTCCGACCGGCGTGCCCTGCGCCAGCGCCCCAGCAAAGCGCTGGTGATCGGACCGCGCCACGCACCAGACCGTCCCGGCGTAGCGTGCCACCCGCTCCGGCAACGCCGGATCGACGATGCCCTCGGCGGCGAGGCGATCCGCGGGGGAGGGGGCATCGGGCAGGGCGGCGGACTTGACCAGAACTGCGCAGTCGGCACCGATCCGCCCCGCCAGCCAGACGGCCAGCGTGTCCGACGTGACGTCCCAGTTCTCAGCCACGTCGGAGGTTTCGGCAAGGGGCAGCGGCATCCAGACGGCGGGGCTGCACGTGGCCTGCAATTCCGCCACCGTGCGGGCGGGCGTCAGGCGCGGCTCCAGGTCGGCCAGGGCGGTGCCGTACTGTTCCATGGCGAGCAGGGCCATGCGGTGTGCCGCCCGGTCGCCGAAGCCGAGGACGGGCTGCGCGTCCCGCACCGCGTCGGCAAAGGGGCCGCCGCCGGGCACGACGACGACCCGCACGGCGTCCGCCGAGGCCAGCACGTCCAGCCAGCGGCGCAATTCCGGTGCGCGCCACAGGCTTCCGCCCAGCTTCACAACCCAGAGCGGCGGGACGTTCATGACCCCTCGGGCCGGGAACGCTCGATGACGACGCCCACCCCGCCGGATTCCGGAACGACGTCCAGCTTTTCCACCTGCACCCGCGCCTTGGTCACCCGCGGGTTGGAGAAGCACAGGGCGAGGATCCGGTCACCCAGCGTTTCGACCAGATGCACATGCTCCCCGTCGCGCAGGGCGCGGATGCCGTCGATCAGGAAGTCGTAGGACAGCACCTCGTCCAGGTTGTCGGTCATCGGGTGGTCGGGCCAGGGCAGGGTCAGGCAGACGTTGATCCGGACGCGCTGCGTGCGTCCCTTCTCCCGTTCCCAGACCCCGATTTTGAAATGATCGACGTAGTCGCGCAGGGTGATGTCGTAGGTTTGGACCCGGCTCATGGCTGGGCGGTACGGCACGTAGGACAGCATTGCATCGTCGGCCACACGATCCTCCTCTTCTTGGGCCTCCCCTTTTTGGGCCTCCCCTTCTTGGGCGAAGGATTCAGCACCCCCGCCTCGGCGTCCGTCATGGCTCCTCGCTCAGAAGGCGATGGCGCAGCAGCCATTCGACGCCCCGCTGCCACGACCGTTCATTGTCGCCACGGATGTCCGCAAACCCGAAGCCGACGATTTCGCCGGTGCCAACGTCGCGCATTATAAGACGTATGTTCAGGATCAGAGTGCTGATCTTACGGATGACGCCGGTCACCACGATGTCCGCGCCGGCTCTCCGGCCGAGGTCACGCTCGCAGCCGTTGCAGCCTTCCAGAGACGCCGGGACCTCCGCGGCGAGCGGGGTGTCGTGGATCCCGATCACGTCATAGCGGCCACTGGACCGCAACCCGTCGCGCAGCACGGCGGTCACCCGCTCCAGCCGTCCGGGATGGTCCGGGTGAAGACCTTCCTGGCTGGTGTCGACGAGTTCCAGATCGAAGACCAGTGCCTTGGGTTCGGCACCGGCCGCGACGGAGACCGGAAGGGCCAGAATGGCCAGGACCAGCGCTGCCGGAAGCATTTTGGCGTTCGTCATGGGAATTGGGCCTCATCCGCCGGAATTATCCGAATGACCGGATAGGCAAGCTCGTCCCGCGTTCGGCAAAATCGGTGCATGGCTATCCGGTCCACCCTTCTTCTCGCCGCTTCCCTTCTCCTGGCGCCCGGCGTGGCCCCCGGAGAGGCGGACGCCGCCACGGCGCGCGATCCCGACTGGCCCTGCGCCCAGATCCAGGTCCCGACGCTTTCGCCGGGCCAGATCTGGCCGGGCGACCCCATCGAGGGGAAGGAGGAGGACTGGCGCGACGTCCCCGGCATCCAGCCGGTGCTGAAGCAGATCCTGGACCGCAGCGCCGACGCCGAGCGGGAGGACGCGGCCATCGACCGCTTCGCCGAAGGTTTGGGTGCGGACCGCAACGCCGCGCTGACCGCCCTGTTCGCCGGCGTGTTCGACACGCTGAACCGCCAGCGGGGGGAGACCATCGCCGCCATCCACCGCTACACCCACCAGCAGCGGACGTTGCTCGACAGCATCGACAAGGCACTGACCGAGCTTCAAAAGCTTCCGGCGGACGCGCCCGCGGCATCGGCGCTGAAGGACGACATCGCGTGGCGGCGGCGAATCCTCGACGAGCGCCGCCGCTACCAGTCGGCCCTGTGCGACCAGCCGGTCCAGTTGGAACAGAAGCTCGGCCGCCTCGCGCGCTCCATCGCCGCCCACCTGGATTGAAGCTCCCGTCAGTTCGAAGCGCCGTTGCCGAAGGGCGTGACCGGCTCCAGCGCATACCCCGCGTCCCGCCACCGGGTGGCGCCGTCCGGGTACCAGTAGACGTTGCCGTAGCCCCATTCGATGGCGCGCTTCGCCGCGTTCCAGGACATCCAGCAGTCCGGCTCGCAGAAGAAGACCAGCCGGGCTGCCGGATCGCCCTTGCTCACCGCCGCAAGCCCGCTGCGGAAATAGCGTTCCTGCTCGCCCGACAGGGTGCCGTAGCCGACGTTGGGCAGCCAGGTAGCACCCGGCAGGCTGTTGCGGGGCGGCGGCGCCCACACGGCCGGTTCCGGCCGGTCCGCCGGCCGCGGCGGGGCGGGCATCACGTCGATCAGCCGCATGTCCGGAAAGCGCGTCACCAGCTGCTGCAATTCCGCCAGCGTGACGGTCGAGGCGCCGGACAGCCCGGCCGGGGCCGGCGCGCGGTAGTTGTCCATCCGGTATCCCGGCGGCTCCGTCGCGGCGGCCGTCTTGAGCGTGCCGTCTGGGTTGAGAAGCGGAACATGGTAGCGCAGCAGGATGCGGTCGATATCGCTCTGACGGCGCTTGATGAAGTCGTTCAGCCAGTGCTTCCACTCCGGCTCATCGCCGCGGATGGCCATGGAGATGTTGAATTGCAGCCGGGCGGCCTCCGGCTCCTTGATCAGGGGCACGACGGTCAGCGGCTCCGTCTGCTGGGCGGCGAAATAGCCGGCGATCGGGCCCCAGATCACCGCGGCGTCGATCTTGCCGCTCGCCACGTCCTCGATGGCGTCGCGGGCCGGGTTGTTCACGCGCGTGTCGGTGTTGAGCTGGTAGGGCTCGGTCTTGGTAATGCCGTAGCGGCGCATCAGGTTGGCGGCCGGGGTGCGCTCCACCACGCCGATGCGCGCGTCCTTCAGCGACGGATCGCCCACCGTCTCCGCCTTGATGCCGGAGTTCTTGCGGTAAACCAGCGCGTACACGGTCCGATAATACGGGTTGGTGTTCTGCATCAACTCTTCGCCGGACGCCGTGCCCATCACCAGATCGCACTTTCGGGCTTGCAGCGTGTTCCGGACAAAGCCGATGGTCTGCGGCCACCAGGTGTAGGTCACCGGCTTCTTCATGTCCTCGCCGATCAGGCGGGCGATTTCGTTCTCGAAGCCCTCCAGCCGTTCGTTGGAGAAGGGCAGCAGGTGGCCGTCCGCGCACACCCGTATCTCCTCCCGGTCGGTCGCTTCCAGCGCAGCGGCGGGGGGCGCCGTCAGGCCGGGCAGGAGGGCTACGGAGACGGCGATGGCGATCAGGGTGGGGGCGACGCGTCTGCGCGTCGCCGGAACCGGTGTGGCTGGCTGTGCCATGGCACCCTCTCCCTTAGCCGCCGAGGCGTTGCGGGCGCCCTCCCGGCAGCGCGCCGTCCGCACGGGCCTTCAGATAGCGGTAGATGTCGTCCAGGTTCATCATGATGTTCGGATCCAGCCCGAAGGACGGCATCACCTTGTCCCCGGTGGCTCCCTGGTTCTGGCGTCCGTTGACGACGACCTCCTTGAAGTCGTCGTAGCTCAGGCGCTTCAGCGAATCCGCCAGGCTGGGGGCGAAGGACGATCCGTTGGCGTCAAATCCGTGGCAGGTGTGGCACGTGGAGTGGAACCGGCGGTAGCCGTTGTAGGTGCCCTTGTCCACCTGCCCGTCCTTGACGATGTAGGTCGGCATTCCGTCGGGAGTGACCGGTGCGTCCTCCGCCGTTTGGGCGACGGCGATGCCGACGCCAGCCCCAAGTCCCATCATCAGCAGGCCGGTCAACAAAACAATGTGTTTCTTCATGTGCGTGGGATTCCCTTCCGGCTCCCGCGCTGCCTCCCGTGCTGTTCCTGACGGAGCGCGCGTGAAAGGCCGGTCCTGATGGCGAAAACTTCCGTGTCCGGTTCCTGTTCGCCGGATCGGTAAAGGCTGAAAAGCGAAGGCCCCGGTGCCTGTTCAGCACCGGGGCCCTGTCTTTCCGTCACTTCTGATCCGGAACCTGGAACACCGTCAGGACCCCGCCGAGCTGGGTGTACTCACCCAGCGACTGGTGGGCGCCGACCGCCCCGAGGCCCGCGGTCGCGACCCCCGTTCCCTCGGCATGACCCGGATGGACCGCCTGATGCCAGGCCGCGGCCCCGGTTTCCTGCGTCAGGCCTGCGGCGAGACCGATGCCCGCCCAGCCGCCGACGCCCGACAACACCGCCACATACTGCTTGCCGTTGTGCGTGTAGGTGTTGATGTTGCCGATGATGCCGGACGGGGTCTTGAACCGGAACAGTTCCTTCCCGTCCTTCATGTCGACCGCGACGAGATAGCCTTCCAGCGTGCCGTAGAACGCAACGCCACCCTTGGTGGACAGCGCGCCGCTCCACACCGCGAACCGCTCGGGCCGCGACCAGACGATCTTGCCGGCCCCTGCGTCCCAGGCGATGAAGTTGCCCATGCCGCCGTGCGAATTCGGCGTCGGGTACATGGACACGGTCGAACCGACATAGGCCTGACCGGCCGTGTAGGCGACCGAGAACGGCTCGTAATCCATGCAGATGTGGTTGGTCGGCACGTAGAACAGCCCGGTGTCCGGCGAGAAGGATGCCGGCTGCTGGTCCTTGGTGCCCAGCGCCGCCGGGCAGACCGCGGTGGTGTTCTTGTCTTCGCCGTTGGCGAAGGTGCTGTACTTGTCGACGACCTTCGGACGCCCGGTCTTCATGTCGACTTCGGTCGCCCAGTTGACCGTCGGGTCGAATTTCTGTGCGACGAGCAGCTCGCCGGTCGCCCGGTCAAGGGTGTAGGCGAAGCCGTTGCGGTCGAAGTTGACGAGGACCTTGCGCTGCTGGCCGTTGACGGGAATGTCGGCCAGGATGTTTTCATTGACGCCGTCGAAGTCCCATTCGTCGAACGGAGTCTTCTGGTAAACCCACTTCGCTTCGCCGGTCTCGGGATCGCGCGCGAAAATGGTCATCGACCATTTGTTGTCGCTCTTGTTGCGATCCTTGTCGACGGCGCGCTGCACCGGGTTCCAGGTGCCGGGGTTGCCGGTGCCGTAATAGACCAGGTTCAGGTCGGGATCATAGGTGTACCAGCCCCACGTGGTGCCGCCGCCCCGTTTCCACTCATCACCCGGCCAGGTGGAGACGCCGAGATCCTTCTGGCCGATGGGCTTGCCCATCATCATGGTTTTCGCCGGATCGATCTTCACGTCCGCGTCCGGGCCGGTGGAGAAGGCCCGCCACACCATCTTGCCGGTGTTGGTGTCATAGGCGGTCAGGTGGCCGCGCACGCCGAATTCGCCGCCGCTGATGCCGACCATGACCTTGTCCTTGACGACCAGCGGGGCCGCGGTCAGGGTCTCACCCTTGGTGTGGTCGCCGTTCTTGGCTTTCCACAGTTCCTTGCCGGTCTTCGCGTCGAGCGCCACCAGCGTGTTGTCCGCCTGCGCCAGGAAGACCTTTCCGTCGGCGACCGCGACGCCGCGGTTGACCGTGTCGCAGCACATGACGGGAATGACGGTGGGATCCTGGACCGATTCATATTTCCAGATCACGCGACCCGGATTGTTCAAATCCAGCGCAAAGACCTTGTTCGGGAACGGCGTGTGAATGTACATCACGTCGCCGACGACAATCGGGCCACCTTCGTGGCCGCGCAGGACGCCAGTCGAGAAGCTCCATGCGACCTGGAGGTTCTTGACGTTGTTTGTGTTGATCTGATCCAGCGGGCTATAGCGCTGACCCGCGTAGTTTCCCAGCTGTGAAGCCCAGTTGTTCGGGTTCGCCTGATTCTTCAGAATACTGTCGTTCGCATAGGCGGACCCGGCTGCGAAGACAGCGGCTGATACCAGAAGCCAACGTGACAAAACCTTCATGACGCTTCCTCCCGTTCTGGCGCTTATCGTTACCCCAAAACCAATGGGTTCGACTGTATGACCGTGGGACTGAATGCATGACGGTATTCGGGCGCAAAAATACGAATTCCGGCTGGAAAGCTCAGAATGCCAAGCGCCAAATTAGGACTTAATGCTATCTTGGAACCGTCTTGTCGTCAAGGCTCGGCCTAAATAGAAATTGCGTTATGAGGTCATTATGCCAGTTTGCGTCGCCTTTGCTCACGAATAGGAGGTATGTGCATGACTCCAACAATATAAAATTATTGAAGAATTCAATGGCATTTTCTTCGCCGTATTGTGCAAAGCAAAAATATTGCTGCAACGCAACATTACTTCTTCCGGCGCAGAGCCTTCTGCGCTGTCGGAATATGATGTTGGCAGATTTCAAATCCTCCTGTTGAAAAGGAGGTGCTCCGGATTTTTGGCTGCTGATGGGAGCTGAATCCGAATCGATTGCAACCATTTTTAGAAAACGGTGATCCATGTTTGAACTGGTTCTGGTGGTCTGCCTGGCGTCGCAGCCGGATCAATGTTCGGTTGAGCGTCCTCCGTCCATCGAGCGTTTTTCCAACGCGACCGCCTGCGCGCGCGACGGGTATGTCCACGTCGTGCAATGGCTGATCGACCACCCCAACTGGAACGTTCGGCGCTGGCAGTGCGAACAGCCCTCCGCCTGAAGGCCCCGGAACGGTCAGGCTGGCGACAGGGCTTCCCAGACGTCCCGGGCCTGGGCCGTCGCAGCGACGTCGTGGACGCGCACGACCTGCAGGCCCTGCGAGAAGGCCAGGAGCGCCGCGGCGAGCGAGCCGGGAAGCCGGGCGCCCGGCTCGATTTCCTTCGCCCAGCGTGCGATCAGCCCCTTGCGTGAAAAGCCCACCATCACGCCGCACCCCGTGCCGTGAAACAGGGACAGCGCGCGGGCGATGGCCGCGCCGTGCGCCATCCGCTTGGCGAAGCCGATCCCTGGATCGACCAGAAGGCGCCCCCGTGGGATGCCAGCGCGTTCGCAGGCCTGCACGCGCTGTTCGAGTTCGTCGAAGACATCGAGCGCGGGATCCGTGTAGGCGGGCGCCGTGTTCATGGTGTCCGGCGTGCCGCGCATGTGCATCAGGATCACGGCGGCGGTGGAGGTCGCCGCGACGCCGAGGGATTCCGGGTCGTGCGTCAGGGCCGACACGTCGTTGAGGATGCGCGCCCCGGCGGCCAGGGCTGCGCGCATGACGGCGGCGCTGCGGGTGTCCATGGAAACGACCGCCCCGTGCTGCGCCAACCGGGCGACCACGGGGATGGCGCGGCGCATCTGCTCCTCCGCGGGAACCGGCTGTGCGCTGGGGCGCGTGGATTCGGCGCCGACATCGATGATATCCGCGCCGTCGCGCATCATCGCCAAGCCGTGTTCGACCGCCCGGTCCTCGTCCAGATGCTGGCCGCCGTCGGAAAAGCTGTCCGGCGTGACGTTGAGGATTCCCATGATGCGGGGCCGGTCGAGCAAAAGCCCGGCAAAAGGCGGCCGCGGCGCGGACAACCGGTCCAGCAGTGTCGACAGATCCGGCCGGCCAAAGTCCGGAGCATCCAGCGCCAGCAGTCTCCGTTCCAGCGCACCGCCGGGTCGGCGAACCACCTCGCACCGGTCGAAGCACAGCCATCCTCCCGCCAGCGGACGGGCGCCCGGCATGGACAGGTTCGGCGGTGCGAAGCCGAGCGGCCGTGCGTAAATCGCCCCCTCATCATTCGGCATGGTGCGATGCCCTCAACGGGTATGATCTGCAGCGCTCCAACAGCGGATCAGGCCGCGGAATTCGCTGCGCAGGTCGGGATCCGTGCGGAAGGCGCCGAGCATGCGGCTCGTGGTGAGGTGGAGATCTCCGTGGAGACCGCCATGCGCCATCTCGACCACCACGCCGACGCCGCGGGGCCGCAGCGCCGATGCGATGCCGTCGGCGATTCGGACCGTCAGCCGCTCCTGGCTTTGACAGTGATGGGCGCTGCTGTCGACCAGCCGGGCCAGCTTGGATATGCCGACGACGCAACGGTCCGGCAGATAGGCGACATGGGCCACGCCCTGCGCGTCAGCCCCGCTGTGAAGGCGGACGGCAATGCCGCGCAGCAGAACCATGCCGTCATACCCGTGGATTTCTTCGAAGGTGCAGTTCAGAAGCCTGACGGCGTCGCAACAGGGCGAACATTCCTCCCATGCGCCAAGCGAAGGAGTGTCCTGCGATGAAGACGCGCAGACGGCATCCACATCCACAGATCGTTCTTCCATGTTGTGCCCTCAACATCTGGCGGCCGCCAAAGACTACGTTACCGCGAAGAGCCTGATGTGCGTTTGCCGTTATGCGGGTTACCAATTTCGATGGCCGGTCACTGCCTGCCCTCGTTTATGCATTATTAACCTTTGATGCCTAATGAATGAGCGAAAGTGTGGCTTGGCTCATTCTCAAGGCAGCCAACGCGCCACCATGCTGCTCCTGAACGACGATGGCACGGCACTTGCGTGACCAGTCCGTGCGCGCCTCGGCGCAGCTGTATTTTCGCACGTTGGAGTGTTCGATGCTCGTTACCCTGTCGATGATCTTCTGTTTGGCGTCCGATCCCACCCAGTGCCAGACCGTCAGCCCGGTCATGCCGGACGACCAGCCCCTGACCATGTCCAGCTGCCCCATCGCCGGCCAGATCGAAGGCGCCAAGTGGGTCAGCGATCACCCCAAGTACTTGTTGCAGCGGGTCCAGTGCGCCGTCGGCAAGCGGATCAAGCAGCAGGGCGCCTGATACGGACCGGCTGCTTGTTTGACGGCCCGGGCTCGCGCGGCCTGGGCCATCGCGCCGGCGCCGCCGGTGCGCTGTGGGCCGGTGCGCTGCGGGGTTGCCAAATTCCGTGACTGCGTTGATGTTCTAGGCTCATCGCTCTGAGGGCGCCGCCCCGGATCGTTCCAGACGCATCGGCACGGTGTTTGGGTGCCGTCACGGGAGTTCGCGTATGTTTACGGCCAAAATCCTTCTTCTTGGCTCGGGAGAACTCGGCAAGGAATTCGTCATCGCGGCGAAGCGCCTGGGCTGCGAAGTCGTCGCCTGCGACAGCTACGCCAACGCCCCTGCCATGCAGGTGGCCGACGCGTCCGAAGTGTTCTCCATGCTCGACGCCGACGCCTTGAGGGCGGTCATCGCCAAGCACCGGCCCGACTACATCGTGCCGGAGGTCGAGGCGATCCGGACGGAAGTCCTGCACGAATTCGAGGATGCCGGCGTCACGGTCGTCCCATCCGCGCGCGCGACCACCATGACCATGAACCGCGACCGCATCCGCGAGGTGGCCGCCACGGAACTTGGCCTGCGCACGTCCAAATACCGCTACGCCGAAAGCCTGGACGAGGTGAAGGCGGCGGCGGAGCACACCGGCCTGCCCTGCGTCATCAAGCCGGTGATGTCGTCCTCCGGCAAGGGGCAGAGCACCGTCCGCTCCGCGGAGGATCTGGAAACCGCCTGGAACTACGCGGTCGCGAACATGCGTGGTGACCGGAAGAAGGTCATCGTCGAGGAATTCGTGGCCTTCGAGTACGAAATCACCCTGCTGACCGTCCGCACGCGCCAGGGCGTGCTGTTCTGCGAGCCCATCGGCCACCGGCAGGAGCGCGGCGACTACCAGGAATCTTGGCAGCCGGTCGCCATGCCGCAGACTCTGCTGAACGATGCCAAGGCCATGGCGACGCAGGTCGTGGACAACCTGGGCGGCTACGGCATCTTCGGGGTCGAGTTCTTCGTGACGCGGGACGAGGTGGTCTTCTCCGAACTGTCGCCCCGTCCGCACGACACCGGCATGGTGACGTTGTTGTCCCAGAACCTGTCGGAGTTCGACCTGCACGCGCGGGCCATCCTCGGCCTGCCCATTCCCAGCATCCGCGTGCACGGACCGAGCGCCTCCGCGGTGATCCTGGCCGACCGGGAGGCGGAGCGTTTCACCATCGAAGGTCTGGCGGACGCGCTCAGCCAGGGCACGGCTGACCATGACGTGGACGTGCGCCTGTTCGGCAAGCCGACGACGCGCAAGAACCGCCGCATGGGCGTTGCCCTGGCCGCCGGGGCGACCACTGACGACGCGCGGGAACGGGCGCTGAAGGCCGCATCCGCGATCACCATCCGTTATTCCTGACGTCACGACCCGCGCGGCACACCGCGCGGATGGTCCGAATCGTCCGAAGTCCTGCCGGCGTTGGCGTGACAACGCCGGCCATGGGCCTATTGCCACACGCTAATTACCACATGGCTTCTAATGTTAAATTTGCGCCGTGCAAATGGTGCTTGTCCTTCCATGCCTACGGCGATCTTTTGTGGCGTGTGATTGATGTTGCGGCTCAAATCATGCCATCGGCGCCGTGAAACTATTTGGAATTTCCAGTAAAATGTTTCGCGAAAGACAACCAAAAGTGACATCTTGTGACACAACTGCTCCGTTAAGGCTACTTTTAAACTTTTATAAATAAGTCTACCATTAATATTTGCTCCATGACTGCGCAACCTTCACTCGATTCCGACAGCCCGTTGCACCGCTATGTCCGCGCCGGCCATCGCCGCGTCGACGGCTGGCTGTCGCGCTTGGATGCCAGCCTGATCGCCACGGTCGGCCATTGGCAGAGCACCGCCGGAATCGGGGGGGCGGTCGGCGAGATCGGCGTCCACCACGGCCGCCTGTTCATCCTGCTGGCCCTGTTGCGCAAGCCGGGCGAGCGGGCCTTTGCCATCGACCTGTTCGACGACCAGAAGTTCAACGTCGACCAGTCGGGGCAGGGTGACGAGACGGCGTTCCGTAACAACCTCGTGCGATTCGGTGTCGAGCCGGGCTCCATCGATGTCGTAAAGGGCAACTCCCTGGACTTGGCCTGGGCCGGCCTTGCCGACCGGCTGGGGCCGTCGGTCCGCCTGTTCAGCATCGACGGCGGGCACACGGCCGAGATCACGCGCCACGACCTAGGCATCGCCGACGACAGCTTGGGCGACGGCGGCGTGATCGTCCTGGACGACTATTTCAATCCGGAGTTCCCCGCCGTGTCGGAGGGGATGTGCCGCTTCATGTTCGAACGGCCGCTGGCCCTGGCCCCTGTCGCCATCGGCGACAACAAGCTGCTGCTGGCGCGTCCGGACTGGGCCGCGCGGTACCGGGCGATGCTCGTCGAGGCGGTGTCGTCGCGGTATTTCGTCCGGGATACCGAGCTGTTCGGCCATCCCATCGCTGTTTTCCGCACCCCACGGACGCTGATGCAGATCATTCGGCAGACCAACCTGACCCGCCGCCTTCGCTCCCATCCCCTGGGGCAGGCGCTGAAGCCGATCGTCCGCCGGTTCGTGCAAGGGTAAGGGTGCGGCCCCATGCTCGACGACGTGCAGGCCCGTGAAACGACGGCGGAGCGCCACGACGCGCCGCATGCCGGATCGACGGACGCCATGGCCCCGGCGCAAGGCGACGTCGCCGGTGCGCGGGACGGCTGGCTGCACTGGACGCATGGGCTGATCAACCGGTTGGTCAAAGCGACGGACGGCACGCTGCTCGCGCTCGCCGGCCTCTGCGCCTGGGTGTCGGAGCCGTCGAACGGCAGCGGAATGTCGATCGTCCAGGCGGCGATCTTCACGGCCATCACGCTCGACGTCTATCTGCGCTGCATGACGGCCATCGGCGCCTACCGCGTCGAGAATTACCGCCTGTGGGGCAAGGCGCTGCTCGACGTGATCGGCGGTCTGGCGCCGGCCGGCGTCGTCCTTCTTCTGCTCGTCTGGTCCTTCCTGCCGGCGACCCTGGACCATCCGGACTGGCTCGCCCTGTGGGTCGGCGTGGCGATCGCCTTCCTCGGCGCCGGCCGGATCGTGGCGGCGCGCGGCGTGCGCACCCTGGAACGGCGCGGGGCGTTGCGGCGCCGGGTCGTCATCTTCGGAGCGACCGACGCGGCGGAGCGGATGATCCAGCATCTGGCACAACCGGAGCATCGGGCGAACTACGAGATTCTGGGGCTGTTCGACGATCGCGGCTCCGACCGCCGGCCCGACGCGCTGGCCGGCCTTCCAGTGACCGGCGACCTGATGGCCTTCAAGGCGTTCCTGCGGAACCACCGCGTGGACATGATCGTCATCGCGCTGCCCTGGCGGGCGGCACTGCGCATCCACAGCCTGTGCATGCAGCTTCAGATGATCTCCCTCGACATCCTGATCCCGCTGGACGAGGAGAACTTCAAGCTGCGGCTCGCCAACGTGCGGCACATCGGCGACACGCCGGCCCTGCTGGTCATGCGGCAGCCGCTGCGCGGGATGCAGATCGTCATGAAGCGGGTCGAGGACGTGGTGGTCGCCGGTCTCGGCCTGCTCGTCGCCTCGCCGGTCATGCTGGCCGCCGCCCTCGCGATCCGGTTGGATTCGCCGGGGCCGATCATCTTCCGGCAGACCCGCGTGGGCTTCAACAACCGTCCCTTCACGATGCTGAAGTTCCGCACGATGAAGGTGGACGACACGGACGACGGCGCCATCGGCACCCACCGGGACAACCCGCGCATCACGCGCGTCGGCCGTTTCCTGCGCCGGACGAGCATCGACGAACTGCCGCAGCTGTTCAACGTGCTGGCCGGCGACATGTCCGTCGTCGGTCCCCGCGCCCACGTACCGAACATGCGCGTCGGCAACTACCGCTACGCCGAAGCGGTGCGCGAGTATGCGGCACGCAGCCGCGTCAAGCCGGGAATCACCGGTTGGGCGCAGATCAACGGCATGCGGGGTGGTATCCATTCGATCGAGAAGGCCCGCGCCGGGGTCGACATGGACATCCACTACATCGAGAACTGGTCGCTATGGCTCGATGCCAAGATCATCATCAGCACCGTGACCACCGGCCTGTTCGGGCGCGACGTTTTTTAGGCGCGCTGAGCGTCACCGCAAGCCTGCTCATCGCGGGACAGGCCGGCGCGGACGGGCTGCCGCAGCGCCCCCTGCTGGTCTATCACGACAGCTGGTACGAGCGCCCGGCCACCGGTCCCGCCGCCACGACTCTGGCGGCGCTGCCCGGCTACATGAACATGGTGGCGCTGTCCTTCGTCCGGCCGGACGCCTCCTACCCCGGCCGGCTCGACCTGAAGGGCACCGGGTTGCAGTACGGCTTTCCGGGGGCGGTGCTGAGGGACGCCATCGCGTTGCTGAAGCAGCGCCAGCCGGAAACCCGCGTCCTTCTCGCCGTGGGCGGGGCCAATTACGCGAACTGGGGCGGGCTGAACCTGGACGCCATCGTCCGGCTGGTCCGCGACCTGGGTGCCGACGGCGTGGACCTGGACTACGAGCCGGAGGTGCCGGGCTGCTCGGTCCGGCCGCCGGGGCGGGTGCGCTGCCTGTCCGACGCCGCGTGGCAGGATCTGGTCGCGCGCTTCCGCAGCGCCTTCCCGCGCCCCCTGCTGCTGACCGTGCCGGGCTGGAGCATCGGCGCCTATGGCGAGGAGGCGTTTCAGAACGCCCAGCCGCGCGGGCCCTACACCGGCTCCATGCTCAACCTGCTCCGCTCGCCCCAGGCTCAGGCCATCGACCTCGTTTCCATCATGGCGTACGAGGGCGGCCCGACCTTCGATCCCTGGCAGGCGTATCAGGCCTATCGGCAGGTGTGGAGCGGTCCCCTCGCCCTTGGCGTCCAGGTTCCGCCCAGCCAGTTGGGCGGGCCGACCTACACGGTGCCGCTGGCCGAGCAACTCGCCCGCAAGGTGGCGCAGGACGCGAACGGCGGCATGATGCTGTACCCGCTGCTCGGCCGCCCGCCCGGCACGATCGGGCCGGACAACCCGGACGGCCGCTTGCTGTCCCAGGCGCTGTGCCGTGGCCTGGACCTTCCCGGCTGCGGTCAGGCATTGCCCTGAAGAACGGGGGTCAGGCCGCGACCTTCTGCCAGCCCAGCCGCCGGTAGCGCGCTTCCAGAATGGTCGGCGTCGCGCAGGCGTAGCCGAACCAGACGCCCAGCACCATCAACGCCCCGCTGGGCCACAGCACCAAGCCGATGACGGTCAGCAACGCATGGATCGCGGCGTGCATCCATTCGCCCTTCGACGCGAAATAGAAGGGTCCGCCGAAGAACGCCCGGACGCCGTCCCGGTTGGACACCGCTTCCTTCTCCCCGTTGGCCGGGTTTTCGAAGATCATCGCCGATGAAGTCGTCGCCATGCTCGCTTTCCTGGATGGTGGAGAGTCGAGGCTCCCCTCCATCACCTACGAACGTGGCCCCGATCTATTCCGTCACCGCCACACTGGCGGTGGCCATGTCCACCCCGGCTGCCTCGTGCATGGCGATCACATTGCAGAAATCGGCCGGCACCTGGGCGATGGGCACCAGCCGCCCCTGCTGAAGCCGCCAGAAGCGGTAGCCCAGCGCTTCCAGCCGATCCCAGCAAGCGTCCGTACGCTCGCCGCGGCGGTGCAGGATGGCGCTGTTGACCTCGAACAGGATGGTTGGGTGCCAGCGCTCCAGGCTGCGCCGCGCGCCCTCGACCACCATGGGCTCGGCCCCTTCCACGTCCATCTTGATAACGTCGATGCGCGGCAACTTCAGCTCCTCGACCAGGGCGTCGAGCGTCACCGTCGCGACCTCCTCGCCCTCCCTGGTCGCGCTGTCGCCCAGCAGGGAGAAGGCCTGGAGGTCGCCGCCGGCAGAGACATGGTGCAGAACGGCCGTGCCGTTCCGGTCGGACAGGGCCTTGCGCACCAGATGCACTTTGCCGAAGCGGTTCAGGGCGACGTTGGCGGCCAGCCGGTCGGCCGCGACTGTGCCCGGTTCCACCGCCACGACGATGCCCTCCGGCCCGGCAAGGCGGGCGGCCTTCAGCGTGTAGAGCCCGATGTTGGCGCCCGCGTCGATGAAGACCGTGCCGGGGCGGACGAACTGCTGAAGCTCCCGCAGTTCCGGCTCCGACCAGTCGCGCAGCACGAAGGAGGTCACCGAGGTGTAGCGCAGGTCCGGCGGCACGCGCATCTGCTCGCCGCCGGCCGTCAGGCTGAAGCGCGGGCTCTGTTTCAGGGCGACGCAGCCCAGCCACACCGCGGCGCGCGCCAGCACGGCGACGGGTTCGGCGCGGAAGCCCGGATGGGCCAGCAGGCGGCGCAGGCGGCGGAAGAAGGCCGGGGACGCGGATGAGGGGGAGGGCGTGGCTGCGTTCATGGCCTGCTCATGCTCAGGGCTGGACGTGACGGGGACTGGGGGCGGGTGGCGGTGCGCCAGTAGAGGGCGAGCGCCATCACGCTGGCGACCTCGCCGGGCGTGAAGACGACGGAGTAGACGGTGGAGGTCGCCAGCGCGTAGAGGACGTAATCGCCAAGCGCCTGCGCCATCGGATCGCCACCGGTTCCCGACTTGCGGGCGGTGCGCAGGGCTGCGACGTAGAAGGCGGCGATCAGCACCGCGCCGATGACGCCGTATTCGAAGATGACGCCGATCCAGCCGATGTCGGCCAGATAGAACTGCTGGCTGCCCAGGATGTCGGCCAGCGTCACGGTGCTGAAGCGGGTGATGGCCCCCACGCCCAGCAGCCAGCGCATGGGCGTCACCTCCAGGAAGTCCAGCGCCAGGGCGATGGAGTTCTGCCGGATCGACAGGGAGGCGCCGAGCATCTGCCCCACCCGGTCGGCGAGCATGCTGCCGTAGGCGATCCCCAGCGCCACGGCCCCGACCAGCGCCGCGCCGACCGCCAGGATGCGCCACCAGCCCCGCGCCGACGTGATCATCGCGAAGCCGGCGACCAGCACGACGCCGCCCAGAACCGTGCGCTGCTTGTAGATCCACACCATCAGCAGCAGGCCGATCAGCAGCAGCGGGATGGTCCACCATTCCCGGTACGCGCAGAAGCGCCGCGTGAGGTAGAACAGGAACAGCACGCCGAAGAACATCGGCATGAAGATGCGGTAGCCGCGCTCGAAATCGTACATCAGCAGCTTGCTTTTCAGCGGATCCGTGGCGTAGGCCCCCGGCGGGACCACCAGCCACAGCGCAAGCATGACGATGAAGGTGCCGGCCCCCAGCGCGATCAGCGTGCCGCGCACCTGCGGCAGCGTCGGCCGCAGCAGCGTCAGCAGAGCGGCCAGCGAGAAATAATAGGCGAAGGGCCAGACCTTGACCGTGGTCGCCAGCGCGTCGGTCAGCCCGTTGCCCAACTGCACCATGGACACCGCCGGGGTGATGGCCACGAGGTAGGCGAGCAGGGCGATGCACAGCGACTTGTACGGCAGTTCGATCTGCGCCAGCGCATAGGCCGCCAGCGGAATGGTCAGGACCGGCCAGCTTTTCGACAGGGCGTAGAGCGGCGGAATATCGACCAGATAGTGGAAGCTCTGCCCGAACAGGGGCAGGATCGCCAGCAGGGCCAGGACGACCAGCGACCGGGGAACGGCGCGGTGGGGAGACACCGCGTGAACGGGCGACAGGATGCGCCCGCGCCGTCGGGCCGCCAGATCGACGATCACGGACGCGCCGCCGGCTTCGGCCGCGCGCGGCCAAGCCGTTCCGACCACCAGGCGGAAACGGCGATGCCGATCAGCGGCAGCGAGTCCACGAACACGCGCCGGGCGTGGCCCCGCGGGTTCAAAGCCAGCCGGAACAGCCATTCCAGGGCAAGGCGGCGGAACAGGGGCGGGGCGCGTTCGACCATGCCCGTGACGAACAGCAGCGAACTGCCGACGCACAGCCCGACTCCGGTCGCCCGTCCGGTGTTCCGGATGGCCAGCGACAGGCATTCCGACTGCGGCGCGCCGACCGCCAGGAAGACGTAGCGGGCGGGGTGGTCGATCACGAACCGGACGCAGCGTTCCACCTCCCGAGGGTCGGCGGCAAAGCCCATGGGCGGCTCGTGCAGCGCCAGCCGGGTCAGGCCGAAGCGGCTGCGCAGGCGGCGGGCCAGTTCCTCGTTGCCGCCGATCACGGTGGTGGCGTCGTCGGGCGCGATGAAACGCGCGAACAGGTCGGCGGTCAGGTCGCTGCCGCTGGCGCTGGGCAGCCGCGTGCCGAACAGCAGGCGGACGAGATGCCGCATGATCTGGCTGTCGCACAGCCGCAACCACGCCGCGTCGTAGGCGGCGCGGAAGGGGGCATCGCCGCGGTGCAGCCGCACCACATGCTGCGCGTTCGGCGTCACGACATAGGCGAAGGGAGCCTCCGGCGCGCGCCCCGCGATGGCTTCGGCCGCGCCGGCCACGTCCAGCCGGGCGATGGCGACCCCGAACACGGTGTCCGCCGGGATCTCCGCCTCCGGCGCGCTGGCTGTCGTCATGGGAAGGTCGAAACCCCGCCGCCGGTCTGACGGCCGATCGTGTAGCTGAACACGCGCTCGAACGGCACCACGCGGTTGATGAACTGCTCGACCCACAGGCCGAGTTCGGCGATGGAGCTGCGCGGCACGAACAGGATGTCGCCGGCCGCCAGCGGCACGTCGCCGGGTGCGGCCCCCGTCTCAAGGAAGTGGCGCATGTCGATGGTGCGCAGCATGGGCTGGTTCTGTGGATTGCGGCGGATCAGCACGACCTCCTCGTACCGGGCCTCGCGGTCGAATCCGCCGGCCAGCGTGATCGCCTCCATCACGCCGACCCGCCCGTTCAGCAGGTAGGGGCCGGGGCGGCTGACCGCGCCGCCGACGTAGGCGCGGTTCGACGGCGTCTCCTTCAGGCCGATGCTGACCTGCGGCGCGCGCATCCAGCGCTTCGCCTTGGTTTCGACGATCCCCGCGAGTTCGCCCGGCGTCAGCCCGGCGGCGTCGATCTGGCCGGCCATCCGCAGCCCGGCGGAGCCGTCGGGGCCGACCATCACCTCTTCGTCCATGTCGGGGACGAGCATGAACTTCACCTGAAAACGGTCTCCCGGCCCCAGCCGGTAGGGGGGTATGGCGTCCTCCCACTTGGCGAAGCCCTCGGGCATCGCTTCCTTCGGCTTCACGGACTGGCCGGTGCTGCACGCGCTCAGCGCCACCAACGCCGCCAACAGGACGCCCCGCATCAGGGCAATCGGCATCATGGCCTTTGGCAGAACGGGCATCACAGCCATCGATAGATCACCTGGGGGATGTGGAAGTGCCGGCCGGTCAGCACCAGCCCGACGATGTCGCCGCCGGACGCCAGGATGGAATCGCGCATCCGTGCCGCGACCGGCGCGCGGGTGTGCTCCGCACGGGCGACCAGGATGTTGGCGTCCACCATGGGCGACAGCCGGCGGGCAAGATGGTTGCTTCCGATCGGCGGCGACAGAATCAAAATGATGTCAAAGCGTTGGCGCAGCCGGTCCAGCATCTGCCGCGACTGGGTGATGGGCGTGCGCAGGCTGCCCAGCGCCGAATCCGGAGCCTGCTGGGACACCCAGAGCAGCGGCACGGCGGAGGGGATCGTCTCCAGATCGGTGTTGCCGTGGATGTCCGCAGCCGGCAGGCGCTCCGCAACGCCGTCGGCGGTGGCGTTGATCGCGACCAGCTGGCCCGCGCCGTCACCGCACAGGTCGATGACCAGCGTGCGCAGGCCGCGGCCCTTGGCGAATTCCAGCGCAAGGCCGCGCGCCACGATGGCTTCGCCGTCGCCTTCGTTCGCGGTGACGAATTGCAGCAGCGCCATCGGCCGGTCGTCGATGCCGTGGTCGAGAAGCTGTGCCGCCAGATGGATCAGTTCCTGTTGGGCACCGGGGGAGGCCAGCTCCCCGGCCGTGTCGGCGAAGCTGGCGATCGCGGGAACGCCCAGGTCGCGTTCGATCTCGTGCGGCAGGATGTAGACCTGACGCAGCCAGGTCGCCAGGACGCCGGCCGCGGCACCCAGCAGGATGCCGCCGACCAGACCGGCGATGATGAAGCTCGGGGCCATACTCGCCCCGGTGACCGGCGTGACGCCGGGCTGCACCACGCGCACGTTGGACGCGCGCACCTTGGCGGCCTCCTCCTCCGCGCGGGCGGCCTCCGTGCGCTGGGCGTAGTCGCGATGAATGTTTTCCAGGATGCCGCGCGTGCGCTCCAGGTCGCGCAACTCCGTTTCCGCCTTGCGCAGGCGCCCGACCTTCTCCACGGCGACCGTGTGCTGGCGGTCCAGCTCGGCCAGCTGCCGCGCGACGGCGTCCTGTTCGATTTCCAGGGTCAGCAGATGGTTGTTCAGGAAGGCGATGGTGGGGTTGCGAACCTCGCGGGAGGTGCTGAACACCGGCTTGTCGCCGCCCTTCATCGACTGGCGGACCGTCTTGATCTTGCGCTCAAGCTCCTGAAGGGGCGGGTAGTCCGGCAGGAACTGCGAGGCCAGCCGGTCGCGCTCCAGCTCCAGGCGGAGCAGCACGTTGCGGTCGTCGTCGTTGTGCGTCTGGTTGCTCTGTTCCTTGAAGTCGAACACCCGCTCCGGCAGGGCGGCCAGCCGGGTCTTGGCCGCCGCGACTTCCGCCTGAAGGGCGGCTTGGCGTTCCTGGGTCTGGCGGCGGCGCTGCACGATGCTGTCCACCTGGTTGGCGGCCAGCAGGGTTTCCTGGCCCAGGTCAACGATCTCGTATTCCGACTTCAGCTTCTGGATCTGCTCTTCGATCCCCTTCAGCTGGTCGGAATGGCGGGCCAGTTCGGACGCAAGGAAGGGGGAGCGTGGAATGTCGAAGATGGCGCGCCGGCGCTTCAGGTAGGCGTCGGCCAGCGCGTTGACGGTGTCCGCCGCGACGTCGGGATTCTCGTGGCTGTAGCTCAGGCGCACGATGTTGGAGGCGGACTGCTGCTCCACCCGCAGGCGGCGCTTGAACTTGTCGATGGCCTTTTCCAGCCGGTCCTGCGGCTCGTCGGCCGGCAGCAGCCCGAACAGGCGCGGGCGCGCCAGTTCGGGGAACAGGGTGATGGGATCCAGGACCGTCAGCGTGTCTTCGATCACCCGGCGGCTTTCGAGAATCCGGATTTCGCTGTCCACCGACTTCAGTCCGTCGATCGACAGAACCGACGGCAGGTTTCCGGCGACGTCCTGAAGGCCCGCGTGCTCGCGGTCGACCATCATCAGGATCAGGCTTTCCGCCGTGTATTGCGTGCGCGCGTAAGTGGCGGCAATAAGGCCGGCAATGACGGAAAGAAGTGCGACGATCAGGATGATTCTCTTGTGATAAAAAGCGAGAATCAGCAGGTCGCGCGGCGTAAAGGCGGCGACACCGCCGGAGGACAACGCGCCGTGCGAAATCTGGACGGGCGAGGAATCCGACGGGTCGGCCGAATGACTCTGCCTACGGCCTTCCTGATCTTGGGAGAGCATCGTTAACGTGCACCGAACGGTGTAGGTCGATCATTTTGTCTGAATGGTCTACCATGTTTGGTGTAACTCTGTCATTCGATGGTTGCGGATTAGAAGCATTTTGCCTAAATTTTTATACATTGCGTTCCGCAGAGTTCTTCCCCGGCGGTCGGGTTTCGCGATCCCGGACCGAGCTTCCCACCGAGCAACGCACCGATGAACACCAGACTTTCCGACCTGAAGGCCGCGATCGAGGCCCGCCACCCGCGCCTGTTCCGCCGCCTGACCTGGCTGCGGGACCGCATGGCACCCTATTACGCCGAGCCGGAATTGCGCCTTCTTCCCGCCCTGTGCGCGCGGGGGGAGGCGGCCTATGACATCGGTGCCAACAGCGGCATCTACACCTTCTGGCTATGCCGGGTGGCCGCTCGCGTGACTGCCTTCGAGCCGAATCCAAAGCTTGCGGCGCTGCTGAAGGACAAGTTCGGCCCTCTGATCGCCGACGGGCGGCTGAGCGTCGAGGGCTGCGCGCTGAGCGACGGTGACGGCTCCATCGTGCTTCACGTGCCGCAATCCTCCGCCCTGGCGTCGGTCGAGGCCGGGGCCGTCGGAGCGCACGGGCAGGCGGTGGACGCGGTGACCGTGCCGCGCGTCACGCTGGACCGGTTCCAAGCCGGGCGAGTCGATGGCGGCCCGGTCGGCTTCCTGAAGATCGACGTTGAAGGGCACGAGGCGGCGGTGATCGGCGGCGGACTCGGCCTGATCGAACGTCACCGTCCCAACCTGCTGATCGAAGCGGAGGACCGGCACAACCCCGGCGCCCTGGCGAAGCTGCGGGCCATGCTGGATCCGCTGGGCTACCGCGGCTATTTCGTCCTGTCCGGACGCCTGTGCGACCTGGACGACTTCGACCCGGTCCGGCACCAGTCCCGCACGGCCCTGAACGCGGCGGGCACCCACCGCGAGAAGGGGCGGATCTACATCAACAACTTCATCTTCGTCGCGCGCGACGGCGTGGCCGACCGCCTGCGCGCGATCCTGGGTGAAACGGGCCTGGGCGAAACGGGCCGGCGCGCTTGACGCGGGTGGCGATGTCAGCGGCGGCAGTCGACCTCGGGCCAGGGGCGTTTCTGGTAGAAGGGGCGCAGCGTCAGGATCTTCGCCACCTTCCAGATGCGGCTCTGCCGCTCCGGGCACAGGTTGTTCACGGCCGAGGTGGGGTTGCCGCGCCACCAGTCGGGAATGTTGACCTCGACCTCGTAGGTGTTCAGGTGCAACTCGGGCTCGCGGATCCACCAGCCGTAGGGCAGCCGGTCGAAATGGGCGCGGATTTCCTGCCGGATGTCGACGGGGCGCCATTCCTCCTCGATGTCCTGCGCACCCGCCGAACCGCCCAGCGCGATCACCGCCGCGGCAAGGCACGCCGCCAGGCCCATGTGGCCTTTGCGTCGCCCGTTCGTCACCGTTGCCCTCAACCGGATGCACTCCTCACGCCTCGCACCAACCCCTTATCCCACAGGCCGTGATGCTTCTCCAGAAATGGCATGCCCTTGGGCGCTACGCCGTCGGCCTCGGGCTGCGCGGGGTGGAGGTGGCCGGAAAGCTCGGCCTCTACATCGTTGCGGCTCGGTCGCTGGGCGCGCACGACGCCGGCCTGTTCTTCCTGTGCCTGACCTGGATCGGCTTGGCCTCGACGGTCGCCCGGCTGGGGCTGGAGCGGGCCATCACGCGACACATCGCGGCCGAGCTGGCCGTCGGCCAGGGGCGCGCCGCCGGGCGCGACCTGCGGACGGCGCTGTTCTGGACTGGGGGCGCGGCCGCCGCAGCGGCCATCGCCACGGCGGCCGTGGCTGGGCCGGCGGCGCATCTGCTGTTCGGCGCTCCGGACCTGGAAAAGCCGCTGCGCCTGTCGGCGCTGGCCCTGGTGCCGCAGACGCTGACCATCACCATCGGGTACGCCCTGGCCGGGCTCAAGCGCGGCGTCGCGGCCCAGTTCGTCCAGAACGCGCTGTGGCCGGTGCTGACGCTCGCAGCACTGCTGGCCGGCGTCACCAGCCTCGACGCCATCATCCTGACGCTCGCCGGGGTGCTGACGCTGAGCGTCCTGGTCGGGATGGCCGTCCTGGCCCGTGACCGCAACCAGTTCGATGACCATCCCGCACCGTCCGAGCACCGGGCGGAGGGTCTGCCGTCGCTGTGGCACACGGCGCTTCCCCTGTTCGTGGTGGAACTGGTGCAGGTCTCCCTGGCGTCGCTGCCGGTGCTGGCGCTGGGCGTGTTCGTGGACGCGGCGTCGGTCGGCGCCTTCAGCGTCGCGAACCGCATTTCCATGCTCATCTGGGTCATCATCATCAGCATCGGCACCTTCGCCTCGCCCAACTACGCCGAACTGCACCGCCGCGGCGAGCTGTCCCGCCTGCGGGCGATGAACCGTGGGGTGATGCTGACGGTGGCCGCGCTGGGCCTGCCCATGGTGCTGGTCATGATGGCGGTGCCCGAAACGCTTCTGGGTCTGGTCGGGCAGGGCTTCGACAGCGCGGCGACGGCGTTGCGCATCCTCGCCGCGGGCCAAATGGTGAACTGCCTGCTGGCCTGCCAGGACATCCTTCTCGCCATGACTGGGCGGGGGCAGGTGCTGCGACGGCTGAACCTGCTGCAACTCGCCACCTGCGTCACGCTGGGCGCCGTGCTTATCCCGGTCTTCGGCATGACGGGTGCCGCGCTGGTGACGGCCCTGTCGGTCGCGCAGGGGGCCATCGGCACCGCGGTGACGGCGCGCAGCGGTCTCCGCCTGCCGACGACCGCCGCCAACCCTATATAAGGAGGAGACGCCCAGACCAAGGCGGCACCCGCCGTCCGGTGATCAGGAGGTGGGGATTGGAATTGCCCCAGTTGCAATTGCCCTGGTTTGCGCAGAATCGGCCCAAGCTGGTGCACGCCCTGCGGATGACCGCATCCAGTCTGGCCGCCTTCATCCTGGCGGAATTGTTGGGTCTGCCGCAGGCCTTCTGGGCCGTCATCACGGCGCTGATCGTCACCCAGAGCAATGTCGGCGGGTCGCTCAAGGCCGCGCTGGACCGCTTCGCCGGGTCGTTGGCGGGGGCCATCTACGGCAGCGCCATTGCATTCGCCGTACCGCACACCGACGGCCTGACGAAGGCCGCGGCCCTGGTCTTGGCCGTGGCGCCGCTGTCCTTCATGGCGGCCTTCTCCGCCGGATTCCGCGTCGCGCCGATCACCGCCATCATCGTGCTGCTCAGCGCCACCGGCTCAACCCTCGGGCCGCTGGGCTTCGCGACGGATCGGGTGCTTGAGGTCGGGCTCGGCTGCGCCGTCGCGATCCTGGTGTCCGTGCTGGTCATCCCCGCGCGGGCGTCGCGCGGCGTTCTGGAAACGGCGGCGGAAATGACACGGCTGCTGGCCGACCAGTTGGAAACGCTGGCGCTTCCCGACGAACAGGCGCAGGCCCGGATGAACGAGTTGGTGGTGCGGACGCGCCGGACGCTCAGCCGGCTGGAAACGCTGGTGGGGGAGGCGGCGCGGGAGCGGCGGAGCCGCCTGACGGACATGCCCGACCCGGAGCCCCTGCTGCGCACGCTGATGCGCCTGCGCCATGACGTGGTCATGTTGCGCCGCGCGGTGGGGGAGCCGGAGCACGAGGTGCTGCGCGAACAGGCCGCGTCATCCTGGATGTCCGTCGCCCGAACCGGGGCGTCGATCCTGCGGGGGCTTGCGGATTCCCTGTCCACCGGCCAACCGCCCGAATCCACCAACGCGATGGCGGATGCCGTCAGCACCTACAAGGCGGCCATCGACGGGATGCGGCGGGCGCAGCAGACGCGGCACCTTCCCACCGACACGCTCTGGCGCCTGTTCGGCACCGGCTTCGCCCTGGAGCAGTTCCGCCGCAACCTCGACGATCTGGTCGAGCGCGCGGCCGACTTCGCAGTCCGCCGATAAGTCCGGGGCGGTCGGTCACTTCGGCCGGCGCTTCGCGTAGACGTACCAGACGAGCAGCAGGGTCGTGGCGAGCGACAGCGTGAAGGACACGCCGTCCGGCCGCAGCCCGTATCCGGCGGAACCGCCGAACAGCACCACGGAGCTGTCCCAGAGATAGGCCAGCAGCAAAAGCACCGTGTTGAGCGCCGAAATGCCGGTCGCGAGGTAGATCACAAAGCGCATCGGGTCTTTCCAAGCTCCTCTCGGCCCAACAGCCTCTCGTCCCGACGTTATCACCCCGATGTGGTCATTCCGGAATGGAAATCAGCCCGGCGGGAAGGCCCCGCCGGGCTGCATGGCGTATCAAGGTTGTGTCCGCAACGGGCCGGGTCAGGAGGCCGGCATATTGCCGGTGACCCAGTAATTCACGCGGTCCTTGTTGCTGGCGATGTAGCTGTCGATCGCCTGATCGTAGGAGCTGCTGTCCGCCTCCAGCATGATCTTCTCCAGATCCTCCAGCGGCAGGTACATGCGGGTCAGGAACTCCGCGACCTCCGGGTGGTCCTGGTAGAAGTTCTTGCGGGCCATGACGTGAACGCGTTCCAGCCCGCCCAGCGAGCCCTTCGGATCCTCCAGGTAGCGCAGCTTCCACTTGGCGAACATCCAGTGCGGGCTCCAGCCCGTCACGACGACCCAGTCGTCGCGCTTCACCGCGCGGCCGAGCGCCGCGGTCATGGCGGCCCCGCTCGACGAGACCAGATCGTAGTCCTTCAGGCCGTAGTCCTTCAGCGCCTTTTCCGAGGCCTGCATCAGGCCGGCGCCGGGGTCGATGCCCTGGATCTTGCCGCGCAGCTTCTTCTGCACCTCCGGCTTCGCCAGATCGGCGATGGTGCGGACCTGATCGGCCGGAACATAGTCCGGCACGGCCCAGCCAAGCCGGGCGCGGGTGTACAGCATGCCCAGCGGCACGACCTTGTCCCCGACCTTCTCCATGTAGGACGCGTGGGTCGTCGGCAGCCAGGACATCATCATGAAGTCCAGGTCGCCCTTGGCGAGGCCCTGGTACTGAAGGCCGATGTCCGCCAGCACCAGCTCCACGGGCTGGTGGAGCCGTTCCTCGATGAGGCGTTTGGCGAGCTTGGTGACCGCCTCGGCATCGGCCCAGGCGGTCCAGCCGATGCGGACCGGCTTCTTGTCTTCGGCGGCCAGGGCGGTGGACACCAGCGCAGTGGAGCCGACGACCGCGGCAACACCGACGGCCAGCATCTTCAAAAACGTACGTCTCATCGCGAATTCCTTATGCTTTTTTGTTTGGTTGCGGATCACCGGGTTCACCCCGCTTCGGCAACTCCCTGGGTTTGGATGGGGGTGGGGGCGGGCTCGGCCGCCGGGTTGGGCGCGTTGGTGGATTTGCGGCGGAGGAACGCCGGCAAGGCGAACAGGGCCGGCCGGTCCGTGGGGCGCCGCGTTCCGAAACTCTGCGTGATGCGGTCCAGCAGGATGGCCAGGATCACCACGGCCAGACCGCCTTCGACGCCGAGTGCGATGTCCAGCCGCTGGATGCCGCGCAGCACCTCGTTGCCGACTCCGCCGGCCCCGATCATCGACGCGATCACCACCATCGACAGCGACAGCATGATGGTCTGGTTGATGCCCGCCATGATCGACGGCAGGGCGTTCGGCATCTGCACCTTGAACAGCAGCTGCCGCGGCGTGCAGCCGAAGGCGAGGCCGGCTTCCACCAGCGGGTGCGGCACCTGCCGGATGCCCAGGCTGGTCAGGCGCACCACCGGGGGCATGGAGAAGATGATGGTGGCGATCACGCCAGGCACGCGCCCCAGCCCGAACAGCATCGCCGCCGGAATCAGGTAGACGAAGGCCGGCATGGTCTGCATCAGGTCCAGCGCCGGGCGCACGATGGCTTCCACCCGGTCTTTGCGCGCCGACCAGATGCCGAGCGGAATGCCGATCACCAGGGCGATCGTGGTCGCCGTCAGCACCAGCGCCAGGGAGTCGATGGTCTGCTCCCACATGCCGAGCCCGGCGACGACCAGCAGCGACAGCGCCGCGAACAGGGCGAAGCGCCAGCCCAGGCGCCACAGGCCGATCAGCACGACCACGCCGGCGAGCACCAAGCCCGGCAGGGAGGTCAGCGCCGCCTGCACCGCGTCGGCCACGGCCCCGACCACGAGGTCGATGGCGTCGAACAGCCACTGCGCGTGGTCCATCAGGAAGTTCACGGCGGCCTCGGCCCAGGCGCCGATGGGAAGCTTGAAATCCATGGTCAACGGGTCCGTCCGAGGGTTTCCAGGTAGGCGGTCTTGGAGATCGCGCCGATGTAGGCGCCCCGCGCGTCCACCACGGGCAGCGGGCAGGGGCTGGACGCGATCCGCAGCAGCACGTCCTCCATGGGCAGGTCGGCCGGCACCGGCTCGATCTCCGGCAACAGCGCCTGATCCAGCGTGGCGGACCCGTTGTTGCGCTCGATGGCAGTCAGCAGGGTTTCCACCGACACCACGCCCTGGAAGCGGCGGCGCCCGTCCTGGACATAGCCGAACTCCCGGTCACGCTCGCGAAGCTGCCGCACCGCGGCGCGGGGGCCGTCGCCGGTGTGGCGGATCAGGGTCACCTGATCGCGCCGGGCGATGTCGCCCGCGGTCAGGATCTTGGTGACGTCGATGTTGCGGAAGAAGGACCGGACGTAGTCGTTGGCCGGCTGCTTCAGGATCTCGTCCGGGCGGCCGATCTGCACGACCCGTCCGCCCTCCATGATCGCCAGCCGGTCGCCGATGCGGATTGCCTCGTCCAGGTCATGGCTGATGAAGACGATGGTGCGCTGCCGCTCGGCCTGGAGGCGCAGCAGCTCGTCCTGCATTTCCGCCCGGATCAGCGGATCAAGCGCCGAAAAGGCCTCGTCCATCAGCAGAACCGACGGCTCGTTGGCGAGCGCGCGGGCCAGACCGACGCGCTGCTGCATGCCGCCCGACAACTCGTGCGGCCAGCGGTCCGCATAGGCGCCGAGCCCGACGGACTCCAGCGCCGCCTGCGCCTTGTCGCGCCGGGCGCGGGCGCTTTCCCCGGCGATGTCCAGGCCGAAGGAGGCGTTCTCCCACACCCGCAGGTGCGGCATCAGCGCGAAGGACTGGAACACCATGCCTAGGTCGCGCCGCCGCAACTCGGTCAGATCGGGGCGGGACAGTTTCGTAATGTCGCGCCCGTCGATCAGGATTTCGCCCGCGGTCGGCTCGATCAGGCGGTTGAGCAGGCGGACGAGCGTGGATTTGCCGGAGCCCGAAAGGCCCATGATGACGAAAATCTCGCCGGCCTCGATCTCGAAGCTGGCGTCGTGGACGCCGACCGTCTGGCCGGTCCGTGAAAAAATCTCTTCTCTGGAAAGTCCTGCGTTCAGCAGGTCGAGCGCCATCCGGGGGTGACGCCCGAAAATCTTGGTCACGCCGTTTACGGCGATTTTTGCGGTCATGCGCTGATGCCTCCGGTTGTTGGCAAGACGGGGGCGGCGCCGGTCTCCTGGGGAGCCGGTCCAGTGTTGCAGCCTTCGTTGGAAGCAAGGGCGCGCCGGGGGATCTGAGGCACGCGGAGCGAGGACAAGAGTCCGCGCATGGAGAAATTCGGCAGTCGCAGGGCGACCGCCTCCCGACTGTGGCGGGAAGGTGGCAGCAAATAAGCCGCCAAAATAAAAAGGGCAACTTTGGTCGATGAAGGCTATTCGTGCAACGATAGAAGTATGACAATCATTATATCATGCATACACCTCGCAAGTATTCTGGCTTTGCGCGCGGATTTGTGCGGAGAAATGCACGTTGATGGCGCGCCGTGAAGGGCGTTCTCTCCCCGAAGCTGGTTGGACGCTAACAAAATCGAAGAGAGATTTGAAGCCTTTTTGTGCCACGAAGTGGTAGGCCGATGTCGCCCATGGCGTTTGGCAACCCATTCATAGGATAAAAAACCTTATTCCGTCATGTATTCCTGCGGCCTCCGTTCGGGGTTATCCGCAAGATTTTTCCCCTTTTTGCTTCATTGGTGAACAAAGGTTTAACGAAATGTGCGCTATAAGCAGGCTTTGCCAACCGCCGGACACTGACGATGCCCACGCTCGCCCGCGCTCTGACGGCGCTCTCTTTTTCCCTCGCCGTTGCCTCCGTTCCGCTCTCGGCGCCGCTTGCGGCGAAAGCCAACAAGGCCGCACCGTGGCGGCCGGTTTCCGCCGAAATCCTGATGGACGCGCAAAGCGGCGCGGTTCTTCGTGCGCGAAACGCCGACACGCTGACCTATCCCGCATCGCTGACGAAGATGATGACGCTGTTCCTCACCTTCGAAGCGCTCGACCAGGGAAAGCTGCGGCTGAATCAGCCGCTGCCGGTGTCCCGTTACGCCACGACGATGCAGCCCTCGCGGCTCGGGCTTTCCGTGGGCGGCACGATCACGGTCGAAGAAGCGATCCTGGCGCTGGTCACGAAATCGGCCAACGACGTCGCCGTCGTGCTGGCCGAGGCCGTCGCCGGGTCGGAGGCCACCTTCGCGCAGCGCATGACAGCGCGGGCCAGGGCGCTGGGCATGAAGCACACGGCGTTCCACAACGCCTCCGGCCTGCCGCACCGGCAACAGCGGACCACGGCGCGCGACATGGCGATCCTGTCCCGCGCGCTGATCAAGCGCCACGCCAGGCACTACGCCTATTTCAGCCGCCGCACCTTCGATTGGCAGGGCACGACGATCTACGGCCACAACCGCCTGCTGGCGCGCTATGAGGGGATGGACGGCCTCAAGACCGGCTTCATCAACGCGTCCGGCTTCAACCTCGCGGCGTCGGCCGAGCGGAACGGGCACCGCCTGATCGCGGTGGTTCTGGGCGGCGAGAGCGCCGTCAAGCGCGACGCTCGCGTCGCCGAACTGCTGGACATCGGCTTCCGCGCCCACACACCCCTGCCGCCGGACGCCGTCATGGCGGCGGACGACGAGCCGACGGCGCAGGGCGACGCCGCGCTGGGTGTGCGCACCGTGTCGCTGCCCAAGACCCGCGCGCCCTCTCCCAATACCTCGTCGGCCCACTGGAGCATCCAGGTCGGCGCCTTCAAGAACGCGGCGGCGGCGCGCCGCGACGCCACGGCCACGGCGAAGTTGCTCGGCACGCTGGCGGCCGACGCAAAGCCGGAGGTCGTCCGGACGGGTGGCATGTACAAGGCGCGGCTGACCGGCTTCCAGGCGCAGTCGGCCACCGCCGCCTGCGACGCCCTGAAGGCCAAGAAGCGGGACTGCTTCACGCTCCGCGCGCGCTGATGGGCAACCCTTGCAAGCCGGGCGGCCTCGTGGTGGCCGTCCGGCTCAGGGGAGCCCGATCACCATCATCAAATCACTGGTAGTAAAGGGCGATCCGGCGGCCGTCGATGGTGTGGATGTCGGCCTCGATGCCGTACACCTCGCGGATCACGTCGGTCGTGATGATCTCGTCCGGGGGCCCCTCGTGGGCGACCCGGCCGTTGCGCATGGCGATGATCCGGTCCGAGTAGCACGATGCGAAATTGATGTCGTGCAGCACCAGGATGATGGTCTTCCTGAACTCGTCCGCCGTGCGCCGGAACAGCTTCATCATGGCGACGGCGTGCTTGACGTCCAGGTTGTTCAGCGGCTCGTCCAGCAGGATGTATTCCGTGTCCTGGCACAGCACCATGGCGATGAAGGCCCGTTGCCGCTGGCCGCCGGACAGCTCGTCCAGGAAGCGGTGGGCGACGCCTTCCAGTTCCAGATAGCGGATCACGCGCCGGATGTGCTCCCGGTCTGTGTCGGTCAGGCGGCCCTTGCTGTAGGGATAGCGGCCGAAGGCGATCAGGTCCTCCACCGTCAGGCGCGACATGATCTGGTTGTCCTGCCGAAGGATGGATAGGCGGCGGGCCAGGGCGTCGCCCGGCGTTGTGGCCACGTCCATGCCGTCGACCAGGACGGTGCCGGCCGACATCGGCAGCAGGCGGCTGATGATCGACAGCAGCGTGGATTTTCCCGCACCGTTCGCCCCGATCAGCGAAATCACCCCGCCGGCCGGCAGGGTGAGCGTCACGTCGTCCACGACGACCGTGGTGCCGTAGGATTTGCTGATGTTCTTGACGTCGATCATCGGGTCGATCCCCGCACCAGGATGAACAGAAAGAAGATCCCGCCCACGAACTCGATGACGATGCTGAGCGCGGAGTTGTAGGAGAACACACGTTCCAGGATCAGCTGGCCGCCCGTCAGCGTCAGGATGGCGATCAGCGCGGCGGCGGGTAGGATCAGGCTGTGCCGGTGCGACCGGATCAGCATGTAGGCCAGATTGGCGACCAGCAGCCCGAAGAAGGTTACCGGCCCGACCAGCGCCGTGGAGACGGACACCAGGATCGCCACGAGCACCAGCACGGTCATGACGGCCCAGTGGTGGTCGATGCCCAGGTTGATCGCCGCATCACGCCCCAGCGCCAGCACGTCGAAGGTCCGCATCCAGCGCCACCCGACCACCGACACCGCCAGGACGACCGCCGCCGACACGGCCAGCAACTGGCTGTCCACGCGATTGAAGCTGGCGAACAGGCGATCCTGCACGACCAGGAACTCGTTGGGGTCGATGATGCGCTGAAGGAAACTGGACAGGCTGCGGAACAGCACCCCGAACACGATACCGACCAGCATCAGCAGATGCAGGCTGCGCCGGTTGCCCGAAAACAGCCACCGGTACAGCAGGCCGGAAAAGACCACCATGGCCACGACCTCCACCACGAAGCGCAGGCGCGGGTCCATCGTCGAAACCGTGCTGGCTCCCAGATAGAAGACCAGGGCCGACTGGATCAGGCGGTACAGGACATCGAACCCCATCACCGATGGCGTCAGGATCCGGTTGTTCGTGATGGTCTGGAACAGGACTGTCGAAACGGCGATGGAATAGCCGACCAGCGCCATCGCCGCGATCTTCGTGCCGCGGAAGGACAGCACGAAGCTCCACTTGCCGCGCGCGTCGATGGTCATGAACAGGGCGATGGACGCCACCGTCAGGGCGGCGAGAATGGCGATGATCGCCGCCGGCGACAGGCCCCGGCCTTCACGCAATTCCATGCGCTCAACCAGCATGGCTGTTCTTCCGCAGCAGCAGGTAGAGGAAGATCCCGCTGCCGATGACCCCCATCATCGTGCCGATGGGAATCTCGTAGGGGTGAATCACGAGGCGACCGGCGATGTCGCAGGCCAGCACCAGCCCGGCACCGAGCAGGGCGACCCAGGGCAGCGACCGGCGCATGTTGTCGCCGCGGATCAGGCTGATGACGTTGGGCACGATCAGCCCCAGGAAGGGGATCATGCCGCAGGTCGCGATCACCGCGGCGGTGACCATGGAGACGATGGCGAGCCCCAGCGCCATGACGCGGCGGTAGTTGAGGCCGAGGTTGGTGGTGAAGTCCTGCCCCATGCCGGCCACCGTGAAGCGGTCCGCGGCGACGTAGGCCAGCCCGGTCAGGGCGAAGCTGACCCACAGAAGCTCGTACCGGCCGCGCAGCACGCCTGAAAAATCGCCCGTCTCCCAGGCGCGGACGGACTGCATCAGGTCGTAGCGGTAGGCGACGAACTCCGTCATCGCGGTGATGACCCCGCCCAGCATGATGCCGACCAGCGGAACGACCAGCGGGGAGCGCAGCGGCACCTGCCGAAGGATCAGCAGGAACAGGCTCGTCCCGCCCAGTGCGCAGGCGCTGGCGACCAGCATCCGCACGATGACGGGCGTGTCCGGCAGCAGCAGCGTGACCATCAGCATGCCGAAGACCGCCGATTCCGACGTCCCGGCCGTCGACGGCTCGACGAACTTGTTGCGGGCGAGCATTTGAAGGATCAGGCCGGACACGGCCATCGCCGCACCGGCCAGCACCAGCGCCAGGGTGCGCGGGATCCGGCTGATCAGCAGAACCTGCACCGCCTGGTCCGACGCACCGGCGCCGGACAGGGCGCCGTACAGGGTTCCAAGGCTCACGTCGGTCGCGCCGATGAACAGGCTGAGGACGGCCAGCAGGCAGACGCCGGCCGTCCCAAGGGCAAGAGACTTCACGGTCGGCGTCTTACGGCTTCTTCTTGGACAGGGCGGTCTTCAGGTCGTCCACGTCCTGCTGCAGGGCGGTCAGGCCGCCGCCGACGGAGTACCAGTTCGACGCGTTGAGATAGACGACCTGCCCCTTCTGCCAGGCGGTCGTCCGGCGCACGATGTCGTTGTCCAGGAACTGGCGGGCCGACTGGCCTTCGCGGCCGATGGCGGCGTCGCGGTCGATGACGAACAGCCAGTCCGGGTTCTTTTCCAGGATGAATTCGAAGGAGATGGACTGGCCGTGGTTGGCGACCTTCAGATCCTCGACGGCCGGCTTGACGCCGAATTCCGTGTGCAGCACGCCGAAGCGCGAGCCCGGTCCATAGGCGCTCATCTTGCCGCCGGTGGTCAAGACCAGCAGGCCCTTGCCCGCGTTAGCGGCCGTCTCCTTCAACGCGGCGATGGACGTGCGCAGCCGGTCCACGCGCCGCTTCACCTCGGCTTCCTTGCCGAAGATCCGGCCCAGAGTCTCCGCGTTGGCGATGGAGTCTTCCAGGAAGGCGTCGGGCTTGACCGTCAGGTCGATGGTCGGCGCGATTTTGGACAGTTCGGCGTATTTCGGGGCGGATCGGCCGCCCAGGATGATCAGGCCGGGCTCCGCGGCGTTCACCGCCTCGTAATCCGGTTCGAACACGGTGCCGATCTTGGCGTATTCCGGGCCGTTGTACTTGGCGAGCTGTGCCGGCTTGCCGCCGGTCGGGACACCGGCCACTGTCACGCCAAGGGCGTCGAGCGTGTCGAGCGCCGCAAGGTCGAAGGTCAGGACGGACTTCACGTTGGCCGGCACCTTTGTCTCGCCCTGCGCGTGCCGCACGGTGATGTCCTGGCTGTATCCCGGTGCCGGGGCCATGCTGACAAGGCCAAGGGCAAGCACGGCCATCAGGGTGGCCCGGCGTCGTGTCACAGCGATCATTACAACTCCCCAACATTGCCGGCCAACGTTGCCGGCCAACTTTGCCAGATTGGCGCTGAATCGCCCGGCATCCGGGATTTCCGCCGGTGCCGAGCGCAGGAGACCACAGGGTCGAAGCGTCAAAGAAACGCGGGCCACTTTGGCCCTCCGGTAGCGCGCCGGTCAATGCGAATTAGTCGCATTCTCAGTATGACGGCCATGCAAGGAGAGGTTGGGTCTTGAAATCGGTTGTCACCGCAGGTCAGGCTCACCGATCAGGCGGCATCGTTCCAGTCATAGGCCAGGGGCGCCTCGCGGAAGGCGAAACGGTCGATGTGCTTGACGACGACGTCCTTCAGCCGGGGCAGGTCATCCTCGGCCGCGTCGCTGATCGTGACGTCCAGCGCCTCCGGATGGGCGACCATCGTCACAACGCCGGCGTGCAGCTTCACAACGCCCCGTTCCGGGGTGAAATCGACCTCGAATTTGTGGCCCCAATGCTTGCACAGCTGCTGAAGGTAGCGGCTGCCGTTCGTCGTCGGCACGTGCGCGGTCGTGCTGGTCATGAATCGATCCTCGTGATGATGAAGGCGCTTCCCGGCCCGCGACGCTCGGCGGGCCTGTCGGGCGGAGGCCCAGGAGACGGATTGAGAATTAGACTTATTCGCAGTTAACGCAAGCTGATTTGGCGCTGGAGCAGGTCCCCCCACATCATTGGGGCGTTACGCCTTGGACACCGCGCGCAATGCAGCCGCCGCACAGTAACGGGAGCGCCCCCCATGAGGATCGAAGCAACATTCCTGTTCGACTTGGACGGAACGCTGGTCGACAGCGTCTACCAGCACGTCATGGCCTGGGAGGAGGCGCTTGAGGCGGAAGGGATCGAGCTGTCGGTCTGGCGCATCCACCGCAAGATCGGCATGAGCGGCGGGCTGTTCACCAACCAGCTCTTGCGGGAAACCGGCGTCGAGATCAGCGAGGAGCGCATCGAACGCCTGCGCCGGGTCCATGCGGAGGCTTACAAGCGGTGCGCCCCCCGGATCAGGCCGCTGCCGGGGGCGCGCGAACTCCTGGCGGCGCTGACGGCGTCCGGAATCAAATGGGCCATCGCCACCAGCGCGCGGATGGAAACCGCCGCGCATAACCTGAAGGCACTTGGCGTCGATCCCGCCGTCGTGCCGGTGATCACGCGGGATCTGGTGAAACACGCAAAGCCCGACCCCGACCTTTTCCTCGCCGCCGCCGACAGGCTCGGCGTGCGGATCGAAACCGCGATGGTGGTCGGCGACAGCATCTGGGACATGCTCGCCGCGCAACGCTGTCGGGCCTTGGGCGTCGGCCTTCTCTGCGGCGGCTACGGTGCGGAGGAACTGGAGCGCGCCGGGGCCTATCGGGTCTACGAGGACCCGGCCGATATGCTGAACCACCTGGACGAAGTCGGCGGGAGGCTCTGACCGGGAACACGCTGTCCGGATGACCGGAGGGGGCCTGCCCCCTCCTGACGGATGATCCTATGCCTTTCGCAAGGCTGCCATTTTCGCTGACGCAACCTAAAAAAGTATAGCTTCGGCCCCGGCCGAAAACGTGGGCCGAAATTGTGGAAAGCGTCGAATGAAGAAAACTGGCGGCAAGACCAAGGATGCAGATTTCCCGACGTTTCTCGCCGGTGGCGGCGAGATGGGGGAGCGCATGCGGTCTTTTGATTGGTCCGCCACATCGCTTGGACAACCCGACGGCTGGCCGCAGAGCTTGAAGACCGCCATCCGGATCATGCTGACATCGCGGCAACCGATCTGGATCGGCTGGGGTGCCGACCTTCTGTTCTTCTACAACGATCCCTACAAGGCGATCATCGGCGGCAAGCACCCGCGCAGCCTGGGCCAGCCGACCGCGCAGGTATGGCGTGAAATCTGGCCCGACATCGGCCCCATGCTGGCCCAGGCCATGACCGGGGACGAGGGAACGTACGTCGAAGGCCAGCTCCTGATCATGGAGCGCAACGGCTATCCGGAGGAGACCTACTACACCTTCTCCTACAGCCCGATTCCCGACGACGACGGCAACGCCGGGGGGATCATCTGCGCCAACGCCGACGTCACGCAGCGGGTGATCGGCGAACGCCAGCTTGCGCTGCTGCGCAACCTCGCCGCCGACACCGGCGACGCCCGCAGTTGCGAGGATGTGTGCGAGCGCAGCGCCCGCGCGCTGGGGACCGACCCGCAGGACGTGCCGTTCGCCCTGATCTACCTTCTGGAACCCGCCGGCACGGGCGCCACCCTGTCGGCCCTGGTCGGCCTTGAACGGGGGCATCCGGCCGCGCCCGAACGGCTGCCAATCGGATCCGATGCAGTCTGGCCGATCCCCGACAAGCTGCAAGGCCCCGAACTGGTGACCGACCTGGAGGCGCGGTTCGGCGCCGTCTTCCCCAAAGGTCACTGGGCCAAGCCGCCGGTGCAGGCGGCCGTCCTTCCGCTTCCCGCCGCGAGCGAGTGCGGGCACGAGGGGCTGCTCATCGTCGGCCTGAACCCGTTCCGCCTGTTCGACGACAACTACCAGCGCTTCCTGGGCCTCGTCGCCGGTCAGATCGCCGGGGCCATCGCCAACGCCGACGCCTATGAGGGGGAACGCCGGCGCGCCGAAGCGCTGGCCGAGATCGACCGGGCCAAGACCGCCTTCTTCTCCAACGCCAGCCACGAATTCCGAACCCCGCTGACCCTGATGCTGGGACCGGTCGAGGAGATGCTGGACCGCAACCCGCCCGGCGCCGGTCCGAACGCCGGCCCGAACGCCATCGTCGACCGCCGCGACCTCGAACTGGTCCAACGCAACGGGCAGCGCCTGCTGCGCCTCGTCAACGCGCTCCTGGACTTCTCGCGCATTGAGGCCGGACGGATGCACGCCAGCTTCACGCCCGTCGATCTGGCCGCCTACACCGCCGATCTGGCTAGCAGCTTCCGTTCGGCCATGGACAAGGCGGGGCTCGCCTATCGCATCGATTGCCAGCCGCTGCCCGAACCGGTCTGGATCGACCGGGACATGTGGGAAAAAATCGTCCTGAACCTCATCTCCAACGCCTTCAAGTTCACCCTGGCGGGGGAGGTGGCGGTGACCGTTGGGGCGGAATCCGGGCACGCCGTCCTGCGCGTGCGGGACAGCGGCGTCGGCATTCCGGAATCCGAAAAGGGCCGCGTGTTCGACCGCTTCCACCGGATCGAGGGGCAGGTCGGACGGACCTACGAGGGCACGGGGATCGGCCTTGCGCTGGTGAAGGATCTCACGCAGCTGCACGGCGGCACGGTCAGGCTGGACAGCCGTGTCGGCGAGGGCACCGTCTTCACCGTCGCCATTCCCTTCGGCAAGGCCCACGTCCCGGCAACGGACCTCCACCGGGATGCCCCTCTGACCCCCACCGCGACCCGCGCCGACGTGTTCGTCGCCGAGGCGATGCAGTGGCTGCCGGACGACGACACGGCGCCACCGCCGCGCCCGGCGCCCATCGTGCCGGAGGCGTCGGAGCGCGCGAAGGGCAAGACCATCCTGCTGGCCGACGACAACGCCGACATGCGCGGCTACGTGGAACGGCTTCTGGTCGGCGCCGGCTACCGCGTCGATTCGGTGGGTGACGGCCGCGCCGCGGTCACCCGCGCGCTGGAGGTGCACCCGGACCTCGTCCTCTCCGACGTGATGATGCCGTTGCTGGACGGCTTCGGCGTGATCGATGCCCTGCGCCGGCAGCCGGAAACCAAGGAACTGCCCATTATCCTGCTGTCCGCCCGCGCCGGGGAGGAAGCGTCCATCGAAGGGCTCCAGGCCGGGGCCGACGATTACCTCGTGAAGCCCTTCAGCGCCCGCGAGCTTCTGGCCCGCGTGGACGGCGCGCTGCGGCTGGCGGAGCTTCGCCGGGAGACGAACGCCAAGCTGCGCGCGGCCAACGAAGACCTGGAACGGCGCGTGGCGGAACGGACGATGGAACGCGACCGGGTGTGGCGGAATTCGCGCGACCTGCTGGTCGTCGTCGGCGCGGACGGCGTCTTCCGGTCGGTCAATCCGGCCTGGACCGCCATTCTCGGCCACGAGCCGGAGGAGGTGGAGGGGCGCAGCTTCCAGGATTTCGTCTGGCCGGAGGACGCGGACCGGACGCAATGCGGCCTCGACGACGCGGCGGCAAGCCGGAACCTGACGAATTTCGAAAACCGCTACCGGCACAAGGACGGCACGCCGCGCTGGATCTCCTGGCACACGTCGGTGGAAGGCGATCTGGTCTTTGCCTACGGCCGGCACATCACCGCCGAGAAGGAACAGGCCGAGGCCCTGCGCCAGGCCGAGGAGCAACTGCGCCGGGTCCAGAAAATGGAAGCCGTGGGGCAGCTCACCGGCGGCGTCGCCCACGACTTCAACAACCTGCTTCAGGTCATCGGCGGCAACCTTCAGCTTCTGATGAAGGATGTGGTCGGCGACACGCGGGCCGAGCATCGCGTGCGCAACGCGCTGAGCGGGGTTTCGCGCGGGGCGAAGCTTGCCTCCTCCCTGCTGGCCTTCGCGCGGCGCCAGCCGCTGGAGCCCCGCGCGGTCAACCTCGGCCGCCTGATCCGCAGCCTGGACGACATGCTGCGCCGCGCGATCGGCGAGGAGATCGAGATCGAGGTGATCGATTCCGGCGGGCTGTGGAACACCATGGTCGATCCGACCCAGGTGGAAAACGCCCTGCTCAACCTCGCCATCAACGCCCGCGACGCCATGAACGGGCGCGGCACCCTGACCATCGAGACCGGCAACGCCGAACTGGACGAGGGCTATGCGGCGCGGCACGAGGATGTTCGTGCGGGCCATTACGTGATGCTGGCGGTGACCGACACCGGCAGCGGCATGCCGCCGGAGGTGATCGAACGGGCGTTCGAGCCCTTCTTCAGCACCAAGCCGGAAGGGCAGGGCACCGGGCTGGGGCTCAGCATGGTCTACGGCTTCGTCAAGCAGTCCGGCGGGCACATCAAGATCTACAGCGAGCCCGGCCACGGCACGACCATCCGCCTCTACCTGCCGCGCACGCAGGAGGCCGAGGACCGTCCGGTCGCCGTCGACGACGCCACGGCGCAAGGCGGCAGCGAGACGGTGCTGGTCGTGGAGGACGACGAGGACGTGCGGCACACGGTGGTGGAGATGCTGACCGACCTCGGCTACCGCGTGCTCCAGGCGCGGGAGGCGCAAAGCGCGCTTGCCATCCTGGAAAGCGGCATTGCGGTTGACCTGCTGTTCACCGACGTGGTGATGCCCGGCCCGCTGCGCAGCCCCGACCTCGCCCGCAAGGCGCGGGAGCGCCTGCCGAACCTCGCCGTCCTGTTCACCTCCGGCTACACGCAGAACGCCATCGTCCATGGCGGGCGGCTCGACGCCGGCGTGGAACTGCTGAGCAAGCCCTACACGCGCGAAGTCCTGGCCCGCAAGCTGCGCCACGTCCTGCGCAACCAGCAGCAAAAGGCCGCCGCCGTTGAGGCCGCGTCCCAACCGGCCGCTCCCGTCCAGCCCCCGTCCATCGCGGAGGAAGGTCCCCGGGCCGCCCTGCGCGTGCTGCTGGTCGAGGACGACGCGCTGATCCGCATGACCACGGCGGAGATGCTGTCCGCGCTCGGCCACACGGTGGTGGAAGCCGCCGACGCCGAGGAGGCGCTGGCCGCCGTGGATGGCGCGGCCATCTTCGACGCGCTGGTGACCGACATGACGCTTCCCGGCCTTTCCGGCGACCAACTGGCGGCAACCCTGCGTCAACGCCTGCCGGCGCTGCCGGTGGTCTTCGCCTCCGGCTACGACCGGCCCGCCAACGGGGACGCGGCGGACGGATTGGGCAACGTGGCCTACCTGCCCAAGCCGTACGACGAACTCGCGCTGGCCGCGGCCCTGCGTGCCGCCATCCAGGACGCTCAGCCTCCGACCTCGGACGGCGCGTAGCCGCCCGTCGCGGTCACGCGATCCAAGACTGCCGCATTTAAAATCCCCTCTTCTAAAATCCCCTCTCCCTTCTGGGGAGAGGGCTAAGAGGTCAAATGCGATCACCCCGCGCAGCCGGCGTCGATCTTGCTTTGTTCCTGATTTTTCAATACCATCGCCCCCGTCAACGCCCGCAGTGCGCCTTCGCCATTCCCGTCCATCACCCTTGCCATCTCCCATGCAACACATCCCATTCATGTGTTGCACGATGTTGCACTGGTTAATGTGGGGTTAACGCGGGGGCTGTTGCCCGTATGCTGTCACCGGATCTCGGGTCACTTGACCAGGGCGATGGCGTCGCGGAACCGCGGGTGCTCGGCGGTGCCCAGCCATTCGAAGACGACCATCTCGGTCGTCACGATTTCCGCGCCGTGCCGTTCCATCCGGCGGATTGCGGTCTCCTTGCTCTCGGCGCGCCGCGCCCCCAGGGCGTCGCGCACGACGTAGACGCGGCGGCCCGCGTCGATCAGGCCAAGCACGGTCTGGAGCACGCAGACATGGGCCTCGCACCCGGCCACGACCACCGCGTGGCCCTCCGCCATCCGCCCGAGGAAGGAAGGCTCGCGGACCGCGTCGAAGGTCATCTTGTGGGCGAGCAGCGACGGGTCGGGCGCCAGTTCAGGCACCGTCGGGCCGAGTCCGCGGGCGTTCTGTTCGGTGAACAGCGTCGGGACATCCAGCATCGCCGCGGCGTCGATCAGCCGCCGCGCGTTCGCGACGGCGGCCTCGCCTTGGTCGATGGCCGGCATCAGCCGGGACTGGAAATCCACCACCAGCAGCGTGGAATGCAGGGCATCGATGGTCAGCACGGCTTATCCTTTCCGAAGGGCGTCGATCCGGGTCTGGACGTAGGTTTCCATCAGCATCGGCGCGGAGGCGCCGAACATCCGGATACGGCCGGTGTGGAGCAGCAGCAGAAGCCCCGTCGCGTGGGCGAAAACGTCGACCATCAGCAGGTCGGCATCGGCCTTCGGCGCGCCAAGGGCTTCCGCGGCGTCGGCGATGGGCTTCAGGGCCGCTTCCAGCGCGCGGTTCAGCGCCTCGTCGCGCTCGCGCCCCAGCCCGGCCGGCTTCATTCCGCCGCGGAACAGATAGAAGCCGAGGTCGAGGTCGCGCGGGTTGGTCGCGTAGAAGCGGAAGAAGGCCATGGCCGCCGCGCGCAGCCGCGCCTCCGGCCCCTGCGCCTCGGTGACCGCCGCGTCCACCGCCGCCCCCAGGGAGGCGAGGGAGGCCTGCAACACCTCCGCGTAGATCGCCTCCTTGGAATCGAAGTGGAAGTAGAGCGCGGCGGGCGTGTAACCGGCGCGGGCGGCAATGGCGCGCAGGCTGGCACCCTCCAGCCCTTCCGCCTCGAACACGTCGCGGGCGGCCTTCAGGATCAGGGCGCGCTTGTGCCCGCTCACCGCCTCCCGCCGTCCCACACGCCGCTGCTCCACCGCACGCCTCCACGAATGACCAGTCGCCTTTTAACGTTGACAGCAAAATCTAACACTGTTCAATTATCCGAACAAGAATGCTAGGGAGGGAACGCCATGCTGATGACCGCCGCCGATTACCGGGAGTCGTTGCGCGCCTACAAGCCGCGCGTGTTCGTGAACGGAGCCGCCGTGGACAGCGTGGCCGACGATCCGCGGCTGGCGCCCGGCGTCAACGCCGTGGGCATCACCTACGACTTCGCCCTGGCCCCGGAACACCGGACGATCATGACCGCCCGGCAGGGCACATCGGGCAAGACGGTCAACCGGATGCTGCACATCAACGAGACCTCGACCGACCTGCTGCACAAGCTCGAAGCCGTCCGGCTGGTCTGCAAGGTGTCGGGCTGCGCGCAGCGCTATCTGACCCACGACGCGCTGAACGGTATCTTCCAGGCCACCCGGCGCACCGACGACGCGCACGGCACCGACTATGCCCAGCGCTTCCTGAACTACCTGCACGAGGTGCAGGACCGCGACCTGACGCTGGGCGTGGCGATGACGGACGCCAAGGGCGACCGGTCGAAGCGGCCGGGGGCGCAGGTCAACCCGGACGTCTACGTCCACATCGTGGAGCGGCGGCCGGACGGCATCGTCATCCGGGGCACCAAGGCCATCGTCACCGGCGCGCCCTACATGCACGAATTCCTGGTGATGCCGTGCCGCACCCACACGAAGGAGGATGCGGACTTCGCCGTGTGCTGCGCCGTCCCGGTGGACGCGCCGGGCGTGACCATCGTCGCGCGGCCGGCGGGACGGCCGGGCGAGGCCGCCGCGAAGTTCTCGGCGAAGTACGGCCAGTCGACGGGCGTGGTCATCTTCGACGACGTGTTCGTGCCGCACGACCGCGTGTTCCTGGCAGGGGAGACGGAGGAGGGCGGCTTCCTGACCACGACCTACGCCTCGCACCACCGCCATTCCTGCATCGGCGCCCGCGCCGGCTTCGGCGATCTGCTGATCGGGGCCGGCGCGCTGATGATCGACGCCAACGGGCTCGACCCCGACCGGCACGGCCACATCCGCGAGGCCATGGTCGAACTGATCACCATCACGGAGAGCTTCTACGCCTGCGGCGTCGCCGCGTCGGTCTACTGCACCCAGGACCCGTCCGGGACGGTGATTCCGGAGGCCGTGTTCTCCAACATCGGCAAGCTTCTGCTCGCCACCAAGATCTATGACATGCACCGGATCGCCCACTACGTGTCCGGCGGCCTGATCGTCGCCCTGCCGGGGCCGGACGAGGATCACAACCCGGAGACGCGCGGATCCCTGGCCGCGGTGCTCGGCGGTCGTCCGGACATTCCCATGGAACGCCGCATGGAGGTGGCCCGCTTCATCGAGGATTTGACCATCTCCAACCAAGCCGGCTGGATGTCCGTCATCTCCCTGCACGGCGGCGGCTCGCCGGAGGCGATGAAGCGGGAGATCTGGCGCAATTACCCGGTCATGCAGAAGGCCGAACTGGTCGAAAGCCTGCTCGACCGCGGCGTCCTCGACGAAGGGCGCCGCGTGTCGAAGCAGCCGGGACGCTGCTGCGACACCGGCTGCGAGGTGCCGGCGCCGCTGGAGCCCCAATCCCGGTGAGGCTCCGGCGTCGCACGGGTCATCAACGGGCGGGATAGGTGATCTTGCCGGCCGCTTTTTCGGCGGGCCAGACGACCTCCTGCCCGCCATCCGGCTTGTACTGCACCGCGATCATGCTCTTGTCGGTGATCAGCTGGTGCTTCCCGCCCATCTCCGACGCCGCGTACGCAACCTGCCCGTAGGGCGTGTCGAAGGTCATGGAGCCCAGATTGGCAAGGATCTTGGCCCGATCCCAGGAGCCCGCGGCCTTCGCCGAGTCGATCAGCGTCTTCATGGCCACATAGCCCTGGACAGCGCTGGACACGACCTCGCCGCCCCGCTTCGCCTCGGCCTTCTTGACCCAGTCCGCAAGGCCGGGGGTGGATTGCTTGGCCGACCACAGGTCGATGACGACCACGTTGTCGCCGGCCGGTCCGAAGTCGGACCGCTTTTCGCCTGCCCCCTGGGTGACCAGCAGCTTGGGCCGGGCGCCGAGCTGTTCGGCCTGCCGGGCGATCTGGATGTTGTCGCCGGAATAGCCGATGATGAACAGAACGTCGGGGTTCAGCCCCTTGGCCCGGTTCAGGATGGGCGAGAAGTCGGGTGTGCCGGCGCGGAACGGCTCGTTCATCACCACTTCGATGCCGGCTTCCTTCGCGTACTGCTGCGTGAACTTGGAGCCATCGGTGCCGTACAGCTTGTCCTCATAGGCGATGGCCAGGGTCTTCACGGCGGGGATGCTCTTGAAGAAGTTCACGGCCGCCTTCTGGCGGTGATAGTCCCAGATGTAGACGTGATAGTACCAGTCGTTCTTGCCGAAGCCTTCCTCCAGCCGGACGGAGGAGGAGCCGGCATGGACGAAGATCGGCTCATAACGCTGGAGCGCGCTCAGCAACGCGAAGTCGGAGGTGCTGCCGAAGCCGCCAACGAACGCGTCCACCTTGTCCTGGGTGGCGAGTTTCGCGGCGACGGTGGCCGAGGTGTTCGGCTCGCCCTTGGTGTCCTCGGTGACCAGCTCGATCTTCCGGCCGAACAGGCCGCCGCCGTCGTTCGCCTCCTCCGCCGCGTACTGGATGCCCCAGAGGATCTGGTTGCCGCCGCCCGCCAGCGCGCCGGTCAGCGGCAGCGGCACGCCGATCTTGATCGGCGCCTGCTGCGCGCCGGCCGGTGCCACGGTCACCGACCACGCGAGCGCGGCCGTTGCCAGAACGCGTCCGAAATGGTTTCCCATGCTCGTTCCTCCCCTTGTTTTTTGCGTTTGTCGCGGCGATGCGGCTTACAGGCCCAGATAGGCGACCCTCAGCCGCTCGTTGTGGCGAACCTCGGCGATGGGACCGGCCAACGCCACATGCCCTTCGTCGAGGACGAGGCAGGTGTCGGCGATCCCCATGGCCGCGGCGAAATTCTGCTCGGCCATCACAATCGCGCAGCCGGCCGCCCGCTTGATGCGGCCGAGCGCCTCGAACAGCTCCTCCACCAGCTTCGGCGCGAGCCCGGCGGAGGGTTCGTCGAGGATCAGCACCTTGGGCTCGATCATCAGCGCGCGGGCGATGGCCAGCATCTGGCGCTGCCCGCCGCTCATGGAGCCCGCAAGCTGGCCCTGGCGTTGCTGCAAAATCGGAAACAGGCCGAACACCGTGTCGAGCAATTGGCGGCGTTCCGCCTGCGCCCCGCGGGGTCGCAGCGCCTCGAAGGCACCGCGCAGGTTTTCCTCGACGGTGGCGTTGGCGAAGCAGCGCGCTCCGTCGGGAACGAAGGCGACGCCGGCGTGCGCCAGCTGCCAGCTGGAAAGCCCGGAGAGATCGCGCCCGTCAAGGTGCAGGGCGCGCCGGCCGACGTCCACGGTGCCGACCAGCGCGCGCAGCGACGTCGTCTTGCCCGCCCCGTTGGGGCCGAGCAGGACGAGCAGCTCTCCGCCGTCCACCGCGAAATCCAGGTGCGGGACCACCATCAGATCGCCATAGCCGGCCTTTTCGATGCTGACCTGGAACCTGTTCACAGCGTGAACCCCTTTCCCAGATAGGCCTCGCGGACATCGGGGTCGCGCAAGACGGTGTGCGGCTGCCCTTCGGCAAGCAGGTGCCCCTGGTTGAGCACGATCGCGTGGTGGCACAGCCGCGCGATGATGCGCATCACATGCTCAATCACGACCACCGTGACGCCGGAGGCGTGGATCTCCTGCACCAGCGCGATCACCTGCTCGGTGTCCTCCAGGCTCAGCCCGGCCATGGATTCGTCGAGCAGCAGAACCTCCGGCCGGCAGGCCAGCGCCCGCGCGATCTCCAGGCGCCGCAGATCGGAAACGGACAACTGGCCGCAACGGGTTTCGACCGCCGGCCGAAGGCCGCAGTAGCGCGCCATGTCCGCCGCGTTGCGCACGCCGGGCGGCAAGGACCGGTCGGAGCGGGCGTAGAGCAGCGGGACGGAGATGACCTCCTGGATGGTCAGCTCCTTTGGAACCTTCGGGACCTGATAGGTCCGGGCCAGGCCGCGGTGCACGATGCGGTCGGGCCGCAGGCCGGTGATTGGCTCGCCCTTCAGCAGCACACGGCCCGCCACGGGCGGGATCTGCCCCGAAACCATGTTCACGAAGGTGCTCTTGCCCGACCCGTTCGGGCCGATCAGCGCGGTGATCGCTCCGCCGGGAATGTCGAGCGTGACGTTGTCGATGGCCCTCAGGCCCCCGAAGGCGACGGTGCAGCCGTCGATGCGCAATCCGTTCATGACGGCTCCCTTCATGAGGCCAGCTTCGCTTTGACGGTGTCCGCCTTTGCGGCGGCCTTGCGGCGCCGCTGGATCAGGCCTTTGGCGAAGCCGACCAGCCCGACCGGCATGCCGACGATGAACAGGATGATCACCGCGCCATACACCACCTGATACCCGACGCCTCCCACGGCATGACGCGCCAACTCCTCCAGCGCGCGCAGCGCCACCGCGCCGATGATCGGCCCCAGCGTCGTGTCCATGCCGCCGAGGATGGTCACCGCCAGCGGAAGGACGTTCCAGTTGGTGGTGAAGACGTCGTCGGGAATGACGTAGCCGTAGAGGCCGGCGTAGCAGGCCCCGGCCAGCCCGGCGACCATGCCGGACACGGCGAAGGCAAGGATCTTCAGCCGGGTGACCGGCACGCCGGACGCCGCCGCAAGGTGGGGGTTGTTGCGGATCATGAAGAAGGCCGGGCGGAACCGCGGGCCGAGAAAGATGTCGCTGACCGTGGCCGCCACGATCAGACAGGCGGTGATGAAAAGAAGCTGGTGCGGCGGCGACCCGCCCGCGATGACCGACGGCATGATGCCCGTCGACCCGCCGG